>Ga0163147_10000154_pt1 | contig 98503 bp, 149 predicted proteins | sample OliLakLV19MP6G1_FD_148597 | JGI IMG/M metagenome (GOLD analysis project Ga0163147, IMG submission 148597) | Freshwater microbial mat bacterial communities from Lake Vanda, McMurdo Dry Valleys, Antarctica- Oligotrophic Lake LV.19.MP6.G1 | ecosystem: Environmental > Aquatic > Freshwater > Lake >... | reverse complement strand
CCCCCCCCTAACCAGAAAAAAGAAGGAACCCCATGGCTATACACGCGATAATTTCCGAAGGTGGCAACGGTTTTTGTTCAATTGGCGGATTCGTTCGCAACGGTTCGGACCTTTTCAAAGTCACGAAACTAGGACACATTGAGACGCACCAATACCGCGCAAATTTCATGCGCGTAACTGTTGAAACGGCAGACGATGAAGATTGCGACGCGGATGACGAATCCACATGCTCGATTGAACTGATCGACGAAGACGCCGATAACGACGCCTAGTTGATTCCACCTTGGAGCCTCACGCGTGTGAGGCTTCACATGGAGTCAATCAGACACCCACGCGTCAAGGTGACGCGTGTTTACACCCAGATCGGATCTGGGAGAAAAAGAGACACAATGAAGATCACAGTGAAATACGCGCTCACACTTGCAGGCCGACGTGCCAGCCTACTCGCAGGCGGCAACGGCAAAACCGAACAACTGCTACACCTCGAAGCGACACCCGCTTTGATTGGGGAAGCAAACATTGCGTACGATGGGGTCCCATCAATTGACGTCACAAACGTCATAGGCTGGGCCTTCGACCCGAAAACCGGCGAGCTACAGCGGGAACGGTACTACTCGTCCGCGATCTGTGTAGAACTTGATGCACCTGCAACGACCTGGGACGAGATTGCGACGGCCAGAGATGCCGCCGTCGAAAAAGCTCGACAAAAGGAGGCGGCCCAAGTGCCGAAACGCCTGGCCGATGCTGCCGCGCGCGAGGCGGAACGCCTGGCGGACGAGCAGCGCCAAGCGCGAATTGCGTCTCGGCAAACGCAGACCGCAGAGTCGTTCGTGGCAGGGGATGCGACCATCGTCGAACGCGCGGGCAAGCTGATGCAGCACGACCAACTCTGGTTCGATATCGGCCTGTTGCCTGTAGAACTACAGGCACGTATCACGAGGGAGCTTGATCGCCGCCTGGCAGCCGAGCTGTGTGCAGATGAAGCGTGGATTACACTCCACGGTTCCAGCAGGCTGCAGAAAGCAGTGGCCGCGGGACTGCTGTGCGAATGTGCAGGACTCCTCCGAGACGAGCGCCTAGCTGTTGATCGTCCCGGCTGGCGCTGGGGCAACGCAGCCGACGACACGGACGAAATACGAAACCCCTCGGAGTCAGCGATAGATGCGCTTCTCAATGCGCGCGAGGACTTCCCGCACGCCGAACTGCTGCGCCTCGGGACCGAGGTGGATGGGGATGACGACCGCGGCAGCGTGATCGAATGGGCCACGGTGATCGTCGACGAGTACGCGGGCACGCGTATCGTCAAAGCAATCGAAGCGTAACCCTGCCACCTTTGCACGTCAGTGCGTGATACGCGCACTGACGTGCAAATACAAACGGATCCCCTATGCCCACCAACACACGAACGCTCGTCGTGCTAGACGAACACACACTTAGCGTGATTGCGTCCGACACGCCCCACCTACACACCCCGCTCGCGGTGTCGGTGATTCGCGGCGCACCACCGTACAGCTTGCTCGCTGGCACCGCTCATGTGCTGCACGGAACACGTGTTAGGCGCGCGTCGCAAGCAGACTTGAACGCATTTCGCGTGTGCTACGCGCCCGAAACTTTGCGGACTCGCTACGCGCCCTTGGTGGACGCACCCACCGACTGACACGCTGTACGCTGTGCCACGTTTGTAGCCACACACACACACCCTCTCACGGGAAAACCAAGCTCAATACGAAACGGCCACGGTGGCTGAAACCGGGTGGATCTCGAAAACGGCCACTGTGGCCGAAAAAGGAACAGAAACATGAAAATTGACGCCAGATACCAAGTAGAAAAGACCGCATCCACCACCCCGGCCACCTGCATATGTCAAGCCTACTTGGACACGAAAGACCCTGAAAAACCTGTGATCGTGACCACGGATGGCCACGCCATGTCAGTAGTCCCCGTCGTCTTGGATCCGCAGGATGTTGGTGGCAACGTGCCTTTGGCGGCACTAGCAGAGGCGAGGCGGGTGGATAAGGGACGGCTAAAAACGCATCAAGACAAAGGCACGATCCATATTGCCGCGCTCGACAACTCAGTAAGCATCGAAGACGGGCGCACTTGGTCACGAGGCGACGAACGGTTTCCGCAGTGGCGGAATGTCGTCGAGCAGGACGCCAAAACCGTCCTGAGTGTACAGATTGATCCGTATCTATTGCTGCGAGCCTGTGAGGCTATAGGCGTCGCCAAGGGTCAATCTATCGTGACACTGAAATTTCAGAAAGATCCTCTGGCGCCTATCAGGGTCGAATGCGGGGACGCATTCGCAATCGTTATGCCGCTAGAAGAGTAACGAAGGGAAAATAGAATAGCGCTTCGACCTAGGCGCCACGTTTGTAGCCACGCGCTCACCCTCTACCAGGAATTGATCAATGCCATTCACACGCCGCGAATACGACCCGATCCCGCGACCTGACCACAAGCTTATACTAGATCACCTTCCCACAGGAAGACCAAGATGGGCGCGCCACGAAGCGGAACACTCGTGGATCCCGCAAGGCAATTTTGCGCAATTTGATCGCGAGATTACGCACATTTACCGTGTAACCGGCAGGCACACAGCGCCAGAACAACACCGTTCGGTGGTGCGCCCGCCTTTTCGAGCACCGCACCACACCATAAGCCCGGAAATGCTGCGCGGTAGTTTTCGCGACGGTTGGCGCTGGACGCCCGGGGAGTTGTCGTTAGCGCATGGCGGAGTTTTGTTCCTCGACGGGATTCATGAATTCAGCGCCCACACGTTGGATACCATCCGCGTTACACTGCAAACGCGCGTGATTCATTACGGCAACGTAGACGGCCCCGCCTACGAAGTACCCTGCATTTTTAGGCTGCTTGTGGGTGGTACCCATTGTCCGTGTGGACATCATGACGCCGCGCTAAAGCGCTGCCTGTGTTCCGCCGAAAGTGTGAAGCGACACCAAGCGCGGATCCCGCTTTGGATCCGTGAAAGCTGTAAACTCGTACACGCGCCGGATTGCGCGCCAGGAACCCCCAATGCCGAGTAGGCTTTCCAACGCGCAAAGCGCTAGGGCAACGATGCACCTGGATGCTTTGATTCGCAACAACGGTGTGGTCATGACACGACGGCAACGCGTGACCCTGTTGATGCAACGAAGCGGCGTGTTGTGCCTGGACACGCACAACAAACACGAATACAACAAACACAAATACAATCGCATGGACGCTGCAGCCCAAGCCGCATACGACAAGCGGTTGAGCCTCAAACAACCCTTCACGGTGGAATACGACGGGCCTGATGCCTGTGTGGCCACACTCACGAAAATCGAAGCGGATTATTTCCGTGAAATTGGCGGCAAATTGAAAGTGACGGCTCCCAATGACGCTTCTTAAAGTCGAAGATCTGCACGTAGGGTGCACGCTGCGAATGTTGGATAACGCTTTGGTTGTTGTTGACGTTCTTCGCAGCACCAGCGGCCCCGTTGTTATTGTCAAACATTGGCCGGTCGTTGCAATACACGCGCGAAACAACGAAGGGCTACAGCCGCAAGTGGGCGATACGTTGTTTGTGCCAAACTTTGGCAACGTGTACGGTGCAATGAATCCAATCACGCGAAGAATGTCGGGATCGGTGACGATTGCAGACAGATGCACGCACCTTGAAGAACTGCCGCTACCCTGCCCGAAGGTGCGCCCAGGCATCGAAACGCGCTACAACGTGTATACGTGTATCTGGGAAAAATTGATGGCGCGCGGTTGGGTCACAGCGGAGACCCCTCAACAAAAGCGTGCCCAATGAACCGTTTGTGGGACCCCGAAACATGCTTAGGCACTTGCGTACTTACCGCTTTGGCCCTTGGCGCGCTTGTGTCCTGCGTTTGGTTCTAGCCCTGGAAGGTTTGACATGCGTATACGTTGTCTACTGCGAAACTATCGAGGGGAACTGTTGGTTGATGCCGATGCGCAACGGCCAACGATCAAATACAGACGCGTAAAGCGCAACGGTGACATTGCGTTTACAGACGTTCCGCGTCGCACAAAAGACCCTGCAACCGCAACGTTTACGCGTGATGCACCCACAAAGCGGGGCGACCTTGTAAGCGACCCGGGAGCCTACGCGCGCAAAGTTCTTGCAGGCTGGCGAACACGCACTTTCGCGCTGGCCACATTCGAGACGTTCAACCCTGTCACGCAAACGTGGCGAAGCATCGACATTCACACGTTAAAGTAACAACAACACGCCACGAGGAACACGCCATGCCAAAAAAATTGATAGTACAAGCAAAAACTCCACGCCTTTTCATCCTGCGACGGCCCCGCGAAAAAGGCATCCACTTTGGCGAATTTTTCCGTATGATCATTCGCGCCATGAATGCACGCCAAGCCCGCAAACTGGCAAGCGAAGTTTGCGGCGCAGAAGGCCCCACAGTGTGGCTTGACGCCGAATCTAGTGTCATTGCAGAACTGAAACTCGAAGGCGAATTGGGCCTTCAGATTGTTGCAGATTAACATGCCCGCTTACCTTGCCGTCGAACGCATTGCAGGATCCCCCAAGGAAGACGTGTTATGCGTCACCAACACATTGCAAGATCTACAAGTCAGATTGCGCAACAACGTTGCATCTCGCGTACTGGCGCATGCGGGCCTTGCCTCAGAAGCTTTCGTTGCAACATGGCTCGCCCTTGCCAACCCTGGTGTAGCGGCGCCTACAGACGCAGTAACCCCACGGCAATTTGCGGCATACAAGCGTCAAATAAACGCGTTGCTCGCAAACATTCAGATTGAAATCTATCCCGATAATGCACATATTCACGACATGCGGCGCGCACGCGCGTAAGCTTACACAGACGACGGATCACAGTGGAACATGAAAGCCAGGACTCAAAACGTATACCTGCAAGCTTGACACCTTCGCAGAGGCAAAGCGTAAAGACCATTGTGCGCGGCGTGGCGTGCACAGTGAAGTCGCCCGGAAGCATGTTGGCGTTTGTCGCGCAGTTTAGCCAACAAGCCGAATCTTATACGTTACAGCCATGAGACACATTTACGCCGCTCTGGTGGCTGGGAGGACCTTTCATGTTTCACTTTGATCCGTCGTCGTCACATGTATGCACAACAGCTTTTCACGAACAAGTCTGCGCCTCCACTGCCGCGCTACTTGCACACACAGTGGCAGGTGGCATTCAACTAGATGCGGATAACACGCCATTGTTAGCGTTACGCCATTGTGTGCATTGTCGCAGCACGCTGGCAATTGAAGTTGAGGCGGCTGCAGCCCTAGTTTCCCATATTGACAGTTAACACTAGCAAAGGCTGTGCAATGCCTTTAAAATTGCAACACATCGTCGCAACGAATGGCGGGATGGGAAAATGTGATCTAGCAAAGGCTGTGCAATGCCTTTAAAATTGCAACCTGAAGCCGCCGATCTCTTCTAGCAAAGGCTGTGCAATGCCTTAGAAATTGCAACGCCATGAGCAGACGCTACTCGCGCGGGCTCAGCGGGTGACAAAGGCTGTGCAATGCCTTTCAAAATTGCAACCACGACAAGCAGTGACAAAGGCTGTGCAATGCCTTACAAAATTGCAACCGAAGACAAGCTCGTGCAAGGCTGCGACAAAGACTGTGCAATGCCTTTAAAATTGCAACGCTTGTGACAAAGGCTGTGCAATGCCTTAGAAATTGCAACTGCGTTTTCTAGGGCTTCCCTGCGAAGCGACAAAGGCTGTGCAATGCCTTACAAAATTGCAACGTTTGAAGGTGCTCGATGCGACAAAGGCTGTGCAATGCCTTTCAAAATTGCAACCAAAGTACTGCATCATTTATTGAGCGCGGGGAATAGTCGGCGACAAAGGCTGTGCAATGCCTTACAAATTGCAACAACTGAAGAGTGACAAAGGCTGTGCAATGCCTTTCAAAATTGCAACACCAGTGCAGCCACTCCACCTAGCAAGCGCGTGACAAAGGCTGTGCAATGCCTTAGAAATTGCAACTGCGTTTTTTAGGGCTTCCCTGCGAAGCAACAAAGGCTGTGCAAGGCCTTTCAAAATTGCAACGACATACACGAAGTGAGCGCCACATGCGATGGAGGTGACAAAGGCTGTGCAATGCCTTAGAAATTGCAACGAAGAGATGTCGGCGCTTCTTGGCGGCACTCCAAGCGTGACAAAGGCTGTGCAATGCCTTACAAAATTGCAACGACAATGCAATACGAATTTGCGTTAGCCCGTGACAAAGGCTGTGCAATGCCTTACAAATTGCAACCACGGCAAGCGCGTGACAAAGGCTGTGCAATGCCTTTCAAATTGCAACGACAGGTGCAGGTTGTGTGGGTAGCAAAGGCTGTGCAATGCCTTAGAAATTGCAACCTCCTGCGTTTTGTGAGTTTCCCTGCGAAGCGACAAAGGCTGTGCAATGCCTTTCAAAATTGCAACTACTGAATTGACGGATCGCGCGTTTGGCAGCAACACACGCGAAGGTTAATGGCCCGTCCAACGGTAACCAAGCCACACGTTTTGATTGTCCGCAATTTTCCGTTGTTGTGGGCGCGCGAATGAGACACGGCTTTCAACTACGATAGCAGCCGGTTTTCCCCACCGCGCTGTAACCCCAAGGACCCGCACCGCTTCATTGTGGTGACGTTCGCATAGAGGCACCTCGCCATAAATGCCTGAAGTTTCGTAGGTTGGTGTTCCGCATGCATTGCATTTGATTGGCATGCATGTGAACACTGCATGCGACGTGCCGCTTAATTCGCACACGCATCATCAGGGTCGGGATCGGACGCATCGCGATCCCCCACCATCATGAAATAGCCCTTGTCCCATTCAGAAGCCTCGTACGTGCCAACTGTGTAGGGGTTCAACAGCCGCGACTTTCCGAAGGTAGCGGCGTCGCAGCCTTCGGAAAGGGGGCACATAGGCTCGTACCCTTTTGGGATCATTGTTGGGCGCTTTAATTTAAACATACACTCACAATATCAAACGTGCATGCTTCGCGCAGCTTCAATCCGCGCATTGGTCTTCAGTCTCAACGTATTCGTTGTAGCCATCGGTCCATCGGCGCGCATCATCCGTATACGCGCCGTAGGGATTCGCTGTACGCAGCCCTTCAGCTGCGGCAACCTCCCAACCTTCCGCATGCGGATCGTTCGGCTCGAACTTCCGCCGCTTTGGTAACTGTCCTGGTACGCGCACATGGCACCTGACAATCGCGTTGTTAGTTGCCGCTTTCAGGCGGCGCAGCGTTGTCGATGCCTTCTTGCACCAGAGCGATCAAGAGTGTGCGAAACCTGGCAGGTGCATCGGGCGCTAACCGCTCGATTGCAATGTCAATGTGCCCTGTGAAAAGCAATTCCACAGCAGGCGGCACCTGCCCAAAGCTTTGCAGCTGCGCGCATGCTTGCGCAATAAACGTTGCTGCGGCTTCGGGTTCAATCTCACCAGCCATGATCGATTTGCGTAGGTCTTGCACATGCGGCCAAGACGCCCCGAAGAAATCAGCATCAGACACTTTTTTGATCTGCTTGCGGATCACCGCAGGCGAGACTTTGGAAATGTCCATTGGCTTGATTTTGGCTACGTCTACACCAAGTTCTTTGGCCGCTACAATTTCGTCTTCTTCGTCTTCCTCGTCTTCGTCTTCCCCATCTTCATACTCTTCGTCTTCCCCGTCTTCGATGTCACTTACGGCATGCAGGGGCGCATGGTCAGCGGCTCGAAAGACTGTAGCGGCTGCGGCATCACGCTCGGCTGCAGCACTGCCCTGTGTAGCCGTGGGGAACATACGTGCTGCAATGGCATCACGTTCCGTTTGGCTGGATGTACGCGCGTCAACTGCTTTAGCGGGTGCTTTGGCAGACGCGACTGCAGCGATTTGCGTGCGTGCTTGCGCAGGCGTTGTTGTTTGTTCCAGGCGTCGTTGCCGTTCAATAGCGTCTTGCCTCCGCTGTTCACGTTCTTGGCGCTCCTGGCGCGCAACTTCATTGGCTCGCGTCAATGCAAGTTGTTGCGCAATGGCCCCGCCCTTTTCAAGCGTCTGTTGCAGCAAGCCCACCCACACAGGCTGTTGTCCACCTGAATTGGCGTCGATGATTTGCCTGTTCATGTCTTGCGACATGTTAAGCAAATCCTTGAACATGCCAACTTGTAGCTTGCCCATTTCGGCTTCAGGCCCACGATCCTTTGCAACCTTGAGCACGTCCATCATGCGCTCAGGTGTCATTTGTGAACTGCTTAACCGCTCAATTATTTGACGATTACTTTCACGAGCAACTTCAGCACCATTAAGCGCCGCGTTTTGCACGGCTTGGAGCATTGTGGTGCTTGCCGTCTGTTGTGCATTCATCATTTGCGTGATCATGGTAATCATCGGATCAACCTTAGAGGTGTTCCCCTCTTTGATCTGCGCTTGTAGGTTTGCAACAACCGCATTGAATTCAACGCGTCGTGCATCTTCGTCGCGGCGACGATTGTCGTCCTGTTGGCGCGCAAACTCACGCTGTGCACTTTCTTGGCGTAGTGTCTCGGTGGCACGCTGTTGTGCTTCCACTTGGGCCTGCAACGCGCGTTCGTTTTCAGAGGGGCCCGTGGGCTTTGCTAAAAACGCGTCTGCGAGTTTGGTCATTGCATCACGCAAAACCTGCAACTCGGCTTGCCGTGCGCGCTCTTTCACGTCTTCGCGTGCTTCACGCAATTGCGCCTCAAGTTGCACAAGTCTAGGATCCTCGGTGACCGGCATTGTGCCCCAAGGGGGAAGTCCGCCAGCCATAGCGCCAGCGCCCCATGGTGATGCTGCAGGTGGCGTAGCAACGGCAGAGCCTGGCAGCGGCATGCCAGTGCGCCAAGCGTGCAACTCACCATTACGGTTAATCAGCATGCCTAGCGTTTCGTTGTACCACCAGCCAGGGCCGATTTGCCGGGAGCCTTCCATTGCGCCGGGGGACATGCCACCCATGCCGCCGTTCATTGACGTGGGCATTGACATGCCTATTGGCATTGTCGGCTGCGCGGGGGGCATTGGGACGCCCATTGCAGCCGCATTGGCGGCGCTCATTGTCGGAGGTGTCACGCTATTAGCAACCACAGTCATTGGAAAAGCTCCTTCGCCGAATTCATTAGAAACCACAGGAAGCGTTGGGATTTCCCCGACTTCGCCACCTAGCTGGGCCGTCCATGCGTCTTTGCCGGTACCATCGCCAGCAGCATCGGTAACCTCAAATTTGTAAATGCCAGGGCCAAAGCTCAATGGCAAATCTTTATGCAATGCCAGGATATCCGGCACTTTAAGCCGTTGTCCCGCAAGAATTGAGCGACTTGCACCTTTCCGGCCTTTGGTGACAACAACCATCGGATCTTGCATTGCCTGCAATTTACTTAGATCCGGTGAACCTTTTGGGGACGCGCTTTCGCCGACTGCCATGTTGGGGCAAACATTAAGAATCTAGCACTGCAATGTCAACGCTTTTTGTCATTGTGTATTGGCATTGTGTTGCATAACATCCAACCGCAATGAGCGACAACAATGAAAAAACAACCGATTGGCAGAAAGTTCGCATTACAGGAGGCGACGGTGACGCCAACGCAAAAGGTGTCATTGATTTACAAAAGGGCATTGAAGGCAATCCGTGCTTTATGTGCAAATCATGGGAAAAAGACGAGAAAAAACTTGCCCAGCATTTTCAAGCGCATGGGCTGACCATTGAGCAAAATGGCGCAATCCAAACGCCCATTGTGAAGGATTTCCCGGGAAGGCCTTCGATTACGCTGTATTTACAGAATATGGGCTGGTGTCGCCGCGAAGCACGGCCCACCGAAGACGCCGCTACATGCGAGTCTTTTCGGCAAGTCGCAACCCGCGAAGACATGCGGTTTCGCATGGCACTTCGTGACCGCGTAAGGAAAGGCTAGCCACATGCACACATTGATTCAGATTGCGGCCCTGGGCGTGTTATTGGCAGCAACACATTGGCTGATTGCGCGGGCCGAGATCACGCAAGTGTTTTGGGGCAATGTTGGTACGGGCTTCGTGGGGAAACTGCTAGCGTGCCCCGCGTGTTCGGGCTGGTGGCTAGGCATCGGTGCCTATTTCATAGGCCTGCGCCCGCTAGATCAACTCGTGACATGGCCTTGGGCGCCGCTAAGCGTTGCCGCTGCGGGCTTACTTGGCCTGTTCCTTACGCCAGTTTTTGAAGCTGTACTGTTATGGGGATTGTACGCATCCGCGATCTCTACGGACGAGCCCACGGCCTAATCGCCTGCAGCGTTGACGGCTTCAGCGATCTCGCTTTCGAGTTGTGCCAGGGCATCCCGTACAGATGCGGCAAGTGCCCTGGCGGCTTCGAGGTTGATGGCCCCACGTTCAACGACGTGCGCGCTCCCTCGACCCCCTATCTCGAATAGCAGGCGCTCTACTGTGTGTTCAGGACGGCCAAGGTACACCTCGCCGTTTTCCAAAGGATCAAGCCCGTAATGCTGAACACCACGCGATGCGCCACAACAAGGACACCGAAAACGTAAAACTAAGGCCATACTGATTTATTGCAATTCTGAAAGGCGTTACATGGCCTTTTGGGTATCTTAACCACAAACTAGCGTCGTGTACAAGACGCACGTATCCCCTCTTTTTTGACCGTTTTAACGTTCAAAAGACTTGACGCGCTGTTAAGGAACTGGCAGATTCACCTTTGCAAAGCGGATCTTCCGTTTCGATATCCTACATCGAAGCATTCTATGTGTTAATAGGTTAAGGGAGTTGCATCCCGATCACTGTGTACTCCGCCCATTGCAAGCGGCCAGACGAAAGTTTGGCCGCTTTTTTTCTGTCCAAAGTTGTTGACACTGTGCCGAGTACGCGTGTTGCAATTTTAAAGGCATTGCACAGCCTTTGTTGCAATTTGCACCAGCCATGGCCTTTCGTTCCTTTTATTCGTTGCAATTTTAAAGGCATTGCACAGCCTTTGTTGCCGCAACTAACGCAGCTGCGAATCAGTTGCAATTTCTAAGGCATTGCACAGCCTTTGGTACGATGCCTTTCGTCTTGTTGCAATTTTGAAAGGCATTGCGCAGCCTTCGTCCAAATCGAGCAGTTGCAATTTTGTAAGGCATTGCACAGCCTTTGGTGAAAGCCGCGTCTTATTGCAATTTTGAAAGGCATTGCACAGCCTTTGCGACCGTATGTAGTGCGCCTTCTCGCGTCTGTTGCAATTTTGTAAGGCATTGCACAGCCTTCGCGACACCCGAGTTGGCGATGATAGCTCCCGCCCCAGTATTGGTTGCAATTTTGAAAGGCATTGCACAGCCTTTGGCACGCCGACATGAGCGCGGCTAATACCGCTGTGTCGGTATGTTGCAATTTGTAAGGCATTGCACAGCCTTTGGCACTGTCGCGCGCGCCAACCTCGTCGCGCGGCTGGCTGTGTTGCAATTTTGAAAGGCATTGCACAGCCTTTGGCACGATGCCCGCGTTGCAATTTTGAAAGGCATTGCACAGCCTTTGTTACAATCTTTTACGACAAGATTCGTAAACGCACAAGTAAAGCGAGAGTGAATATCGTACAAAAATAAAAGTGGCGCGCGCTGTGTGCGTAACATGGACGTAGCTCCCCCCTCCCCCGGTATGAACGGAAGTGAGTAAGTGGTAGTAGTGGTGGAAAGGGTTGTGTGAACCGTAAATTTAAAGGCGTTACAGCGCGTTTAGCGCAGCAACGTTAGTGGCGTCGCGACCGATATTCACAATGCCAAGGAACACAACGGGTGCGTTGTGCGTTTTGCATGTGTGGTTCGCAAACGCGGGCAGGGGCACGATATGATTGTCGGCGGGGGTGCGGGCACCCATTGCATGCTTGCTGCGCTTGTGGGCCTTCGCACGTTGGCCACGAAGCACGCCTAGCAAGATTGCCGTCCTGTTAGCGGTGCCTGTACGGCCTTCCTGCAAAGCTACAGCGCCAAGCTGCATGACATTCAATTCATGATTACGTGTCCAGCTTTCAAGGCTGATCGCGTCTTCACGTGTAAACGTACTTTCAAGTGCTTGTGCAAGCGCAACTTGTGTTGCAACTGCTTGTTTTAACTCCGGGCTTGTGTGTTCGATACAAGTGCTTGCGATTGCCATACGCAGGCCACGTTGCCGAAAGATTCCATTGCTGCGCCTCATTCGTATGTTGGGCGTACGTGTCTTACGTGGCTTTAACTCTGGCGCTAAGGCGGCGAGTATTTCTGCATGTGCTGCCATACCGTTACGGGCAGCTTGGTTCACACTGGTGCCTTTAGTTTTTTCGCGGGCACGTCGTTTGCGTTCCAAGAACACAGTCATGCAACGTTGCACTGTTAAACGTTTCAAACATTCAGGGTACTGCCGATAGAAGCGACGAAGCTGCGTGGTATCGCTCAAGGGTTGCGTACGAATTGAATTACATGTGATCCCTATAAGATTTAATTCATCAGAAGCCTCAATAACGACCACAGCGACCACTGTGCTATCTGGCAAGATCCATGTGTCCACGCCGCGCGCTACACCGAGTTTGCGTAAGGCCAACAATTCGTTTTGTGTGATTGTGGCGTCCGCATCATCAGCGTGTGTTGCCACTAGCGTGAAGGCTTTGCCGCCAAGCTCAATCTCGGACGCAACGGAAGCGCCTACGCGGTCGGCATGCGTTGCTGCCTCCCGGTGCGCCGATACGCATGACAGCTGATGGTCTTGCGCTACAAATGCGCGAACGCACAACACGCAGCGTTCGGTTGGCAATCCATGAGTGCAAGTGAACTTTGCAAAGTGCGTATTTGCATACAGCAAACGTTTTTCAATAGTGCTGCAAATTTCACGTTCATCGGCATCGTTAAACGGATTCGCTGCATGCATCGCCAAAAGTCGCGACATTTCGCGATCCCAAATACGAGCGGTTTGCATCTCTTCCTGGTAGCCCAACTCGATACGGCTGGTGGGCTTTCGAGTGGTGCGGCGGTCGTTCCGAATCGCTTGATTCAGTAGAGCGTTTTGCACCTTCGGATCATTTTTCATTCGTTCTACATGTTGTTGCATAGGGTCTTCCGATTTAGCTCGTTACACCCGTGTTCGTCAAGTTACGTCGTGTGGCGTGCACGTAACTACATGTGGCATTTAGGCCACGTTAAAAAAGCATTGGCAAATTCGCATACACACGCTACGGTAACGACCGTTCACAATTTCACTTCCGCTACTACGCTTCACCAAACGTCTCGTTTCGTGTGGGGAGGGGGCAGCTACGTCCTAATGGCGTAAAGGCCCCGCAATGCCGTGTAAACGCGTGGCGCGCCCTTTTTTAAACTTGACGCAAATATGCGTTTGCGTTATTCCTGTATGTCTGTGAGCGCATTTAGCAATCTAGACATCGTATGGGGCCTGAAGCTTTGGCAGCTAGGCTTTGCCGTGATCGTTGCGATCCTCGGCTTGGACATCCTTGTTTACGAGATCCAAACGCGCCGCCGCGCCGCCCGTGACGCGGCCAACCAAAAAGAGTAAGCGTTTCGGCGGTAAACTCTACGTAACGCGCTTGACACTGTTATATAATTGGCGTTATGTATAGGGGTGCTCGTGGCGCCTGCAACACATATCCGCCCTATCCGTACCGATTGGTTCGTGTGGGACAATCCTCCAATTGAATGGCGTACGCAATATGGCCGTCATCCCGGCATGTATTGGACGGTTAACCCCGCTGGTGTTTTCCGCGTCAAGTTTCACCGTTCGCACACACCTTTGCTGCCCCCTTCCGTCGTGGCATCACTGGGCGCAGGTGTGCCGCTTTCAGCCGGTGTTTTGCTCGGCAGCGTTCCGGGTGTCACGCTGCGCCCTTACCAAGCGGCGGATCTCCCCTACCTATTAAGTAGGCAGGGCGTTCTTCTTGCGTATGAAATGCGTTTAGGTAAGACTGCGCTTACATGTCATGCGCACGATCCCAAAGACGGATCCCTCGTTATTGTGGGTCCTTTGGCAAGCCGCGATGTATGGGTTTCGTGGGTTGAGCGCGTTCACGGCTTCCGCCCCCTCGTGCTGACGGGCACCCAAGACATTGCGAATACGGCTCTTCCATTGGGATATCCCGCCTATTTCGTGCACTTTGACGTGGTGGACGCCTGGACACGGTTTCTTTGTGCCACCGGCCAAACAATCGCCACCCTCGTACTTGATGAAGTTCATGCGATGCAAAACCGCAAAGCTAAACGCACCAGTGCCGTTGTGGTTCTCGCGGGCCGCGCCGAACGCATCATAGGCCTGACCGGCACGCCTATGTGGTCGAAACCTGACAGCCTGTATGCATTGCTAAACCTTATCTGCCCCGGTGCGTGGGACACACATTTCAATTTTGCTAAACACTATTGTGACGCACAGCCAGGTGCTCACGGCTGGCAATACAACGGCCTTTCCAATGCCGATGAATTCGCAGCGCGGTTGCAGCACATTATGTTGCGGCGCACTTGGCATGATGTAGCGCCACAGCTGCCGCCCACAACACGCGTGATTGAACCTGTTGCCGTGCCCCCTTCCAAGCTCGCTAGTGTCGAAAGCGCTGCAATGCTCGCGTGTCTTGCTCGCGGCACCAATACAGTTGCGGGCTATCTTGCGACACTACGACGCAAGCTCGCGTCTCTCAAAATCAAAGCCGCTGTTGATGGCGTTGAACATGCCTTGGCAAATGGGCATCCCAAAGTTGTCTTATGGACGTGGCACACTGAAGTTGCAGATGCGGTTGCCGCTGAGATCGCGCGGCGTGTGCTTCCAGGTTTCGAGACGTACCGTTACCGTACAGGTTCCGATGTCGATCAAATTACGATGTTCACGGCAACCCCTAATCCATGCGCGATCATTGCCAGCATTGCGGCTGGTGGTGTTGCAATCGATCTGAGCGCAAGTGATTACGCAATTTTCGTTGAACTAGATTGGATCCCCGCCTACGTGCTTCAGGCGGAAATGCGCACGTTCAGTCCAGCGCGCCCCCACGTTGTTGTCTATCTGTACGCAGACACACTAATCGAAACCAAGTTGATTGAAGCGCTGGGCGTGAAAGAAGATTTCCAGCGTTCCCTTGGACTCGGCTTTGACGCCATTGCAGCGCAGGTGTTAGGCACATGAAAAAACCGCGTGCCAAAAGCGTCAAGCTAATCATTCCATGTGCATACGCACCGAATGGCGTGGCGCACCATGTGCGGCATACGATTGGCACGCGCAACATCAAATGGAATTGCCCCATCGCAGATGAGAGCGCGCACAAAACCATGAACGCGCTAGGGCACTTCACTTGCAGGCACTGGTGGCCGCGTTACATGCAAAAAAATGCAGCTGCATGCGCGCTTAGAGATGCACGCCTCGCCGCGCAATACGCTTACATTGACGATCTTGTTAATGGGCAATCTCTGATTTTGAGCATGCATTGCAAACACGCAATCGCTAAGTGTTTGCCTGCCTTAACGCGCATCGCTGACAGCTATATTCAAATTGATTGGGCGCCGGTCGAATTACAGATTGCCAAACACCCCGATGCTTGGGGTCTTCAGCTTAAAGTGCAAATGCATATTGCGCCTTTAAAGGGCTCAAGGCCCACAACAGTTGTTTGGAAAATTTTCCCAACAGTGTCTAGCCTCCTGAATGCTTCACCTTGGGCTGTGCCTCGTGGGGGACAGCTACAGCTTTGTCTCGAAGGCATGTTGCAACCGATGTTGGTAACTCATAATGCGAAACACCACGGCGATACTGTGTGGAGCTTAGTGCAAGGGGGAACCCTATGAGCCTTTCAGGCATTGTGCCTCGTTACTTTGTGACTGACGGTTGGTATGGCGTCTTAGCACCGTGTACATTCGCGCCCACAGGTTCACACCTTGTACAGTACAGCCCTGACGGTAAGCAGGTGAAATGGAATTGTCCCATGGAGGATGATGCCGTTCACGAAACCGCAATGGCGTTAGGCGCATTGACGTGCCGTCATACGTGGCGGCCTTACGCAGGCTTGGACGATTCGGAGCAACCATGATGATTTGGCGCTGGCACAAAAAACGCTCCTTGGAGTGGGGCCTTTTAGAGTCTATTAAATGGAATTCCGCTAGTCTTGAATGTGGGTTTTGTTCCGAGGGCTACGGGCACGCTGTGAGGTTCAGCGTTGACTATGGGGTTGTGGATTTTCAATGCCCCGTGACCGATGAGGTGGCGCATGCAACAACAGTGGCGCTTGGGGGCGTTACTTGTAGATCTACATTTCAAAAGTATTTGGGGTTGAGTGACGCCATTTTTACAAAAGAAGACTGCTAATGCGCGACCAACCCACAAGCGGATCAATGTGCACCTACCGGGACCAATGGCTTACGCTGCACGTTCCATGTACTTTTGCAGACAGCGGTAATCACAGTATTGCGTATGTGACGACCACGGGCGCAGTTCAGTGGAATTGCAAAGCAACTAGCGAGGCTGCGCATGTTGTCGCGGCGGCCCTAGGACAAGCCACTTGTCGAATGGCATGGCGTAAGCATATCCGAGACAGCGCCCCGTTGATAGCGCTACGCAGACAACGCTACGAAAGTCAAAAGCCTGATGATTTGATCGCAATCCGTAAGCGCATTTTGGTTAAGTACATTTCCCGTGTTTTGGAAACGAACCTTGTAGACCATGCAGTGATTTTCGCCAGGAGACTGTCATGGCGCTTAAGGGCGGAGGATGCTTTGACTATGAGCTTGCGTATTGGGCTAGGCACGGATGCTTCGTGTTTTTGTTTTTGGGGGCGTACTCTCGATACAGGAATGGACGTTGCTAATTGTGTTGAAAAGCAACAGGCAACAATTGAAGGTCTAGCTGTTGTGGATCTACAGATGGCAGCGTGTCTACCGCGCATTATTCGTGCATTTAATGCTTTCGCAGACGTTGCCAATGTACTTATGATGCAAACGCCTTACACGTATGTACTTCCGAGGTGGCTTCCGAGGCGGTGAGGCGCGCATGATGCAAACGCCTTATGCGTACGTATTTTCAAGGGCAAAAGGGTAACGATCAACATGGACATAATCGCAGTAGATCCCGGCGCTACCGAATCAGGTTGGGTAATCGTAAACGTACGAACGCGCAGGATCCTTGCGTTTGGCAAACTACCAAATGAGGTGTTGCACGCGAACCTTGCGCGGTTGCCTCGACCCACCACACACATGGCAATCGAAATGATTGCATCCTACGGCATGGCAGTCGGTGCCACGGTGTTTGAAACCTGTGTTTGGATCGGGCGCTTCATCGACGCATTCACGCAACTGGACACCAATCGCGAAGACCTATACACACGGCTTACGCGCGCGCAAGTCAAAGTCGCTTTGTGCAAACAAACCAAAGGCGTCAATGACAGCGTGATTCGACAACGCTTGATTGATTTGTGGGGAGCGCCAGGCACCAAAAAGAATCCCGGCCCTACCTACGGCATTAAAAGCGATGCATGGGCCGCGCTTGGTGTCGCTACCGCTTGGATGATTCAATACAAGGCCCCTGGCACAGAAACTTGGAGACTTTAAATATGTTCGCAACCTTGGGGTGGGTTCTCGGCGGCTGGTACGTGGCATGGGCAATCGGTTTCTTCTGGCTGGCATTCGGCACTAATGGTGTACGCAAAGAAGCCGGGCCCACTATTTTGTTTTGTGGATTGCTCAGTCTCTGTTGGTTGCCCTGTTTTTTGGTTGCAGTGTACCTGGATTGGGCAATTGCACGTCAGTGTTGTCGCGAGCGTGCGCAAAAAGAAAATTAAGGACAAGTACTCATGAAAAACAAAGATACAGAAACACTCACCACCGCGTACCCTTTGCAATGGCCTGCGGGGGAAGGCCGTACGCCTGCGCATCGTAAGCAAGTCGCGCGCTTCAGCACGCATGGTCGTGAATTGACAATCACGGTTGCATTGCAGCGTTTGCGTGATGAACTGCGCAAGCTCAAGGCAACTGCAATCGTAATGTCTACAAACATTCCTGTGCGGCGTGATGGCTTGCCTTACAGCAGCGTACGCGAGCCGAGTGACACGGGCGTTGCCATCTACTTTCGCATTACAAACACGTCTGTTGTGTTTCCTTGTGATCGTTGGAAGCGTGTTGCAGACAACCTTAATGCGGTGGCTGCGCACCTAACAGCGATGCGTGCACAGCAACGCTATGGAGTAGGCCGACAAGAGCAAGCGTACACCGGTTACAAGGCGCTGACCGCCGCCGATGCGCCTAAGCTTTGGTACGTCGTTTTAGGCTTTGAGTCGCCTCCTGTACGACTTGCAAGTGTAACTGAAAAAATGCATGAACTTGCGCGTAAGCACCATCCCGATGTGGGTGGGAGCGCCGCATTGATGGCAGAGATCAATGTTGCGTACGCTGTCGCACGACTCTATTACAACGACGACGCAGCCACGCCACCTTGGGGTTAGGTTGTGGATCTCCAAATTCACTTTGCTGGGAAAAAACCATACATGGGTGTGTTTCGCAACGTTGCTTGTGCCTTTGCAGCCAAAGGCTATCACGATGTGTTTTTCACTAGCGTGCCGTACAGCGCTAGGCGCCAAGTTGGGCGAGAATTTCCGTATTACATACGTTCTGTAAATTGGAATTGTTCATGCGCAAGCGCTGTTGCCGCTGAGACGTTAACAGCCCTTGGGTTGCCCACTTGCCGGGATCTCCGTGTAGGCGCGTTACGCCAACAAGCTGCGGTGCGAATGGCACAGTTGGCGCACAGTAAATCGGCGTTTATTTCGCAGTGTTTGTTCGCACTGGAAGCACGTTACCGACCAGCAGCATCGGAATGGCGGTTGGCACGCGCTGTTTGCAATCGTGATTTATGCATTGATTTGGATACGCGGATGGCGTGGGAACCGCCAATAGTTCGGACCGCGACAATTAGATACAATTGTGTAAATGGATTTTATACCGTATTCAGTTTGGCACAGGTGGCGGCGTCGATGCACACAGACTCATCCACGAGTTTGGCGCAGGCACTGTTGGGCCCCGAGTTGTACGCTCAAGTTGAAATTGTAGGGCGCTATGTCGCGCGTTACTACGCACAGGAGTCATGTGATGCTTCTTAAACCTATGGTACGTAGCGACTTCCGTTGGTGCGTGACACGCACCACAGACCGTTTTGACAGGGTTGTTGTCAGCGATATCCGTTGTGACTTTGCGCCCAATGGAGTTCACGATATTACGTTGCACATTGTGAAGGGTGCGCAAATTTCAGATAACTTGGTCCGCGCTATCACTTGGAATTGTCCTTGTACAAGTAATACGGCAGCTACCGTTGCGATGGCACTCGGGGGCATGCAATGTTGTCGTAGAACTGTGCGGGCCGCCTTGAAAGACAAATCTACACACCAGCGTGTTGCGCCGTTAAAAGACCCTGTGTCGCACGAGTTTTTTAAAGCTGCAAGTAAGTACATCCTACAGATACAACAACGTATATTTCCCGCCGCATGTACGGTGGTCGAGCCGCCAACGGTACGTTGCTGCAGAGACTACGGGGCTTTGTTTGGTGAATTCACGATGCAAGGTTGTCTTTTTTGGGAAACTAACGAATACCTTGAATGGAGCTACAGTGTTAGCTATGGGTGGCACTCAACAGACCGTGAATCTGCAGTCTTTGTTACACTGGATGCATGGACGACCTTTCAATACGCTATTGAAAATCTCAGCAAGTGCATAGGCCGCCACAAACGCTTCGAGGCGTTGTACGCCTAGCAAAGGCCTTTGCATGCCGCGCCCACATGATCCTGTCATAGAGCGGATGGCAATACCGTTACAGCTTGAGTGTGTTTTCGGTACGCATTCGGTGGAACTACAGTATTTACTGTTCGCTTCGCGTCGCAGTTACGCGCATCGCATTGTTTGGAATTGTCCGTGTGAATCCTCAAAAGCTGCGCGTGTTGTCGATGCGTTACATAACCAGAAAGCCACATGTCGCGCGCTTGTGGCACAGCACATTCGGTTACCGCGTGTTCGTGTAACTCTCTTAGACACCGTAGCTTCCACGCGTCCGCATTGTGTGCTTGCATTCGTAAATCGGCAGTTGCAAAAACGGTATGCAACAACGTATGCCGATGGTTCAACTTTGCAAATGTGGCTACGTGCGGTGTACATTGACGGTGTGTTACACGTGGCGCTTGCAATCGATCTTTGCATCGGCACGGCGACGTTGCCTATTCGGCTAAGGTTTCCTTGTTTGCCAAAACATTTCCCAACAACACATTGGTCCACGCCATGGGTGCATGGCACCGCAGAACGTTGGTTAAACGCCAATTGCGATTTGGGGCAATTGCGTTTGGATTTGCTAGTGCGCTACGTACAACGTGCATTTGATCGGGAAGTTTTATGAACCAGCTTGCATTGAAGATTCCTTGCGTGTTTGCACCTTTCCCTGCAACCTCGCATGCGGTCACGTTACATTACACGCCAACAAACAGTACCTATTTTATGGTGCGTTTTATTGATTGGAATTGTATGTGTGAAAATGCTGCCGCTAGCCGTACGGCTGCAGCGTTGGGGGCCGTAGTTTGCCGTACAGCTGTTCGCGTATATTTGCGCACGCGCCAGGAGACACTTCGCAAAGTGCGTGCAACACGAAAACTTGCAGAAGACGATTCGTTGCTCAACCTTCTGCAATGCTATTTGCAATCGCAGTATAACGGCAAACACCGTGATGGATCACGGTTCACGCTCCATATCGTTAGCGGGAGTGGTGAAGGCTTGACGTTTAAAGGTACGTTGCAACGGAAGGGTCAGCGTGGATCGATTTTCTACTTTGCGACAACGCCCGTTCACATTGGTGACAAAACCTACACAGATTGGCGGCATGCGCTTCCGGTGCAATCATTATCGGTTTCGGATTATGCTTGGTTGAATACAAACTACCCTTTACCGCAATTACAACTCGTGCGGATGTTGCGGTATACGCAGCAGTACCACAAAGGGGAGACGATGTTCAACCGGGAGAAACGCGTTGTGATGCGCCAGTGGCAAGCGTGAAAGCTTCAAAGCCGCGGTTACGCACAAAATTGCATTGTTTCGGAACGTTTGAAGCAGCTTGCGCGTTCCATCCTGAAGGCAAACATGTTGTTTGGTTGTTTGGTAGGTATCGTCCGCGACGTTCAGCGCGTCGCTGCTACGGTGGGCACTATGTCACTTACGTTCGCTTCAATTGCCCAGCGCCCACAACGGCGGCGCATAAAGCGATGCATGCACTTGGGGGCATCACTTGCCACACACATTTGGGCGTGCGTATCGCGGGCCTTGTGCAGGTCGCTAAGACACGGCGCAGTCATTTTCCACCCCTTCCAGTTCCACCGGATCCCACGTATGCGCGTATGACCGCTGCGCGCGCTTTTATATTGGTGCTTTTTTCGCGTATCCTTGGCGCAGAGGCAGAGGCTTACCAAGTGCTTCGATATGCCAACTACTTTCAAATTTGGTTTCGCATGCCCGTTGTCACGTCTGTTGGCAGCATCGACATGCAGCAAGTAGTCAGGATTGCGTGGGACGCTACGTGTGTGGGAGGCGCCGTGGAAGGGGTAAACCTAGACCGGCGTGTGCTGCCATATTACGCTCGTGTGCGTGCGCATTGCACACCCGTTTTTATGCGGGGATTGCAGCTTTACTGCAACGCATTTGTGTGGAACACGGCACCAACGCTCCCCGGCCTTTGAAAACAGTTGCTGATTGACGCGCTTAGCGCACCCGGGGTAGGCTGCCGCGCATGACCTTTAAAGCAGACCCTGATCCCTTGGTTATTAGCTTCCTGCGCCACGCGGAAGAGCACGGCATCGCCGCGCTGGTGGCCTACGGGTTCACGCCTCCCGGAGGGGCGCCGGTATTGCGGGTAAAAGCCAATGTGCCAGATGGGCCTGCCGGTGGCATTTTGAAGATGCTTCAGGGGTTGGACGCGAAAGCAATTGCGGCGGCAGCGCGGGCGCTGTTCATGGCCTTGCCAATCGCTGTCGATATTGATTGGGGGGACTTGGATCGGGATACACAAGTGAAGTACGCGACGGCGGCTTTTGCGGCTATTAGCGCTGCGCAAGAAGTGTCTGGTAAACTGTTGGGAACCGCACCTTTGGAACCTGCGGTGCCGAAAAGCAAAATCATTACGTAAGGACGTATCCCATGACAAGGCCCGCTACCGTTACTCCGCGAATCGCGGCGCTGATCGCCCAAATTGCACAGCTAACGCAACAAGCTGGCGTTACAGACATGATCGTCGCGTTGCGGGATCCGCAAAGCAACGCTGTTGAAATCGTGTCTACACAAACAGGCCGTGTGAATCTGCGAGCAGCGTTGGCGCAAAAATTCGATTTGCAAGACCCTATGGACGCTGCCGCTGAAGCCGCTTGGCCTGATTAAACAGTTCGTAAACATTTTAAGTGCGTAACGCGAACCTCGGAAATCCCGAGGTTTTTTGCGTTTTAACGGCAAAAGTGCACCACAGTGATTTTATATGCACCACAGTGATTTTTTCTTGTTGACGGCGCGAAGGCTTTAACATAAATATTGTTTCCACACAGTGAATCCAGATGCCGCTAACAACAGACAAAATCGCATTTACAATCCGCATACCTGCGCGACTTGCGACGGCTGTAGATGTTTTGCACGAAGCTATCTGCAAGAAGTTGCCCGCACCTGCGGGGCATTTGTCACGCAACGAATTCCTTGTGTTCCTTCTTGAACGCGTGGTAGCGCGCGAAGCTGCGGCAATCCGCAAGAAGCGGCGGTAACCGTATGGCATACATTCAAATTGAGGCGCCTGATGCGCTGTCCATGAACGAAGCGCTAGACCAAGCTTTTGCGAAATTCAATTGTGAGCCTCTTGGTGGGCCTTCGGAAGACGGTTGGTCCAAAATGGGCGACCTGCAACGTTGCCCTTATCGTTACTATCTCAAGAATGAGCTAGGCGCGGTTGCCATTGATCCAATGGACAACAATTTAAAGATTCGCAATCCAACTGCGCTTGAAGTTGGAAGCCTGTTTCATGCGATCCTTGCTGTGCATTATGGACGGCGTTTACCTGCGGGATACCCCGGTTGGCGTGCAAACATGCCGAACCCATTAGATTTCTTGCAAGCTGTAGAAGATGCGGGAGCTTCCATAGAGCACGTGCGCCAAGTCAAACGCATGTACTACAGTTACAGCGAATATTGGGGCCCCGAGTTAGACTTGCAGCCGCTTGCGGTTGAAATGAGCGCTGGCATTCCCGGGATTCATACGTGTCGTTTCGACATGCTTGCGTACGAAGACGGTGGCATTTGGAATATCGAACATAAATCGGCTTCTGCGTTCACACCCGATGTTCTCGAATCTTGGTGGCTCGATGGTGAAGTGATCGGCCAATTTTACGCCTGGGACTTGTCCGAAATGTCTAAGATGTTCGGCGCACCTTTAACGGGTACGAAGATCAATCTGACATCGAAGGGCTTCCCACCACGGCATATGCGTGTAGAGATTGTGCAACCTCGGGAGGTTGTTTCTACGTTCGCGCGTGATCGTGTGTTTTGGAATGATTTACGAACGCGTTACCGTAACGCCGGGTATTGGCCGCGCAGTCTTGCAGGTTGCATGAATCGGTATGATCGTTGTGCGTTTTGGACGCACTGTCGCGATTTGAATAATGATCTAGTACGCATTGTGCCTAAGAAACTACCAGGGGCAGACGCGTTGTAATGCAACGAAGGGATTTTGTGTATGCTTGAAATTAAAGTTCAATCCGGTCTGGCACCTGTAAACATTCGCGCGCTCGTGGCAGGTGCTGCCAGTTCGGGCAAAACAACGTTTGCAGCATCAGCGCCGCGCCCGTTGTTCATCAGTGATGCAACGGAAGGTGGCTACAAAACACTGTTCAATATGGATCCCCAATGGTGGTGGGATCCCGCGATACCACCTGATGTGTGGGTGATTGAAAACGCGATGAAAGTGGGCAACCGCGAATCTGACATTGCCATGATCTTGGCGCGGTTGGAAAAGGCCAAGCTCGACGGCAGGTTTCCCTGGCGGACCATCGTAATCGATCCACTTTCAATCTATGTGGATCGCGTCTTGGCCGAGCTTGAGGCTTCGCCCAATGGCAAAGATAAGCGTCAGCTGTACGGTGACCTTGCTTCGCATTTGAAAAATTTGCTAAACCGCTTTCACGCGTTGCCTGCAAACATTTTATGGTTGTGTCACACAAAGCAAGAAGGCGGGCTTGCAATTGCGGGTCAAATGGGCGAGAAATTTCCCAGCTTTTGCGACTTCAAATGGTTAACGTTTGCGAATCCCGGCGTTCCCGGCCAACCGCCTGTTTATGAGTTGCACACGCAACCATTCCGTCAATGGAATTTTCTCGGGGGACGCTGGCCTTTACAGACTCCCTTGATCCCAAGTTTCAAATTGATTTTTCCGTTACTGGGTGTAGCCGAAAAACCTGTGTCGCCTGCTATGCCAGGCTTCCCACACGGTGTACAACTACCTCCGCGTTAAAGTGTCCGTCTAGATTTGCGTACCGCAGTAACAGTGCTGGGCGTACGTTAAGTTGCAACAAAAACAAGTAGATAAGTAGGAGATCGCTAATGGCATTTTTGAATTTGAGTCTGCATTCTGTACAAGCATGGAACGGCGCGAACGAAGGGCTTCCGCCCGCTGAAGGCCTTGTCTTTCAGATCGCCAAGGTCACGACCGAGCCCGGCAAAGAGCCCGGCAAAGAGCAGATGGTGTGTGAGTTGATGGTGGTGTCTGAAGGCGAACTGAAAGGCCGTAAAGCTTTCGGGCGTTACAGCGTCGGCGCGCAGGTAAAGCAGGGCGCTTTGGGCCGCGTCAAGCAATTGATTTTGGCAACTCACGTGCAACTTTCACCTGATGGTGGTTTCGACGATCAACAACTCGTTGGCACCTACTTCATGGCTGACAGCGTGCACGAGACGTATGACAAGACTGATGCCGTGACTGGCAATGTCAGCAAGGCCAACAGCGTCAAGATCATCAATGAACGCACTCCCGTTAGTGCTACGCCTGCCGCTGCTGCTGCATTTGCACCTGCTGCTGCGCCTCCCGTGCAACCGCAGTATTCTGCGCCTCCTGCACAGCCACAGTACGCGCCTCCTGCACAGCCACAGTACGCGCCTCCTGTTGCTGCTGCGCCGCCTGCTGCTGCTGCGCCTTGGGCAGCTGCCCCTAGCCCACAACACGCCACGCCCTACCCCGGGTTCAGCGGTGGGTTTGCTGCACCATCGGTCACGCCTGTAGGCCGATAACACAACTAAGGTGCCGTAGGCGTTACAACCTACGGCACCTTTTTCTTTTCTGCTTACTCTTTTGCTTTTGAGGTTCCCCATGGCCATTGGCGATATGCTTGAAGACTCCCGCTTGTTAGAAGATCTACCGTTTGCTTCGGGATTGGCGTTGGATCCTGATGCGCGTGAAATATTGCGTGTTTCTGTTGTTGCAAAATTGCAAGAGCTTGGTTGTCGTACAGCCATCGACATTGTGAATCTCGGTTGCACAGGCGCTGTCTCTTTAGGCGGCATGACCCCCGGAGACGTGCGCACGTTACGCGATAATATGGCGGGCTCTGGTGTTGCGTTGCCTTGCTACGCGCCTTCAAATCGTTGGTGTTTGGTCCACAACACTTATGGATGTGCGTTGCCAACGGTTGCGAACGTTGCAGCTATTGCGTGTTCGCGTGCGTTAACGCCGCAAGAGTTGGTCCACGCTAAGTTGATCGAAAAGACGCAACATATTGATGGCAAAGGTGGGAGCCGCATCCTGGAAGCCATAGACACTTTGGCCGGTAAACGCGTCGATCCCCGAGACCTCGCTGTGGAAGACGACGATGAAGCCGACGCCGATGCTGACGCTGATGCTGAAGGCAGCGACGCAGCCGATGCGTTGCCGCGTACCTCGAAAAGCGTTTACGTACAGGCCCCGGCTTGGAAGTGTGATGAACACACTGAGTTTGTTGTCGGTTGTCGGTTTTGCGTGGCACAGGCTGTTGTCGAAGGCCCGCTTGAACCTTTCTTGTTGTTGATGCCCGCTTTTGAGGGCAACGCGGGTAACCCCGAAGAATCAATTCAGATCATGCCCGCAGATTTCGAGGATAAGTTAAAAACCATGGACGAAAACCACATTGAGGCCTGCGCTTTGTTTGTGAAAGTCGCAACGTGGCGTCGGCGCCTCGCACGGGACGGTGTGAAATGACTACGCCGCAAACACGCGGGCCTGATCGCGATGAGGATGGCCGTGTGATTTTGTACAGGGGACCTGAAAATTCCCCTAAGTGTGGCTCTTGCCCCGTAGCCATCAATGGTGCACCTCGTGTTGCCGTTCCTGGCGCTGGTGCGCGTGGCAGTTTGCTGATTCTTGGGGATAGCCCAAGTACGGAAGAGATCACGCAACGGTATCCGTTCGTAGGCCCCGCGGGGCAAGAGCTTAACCGTGTTTTGCGCAATCACGGCATTGATCGTCAAATTGTCTGGACGACGAATGCTTTGCTGTGCCCGCGGCCCCGCGACGATAACGCTTATATTGTTGCCTTGGCTTGTTGCAGGCCACGTGTAGAGCAAGAGATTCGTATGGCCGCGCCAACTGCAGTACTCGCCCTAGGCCGTGCTGCAATGGGTGCCATGGCGTTGCAAACAACGTCAATTTCGGATGCACGCGGCACCGTTCAACAATCGCCCGCGTTTCCGGGGTTGCCTGTTGTCACGTCCATTCACCCAGGCGCAATCATTCGCGGTGGCGCGGGTGAAGGCACAGAAGGGGGCGGTAAACAAAAAATGAATATGGACGCGCAAATGCTGTTTCTCGAAGCAGACATTGTAAAGGCGTTCCATATCGCAAACGGCACGCTTGCTTCTGAATGGTCGGACGATATTGCCGTGTTTATCGAGCCCGGCCCATTGCGGCCACCTGTGTTTGCGTTGCCACCACAAAGCATTGTGTTGGCTGTGCCGGTCGCATTTGAGATCACGGCAACACCTTTGCCTGTGGCGGCGCCCCCCGTTGACATGCCGATTACAGATGAGGCAATTGCTGGCCTTGCAGAAATTGTGGGAAGCCTTGCGGCGGCGTTGTCTCCGCAAGAGTCTGCAGATGTGGCTGTCGATGTCGTAAACGAAGCACCCACAGAAGCGATCCCAGAAGCGAACGAAGCAACGCCAGAAGTCGCTTTTTCGCTGTTCTGTGACGCGAATCCTGATATTTTGCCTACACTACGCGCAATTGCGATACGCGTTGGTAATCGTGATCTGTTCATTGAACTAACAGCAACTGCACTGGAAGACTTGTCATGACACCAACACCTTTACAGACCGGTGATAGCGGTGTTTTTACCGTACCGGGCGCAGCCGCTGAGGCTGTTGTGCTGATGATTGCCGAATGCCGCGCATGGGGCGCTTTAGGCTTCGATTTGGAATGGGCGCCTGACGGGCGAATTACATGGATCGGTATTGGAACCGCTATTCGCGCAATCAGTTTGTGGCGGCCCACATTGCCAGAGTCCGTCATGGTTGCGCTTCGCGAAGCTGTTGCGGATCCTCTGTTGGTTAAGATCGCGCACAACTGCCAAGCCGATATCCAACGTTGGGAAGCTGAAGAAGGCCCCGTAGGCGGGTTGTGGGAAGACTCGATGCTTGCGCATCATGCAGCGTTCCCCGGGCTAGCGCATGACTTGCAAAACGTCGTGGCGCAGTTTTGCGTCGTGCCCCCTTGGAAGGTGTGGCACAAAGATGCGCAAGAGGCGAGTAAGGCCCGCGACAAAGAGTTTAAACAGGCCGAGAAGGTGGCTGTTAAGGCGGCAACCAAGATCGTCAAAGAACAGGGCAAGGTCCAGGACAAAAACGATAAAGCGATTGTAAAAGCACACGCTAAAGCAGCAACCAAGATTGAGATATTTCTAAAGACGTATCCCATGACGCCGGTTGTGCAAGAAGCTTTGGATGCCGTGCTCGCTGAAACTGTCACAGGACCGCAACTCGACATGCGGCTCGATACGTTGTGCAATTTCGCAGTACCTCGCGAAATGGAGCGCATTAAAGCTGAACGCAAAGCTGAACGGGTGGCGGCGCATGAAGCAAGCAACGCCGCATTGAAAGCCGATAAGATTGCACGTAAAACACCAAAGCGCGGCAGTGTGCCTGTACCTGAAGCGTCTGCTGAGACACGCCAAATTGAATTGGCTATCGTGCCCGTCGTGTCCGTCGTGCCTGACGCGCCCGCTGAGGCTCCTGAAAATGTCTATAACTTCCCTCGCGTTGCCATGCACAATTCTGGGCGTGCGCCTGTTGTGTCGCTCCGCGATCTCCTAAGCAATGCAGCTGTCGAAGACACCGAGAATCCCAATGATGATACCAACACATAGCAAGCCAAGGTCAAGTGCCAAGCCACAACTGCAGCGCCCTATGCAACGGGGCGTGATTGTCGAGCGCATTGTCGAAAGGTCTGCCGATGAGCGCGCCAAACAGTTACGAGCACCGACACGCGTTTTCACACGCGACACACTATCCGAAGATCAAGTAGAGGTTTTCGACCGTGTAATGGAATGGGCCATAGCGGCAAACGTTGCTAGACGCATTACCGGCGAATCTAGCGCCATGGTGTTAAAGCTTGGGGGCCTTGCGGGCACCGGTAAAACCACAATTACATCGGCCTTGGCGGTAGCGCTGCAAGCGCATTTTCGTAGCATTGTTTTTTGTGCGTATACCGGCAAAGCAACGAACGTACTTGCACGCAAGCTAATCGAAAACGGCTTAAACGATTGTGCCTGTCAAACCATTCACAGCCTTATCAAGCGGCCCATTGTCGATAGCAAGACCGGCAAGGTTACGGGTTGGTTGGCTGTTGAGCCTGCGCACTTTGGGCACGATTTCATTGTTGTTGATGAAGCCTCTATGGTTGATGCAGAGTTATGGGCGGATCTGCTTGCGTACAACATTCCAATTCTCGCTGTTGGGGACCACGGGCAATTGCCGCCTGTTGGTTCTTCGACGCTGAATCTGATGGAAAAGCCTGATGTAAAGCTCGAAAAAATTCATAGACAAGCGGAAGGCAACCCGATTTTGGCGCTCGCTCAATGGGTACGGGCGGGATACGACATTCGCCAGTTCAAGCCTACAGACTCGCGGGTGCGTTTCATTCCAAAGTTTGCCGATGTGGTTAGCTCGGTGGGGCCCGATCACACCGTAATTTGTTTCAAAAACGCAACACGCGTGCAAGTGAATCAGTTTGTGCGCAAATACAAAGGCTTCACGAATCCTTTGCCTATGCCGGGTGAGCCTTTGATTTTGCTGAAGAACGCAAGTCCCGTATTCAACGGCATGCGGGGTACGTTTCAGCAAGGCAGTTGGCTGCTTGCCGATGATGACGCTGAACTTGCAGCGTGCATTGACGGTTACGGCTGCGCCCAAGGCCGCGTTGCTTTCCTGGATGACAACTTGCTTATTGAGGGTCCGATCAATACGCACCAGTTCAATCGTGAAAAAACAGTATCAGCATTTACGGACATTCCACAGCCGCACCCTCGTAGCTGGGCCGATGTTGGTTTGTTGTTCGATTATGGGTACGCCATGACGTGCCACAAACACCAAGGCAGTCAATCACGCGAGTGTACTGTCATTGTTGACAGATGGTTGGGCGCCACGCCTGACGCTAAGATCCGGTGGCTGTACACAGCAGTGACCCGCGCAGCTGAACAACTCAACATCCTTTTCGCATAAGGCACTATCCCATGTACGCAGGCGAGACAGACCCACGAAATATTGTGCCTTTGGTAATGAAGCCGGACGACGCGCGGTATAACGCGCGTGACGTACTCGGCATGTGTCGCGCCTACTTGGCCTTAGCACCAGCGTTGCACAAAACCAATACACTTGCCGTTTACGACCTAGACCGTAGCCTTGCGCGTATCGCGTTGCAGATGAAACGTGCGGGGCTTCCCGTTGACATGAATGCACGTGTACATGTGCGCGGTATTCTTGTTGAATTGCGCGACAAGGCCTTAACAACGCTCTTGCCCTACACGCAAGATACGCATTTTGAAGCGTTCGTTGATTGGGTGGCTAAGTTTCAGGCAACCAGCGTACGCAAAGGCGAAAACGTTGGCGGCTCAATTGATAGCACCGGCATGCCCATGTCAAACGAAGGCGCATTGCTCGAACGTGCGACGTTGCGCAAGCAAGAGTTTTTGGCAGGGCTAGAAAAATCAGCATTGCGCCAAGCCATTTGGGAATGGATCAAGTATCAAGCTTTTGCGCATCAGCCTTGCACAATTGATGGTTTGGCAACACTCCTGCAGCAAGAACGCGCGCCGATTGCGTCAACGTTACGTAGTTACACAACGCGTGGGTTTGTTGTGGAAGCGCTTGATGGCAGTTTCACACCTGCACCGATAGTCGATGAAGACTTAGTTGCCGATTGCATTGGCGGCATTAACATTGGCTCCAAGATCCAACAGGCAGCGATCTTGCGTGTTGCAGGCGTGCCCTTGCTGCAAATGACAGAGAAGACGGGCCTGCCCAAGATTGACAAAGAAACGCTTGAAAGCGTTGCATACCATGAAGTCGCTCGTGCGTTGCTCAAGTACACGTTGACGGCAAGCGCTGTGAACAACTTTATCGACGGCATTGAGCCCGTAGATATCGCGCAAGCTTCCGATGGGCGGCATTACGGCGTGATTCATGCCGATTGGATGGTGCACAAAATTACGGGGCGTTGGGGCAGCAGTCCCAATTGCCAAAACTGGTCTAAGCGTGCTGGTGGTGGCGCGGCGAACGTTCGCGAGATGATAGCGGCCCCTCCCGGGGAGATCTTGATTGGTGCCGATTACGCGCAGCTTGAAGCGCGTTTGCTTGCGGCCATGTCACAGGATCCGTTCTTGCTCGATATCTTTCAGAATGATCGGGACATTCATACGCAGTTTGGGGTGCTTGCGTTCCCTCGGGAATTCCCAAGTTTGGTAACGACGTACAACATGCACAAAGGGCACGCTTGCGGGCCAAACCCCGCAGACCCTAAATCTAAGTGCAAAGACTGCAAGCGGCGCGACAAGCTTCGCGATTTGACCAAACGTCTCGAATACGGCGGTTTCTATGGCGGCTCTGTTGACACGCTTTGGCTCTCAGTTGTCAAAGACGAACCTGATCTTGAAATCGCTGTTGTGCGCGCATTCTTGATTGAGGTTAACCGTACCTGCCAGGGGTTGCGCCTTTTCCAAAAAAAGATGCTCGATTACACGATTCAGCAGGGCGAAATTCGCAGCCCGATCTTAGGGCGTCGTCAAGTGTTCCCCATGGGGCGGGTTGACCCTACGGTTGTCAGTAACTTTCCGAATCAGTCTGGTGGCGCAGACTTTTGGGGTATTGGTGCTGTGCGTTTCGCGCAACGCTATGATCAAAGTGCGCCTGTTGGCAGCGCTCCGCGCTTGATTCACAATGGGCACGATTCCGTGCTCGTTCGTGCCCCTGAAGCGCAAGCGCAAGAAGTTAAAGACGCTATCATTGCGTGCTGGACGCACGAATGGAATGGCGTTAAATTCCCTGTCGATGTCGATATTGGACGACGTTGGTCTGATACTTAGGAGGTAGCGCCCATGCCTACGTACCGTGTTGTTGCCATTGTAGACGCAACCGTAACTTGCACAATTGACGCGGAAACGCCTGAAGAGGCTGTATTGCTTGCCGACCTGGGTAATCCAGGCTTGTGCCATCAATGCGGGAAAACCCTTACGTGTGGTGACGTTGTTGATGTCACTGTGTTGGATCCCATAACAGACGACACACTTTTGCCTTTTGACCGCGATGCGCGAAGCGCTCTTAGAGACGCGCGCATCGCACAGCTTCAGGCCTTGGTGTTGCAATTATCAGGGGACGGCTAACCCCAGTGAGAATCAAAATAACTGCAGACCATATCAATCGCGGTAAACAGCAAAGGACGTGCCAATGTCCTGTTGCAATCGCGATTCTTGAAACTACAGGCATTAGGTATGAAGTGTACAAAACGTTCATGCAGCCGCTAGATAACAGGGAGCGCAGAATCATGAATTCGCCTGCTGTTGTGCAGTTCATTAGCGATTTCGACGCCGGGAGGCCCTGCAAGCCTTTTGCGTTTACGCTTTCACACCGAGTGAAGCACAGAATAGCCATAGAGCCAGCAAACCCGAAGACCGCGAGTAGCCAAAGCATCTAATGAAAAAGCCGCAGGACAAACGACGTGACAAAGGCTGCGCAATACCTTTAAAATTGCAACCTGAAAAGTACATTTGCCAAAATCATGTTGGCATGCCCGCCGCATTGTATTTGGAAGAATTCGGTTCACAAGTGTGGAGCGCATTTGGTACGTTGCCGTATCTTGTGGGGTCGGCAACGTTCTTCAAGGAATGGCGCGATGTTGACGTGCGCTTAATACTCGACGATGCCGAGTATGCGCGTTTGGGTCTAGGGGATCCTGTGCGCGCTTGTACGAACGCAAAGTGGGCGGCGCTTTGCATGGCGTTCTCGGCACTGGGTACGAAAATGACAGGGCTACCAATTGATTTTCAAATCCAACAACGTACATATGCGAATGAGCAATACAACAGGCCGCGGCTGGCCCTGGGCCTTGTCGGCTTACGTCTCGAAACCAAAGAATGCGAGTAGAAAAAAACGCCCAATGAAAAAGCCAGAATTGTTACACAGGCTAGACTTGATGATCGCTGCAGGGGAAAGCGCGTTGACTGCCATACGCGCTTTCAGGCAGGGTCAGCTTGACAATCTCGCAGACTACGATGAGCGCGAAACCCTAAAGTGTGTCTGCATAGCGCTTGAGGCGGTAGAACTTCAGCTTGAAGAGTTCGACATGTTGGCGAGCGCACCTGACACCTACGAGCCACCTACAATCCAAAATGTAGATCCGGCGACGCTTTCACCAGAAATACAAACGTGGGCGGCTATTACCATCAACACAAAGGGCACTTGAATGTTTATTGCAATAGAAGGCTGCGACGGTGTAGGCAAACAAACGCAAACAGAGCGGTTGCGGCAAGCGTGTAAAGCTCGTGGGCTAAATCCGAAGGTCTACAGCTTCCCTCGCTACGAAACCGAGTTGGGCGCGCTTATGAGCGCGCATTTACGCGGTAACGTCGCGTTGCAAATTACAGGCAGCATCTTTACGTGTGATGTAGCGCGCGCAAACAAGTTAATGTTCCAATGTTTGGCTACAGCCGACAAGTACACGGCTGCGCAAGAGATTCGCCAAGACCTTGTGGAAGGCCGCACCGTTATTGTTGACCGTTGGTGGCAGTCGGCTTACGCGTACGGCATTTCTGACGGGATCGATCCTGTTTGGCTTTTGCAGCTGTCAGCCAACCTACCTCAGGCTGATTTCAATTTCCTATTGGAAACACCGTATGAAATTGTGCGCAAGCGTAAGCCAATCCCCGATGACCACTACGAAGCTGATGCGAAAAAGCAAGTAGAAGTCGCGGGCCTTTACCGCAACCTTTGGCGGCGGAATGAAAAAACCGCTAATGCGGTATGGCGCATCATTGATACATCTGCTGCGGATGACCCGCAAGTCGCGCATCTTGAAATACTTCGTGGCCTGCGCGATTCAAAACATTTTTAGGAACACAGCTTCATGCCTACCAACGAACCTGAAACAGACGACGATACCGAATTCACAGTTGCGATCATCAAACCTGATGCTGTCGCGGCGCATGTTGTCGGTCAAATCATCACAGCAATTGAAACAGCATTGCCGGACTTAACGCTTGAGATTTTCGGCATGGATGTCATGGAAGTGCACGAAGCCACAAACCTGTACAAGGAGCATAAGGGCAAACCGTTCTTTGCAGACTTGATCGCGCATACGGTTTCCGGGCCTTCTGTGTTTATGGTCCTTGACGGTGTAGACGCCATTGCAAAGTGGCGGAATCTCTGCGGGGCAACGGATCCCAAGAAAGCCTTGCCTGCAACGTTGCGCGGGCGGTTCGGCACCGAAGGCCCCGCCAATGCAGTTCACGGCAGCGCTGACGAAGACGCTGCGATTCGTGAGTTGCAAATCATCGAAAGGTTACTGTTCAAGTCGTAGTATGGGTTGCAAAACTGAAGGCGTTGTATAGCCTTGAGACTTGAAATGGCAAAGCGCAAGGCACCGAGCACACCGATTCTGTATGCTGAATTGATGCCGGTGCCGGTGCCGGTGCCGCGCAAAACCAACAAGCTGCAACAAAGGAATTTCCGCATGACCGGCACAAATGATACGGCATGTGACACATGCGCGCACTGTTCCAAAGCCTTGACGGATCAAGGCGCGACGTTCTTTCATTTGAAAAAGTACATGAATGGCGCTCCCGCGGGTGACGGTGTGTGCGTTTGCTCTATCCTTTGTTTGATTCAATGGGGCACAAAGTATGCGACATTCGCAAGCGCACAGGGCGTCGCTTCTTTAACCGGCTTTTTGGGCAAACTCTTCCGTTAAATACTGCTATTAAAGGCTGTGCAATGCCTTAGAAATTGCAACGACGATCTCGCCTTCGGGTGACAAAGGCTGTGCAATGCCTTACAAAATTGCAATGTTGACGATGATCGTAGCGATGCCAAAAGGTTCTGCAATGCCTTTAAAATTGCAACGTGAACACTAGCAAAGGCTACACAATGCTTCCAAAACCACAGCGCAAACCCGCACAGCAGCCACCCGCCCGGCTGTTCATTGGCAATGTGCCCCAAACCTTTGACGAACGAACGTTGCTGGCAGCGTTGTTATCCATGGGGGTTGTTGCAATCAACCCCAAAATCATGCGTGAACGCGCAACCGGGATTTCTCGCGGGTTCGGCTTTGTTGAGGTGACCGGCAGTCCTGTTGAAGCCGTGAAGGCCATCGAAAACCAAGCTGTCGCGGGTCGGACATTGCGCGCTGAACTTGCCGAAAGTCAAACAGCGGTGGGCTCTCGACGTGAAGTAAAGCGGGCTGCGAATGCGCGCGCTGCCCGCAAAGGCAAAGTGTCTAAAGCGCGGCCAACCGCGGGATCGCCTCCTGGCGCTAAGTTCTCAAAAATGTCCAAAGCTCGTGATATTTGGGCCGAAGACCGTAAACCCCCGGTAAGCGGCGCCCCTGCCGATGCCGGTGCGTCTGTTGTGCGGCCTTACAAGGTAAGCGCTGTTTACGTCGCAGGCGCGGATACGCGGGCCCGTGTACCTGTTGAAAAAGCGCCTCGTGTGTTTCGGCACCGCGACGATACACCTTTTAAAGGTGGCGGGCGCCGCGACGGCTAGCCTACTGCCAGGCGGCCAACGACTTGTTCAAGCTGTCGTAGGTTGCCCGTATTGGCATTGTGATGGCGCGTTTGCTCTTCTAATAGACGCTCGCCCCATGCGCCCGCTACAGGGCGCTCAAACATGCGTAGGCTTTCATAAAGCCCTTGCAGTTTATCACCATGGGCTTTGGCTTCGAGCGAGTAATTGCCAATGATTGCCAGCATTTCCCGGTTTGCACTGTGGCCTATGGGGGGCCCGACAAGCGTTGGCGTGTCGTCGTTATCGAATGCAGTTGTTGCTGGGGGTTTGCGGGCGGCCATGTCTATTTTCAGGATATAGGGCCCTCGCGCTTGACGCAAATCGGGCGTGTTCTTGCAAAGCATTCGGAACTAACAGAGGATAAACAACATGATCGTTTCATTAGGCCAAGGTGTTCCTTACAATTACCGGATGCCGTTCACACGGCCCGATCCAGCAAAGCCGTCGTTTCGGCCTTCACTGGCACCGACCGGTTTCTTCTCCAACATTTCACCGTTTCAGCAGACGATGCAGCCAATGGCAGCCTTTCGGCCAAATTTGCCGCGTATGCCTGCTGGCATGCGTCCCGGCAATTTGCCTGACAGCGGTGGGCGTGGTCCTGCGATGGACGCGGGCGGCGATGCCGCTCCCGCTCAAATTCGTGGCTTCGGGTTTACCCCGCGCTACGGATCGGGCAAACCACAGTTTGGGCGTCTCGGGGCCAGGGGTCCTGGTCCTGGATCAATGGTTGTTGCCTCTTTGACACCTTCTATGCCGCAACCACAAGCGCAGATTCCTCAAGGCCCACGACGCGGGCCTGCGTACGGAAGCAACAACGCTTTCCCAGCGCGGACCATGCGCGAAGGCATGTGGCCCCAAGTTCGGTCAACTGCCGCTGGCATTCGGGCAGGTGTTGTGGACTCTTCGTCCATGATTAATCAGTTGATGCCACAGGCGTTCACGGCGCGCAATCGCCAGATTCAGAACGTCTACAACGGCAACAAGTCTTACTAGTCTGCCGTAACCGGCATACACTAGGGCCATGTCTCGACAACGATCATACCCAGATCCTGAGCGCGTTGACGCTTTAAGGCTTACGACGGCACCCCCGGCGTACGCCCCACAGCTAACAACGCGCGCATCAGGACGCCTTTCGCCGGTTCACGACCACAGTGCATTCCTCGACTTCGAGGGCAATGGCGTAACCGATGTTGTTGCAAGTCACTTTCATCGCGTGAAGTACGGCAAAGTCCAAGTTAATGACTCGGATGGCCACACGCACGGGTTGACTGGGCTGCCCAGCGGCGCGGGTTAATTTTACACATTTCGTAAGGCAGCATTCAAATGATGACACAATCTGGACTCGGCCAAAAGCCCGCAGCACGTATCGTTTCCTACGGGAAATCGCATTTGGCAAAAGCTGATGAAATGCTAGGGCATTTAGTCAAAATCGTGCGTGGCGATACAGAGTTGTCACCGTGGCAAACACGTCAATTGCAGCCTTTGCGTCGAAAGCTTGCAATGCGGCTGGCCGCCAATTTGAAGCCTTATTTAGCGCTTACCGATGTGCGCAGTGTTTTGCAAATTGCACGTTAAAAAGGCATCGCACAATGATTTTGACGCTCTTAGGGCTTGGGCTGCTTGCAGGTGTTACCACCGTCAGAACGGTTGCACTTGTGCGCCGTCGCAAATACTTTGTAAGCTCGGGCCCTGTGTTAGCGCACAATGCGGCGCTCGCTGCGGAAGTGTTGGCGCGCCACCTCAAAAATAGCGTTGTCATGGCTTGGCCAAATGCCAAGGGGTGGAGCACGGTACTTATCGACAATACAGGGGGAACCATCACGGTTAGCCACCTTATTGGGGATCCAATTCCTTGGCACATGATTGACAGCAGGCGCTACACGGCAGTCAGCATTCCACAGACCAATGCAGCGCGTGTGCGAGAAGCTGCCGCCGATGGCTACAAGCTTGTCGTTGCCGCTGATGGCCGTGTGGGTTGGGCACCAGTTTAAATGCTCGCTACGGCATCGCTTGGGCGTTATGGGCCCTACGGACCGCCCTTTATGGATCCTGAGCTACAAGCGACGTACGTAGCCGAAGTCAAAGATCTTGCTAGCAATGCTTTGATCTCTACAAGTACGGCCAAGCAAATTATCGCGACCGTCATGAATTCGGCTTTGGCTGCCGGTGAGGCTGCGATCCCTGCAATTACAGCAGCGGTCCGTAAAGCCGCAGGTACAGCAGCGACCACAGCTGCAACCAAAGCCGCTTACAAGGCTGCACATAAAGGTGCGACTCTCGGGGCCACAGAGGCGTTGCTTTACGGCACTTTGTTTGTCGGCTTACTTGGCGGCGTTACATGGGCGTTGACGCGAACGGTTTCTACGAAAACTTGAACGTGTGATAGGCTGGCCCCATGTCTGTGCAGCTTTACAACAGCAATCTAACCAACGTATTTCAGCCAACGCGGCCTATTTTGATGGTCGGCGAGACGTTGACGCTCGATTTTCTGTTTACCGTCACAGGTGGCGTAGGCACTTCAATCGCCTGGTACCTTGAATTTTCAAGCGATCCGGCGGCGACGCTTTGGTTTCGTGAAATTGCAGAAGAAGCCGCAGGCGCGGGCGTTGTTGCTATGCCGCTTGTTATTCGTACGTTGCAAACCAATGGTTCTGGCACGTTTGCTGCCGGAACGTATGCGGTTAGCACACAGCTAATACGTAAGCATCAATACGCGCGTCTACAGATTCGGACTCCCGCAGGAACCGTTTCGAGCATGTTGATCACAGCGCCGTTTGGCTTGGCTGTCGTCTCCCCATAGGCAATTTGCCGTGTGGAGGCGTTCCGCGGTAATCTGAGTGCATGTCTGAAGTTTTCTCAATCAGTGGCGCGCCATTGGGCGCAACCAATGCGTGTCCGACCGGTTGGGTTCAAACGCCAAACGGCAATTGCGGGGGCCCTGGCGCTGGGTATCGTGCACCGGCAGCAGAAGTGCTGCAGAACGCGATCAACGCGCTAGGTAAGCTCGTAGGCGACAAGGTGTTGGCCGTTACGATTGACGGTGTTGTCGGCCCTTCGACGGTTGCTGCTGTTAACCGTGCGCTAACCCGCCATGTGGGTAGTGGGCAGGCACCGCAGGCGTTGCGCACAGGAAGCCTCATGCTTGTGCAAGTCGCGCAAAACGCCACGCAACTTGGCGGCTTGATTGCCGCTGAGGTAGGCCGTCGAGGCGGCAACATTGCACCGCTTGTCAAAGTAGTGCGTACGCCTTTGCCGCCTAGCAACGATGCAACACCTGTCGAAATCGGCGAATTGACTCCGCAGGTCGGTTGGTCGCTGGTTGGCCTGAATCTCGCGGCAGCTGCTTTTGGCGCGTACTCTATTTTGAAAGCATAAGGCAAAACGCAGGTGAGGCGCGCCGCGCCTAGCCGAGCCTAGCCTAGTAATACCGGACTTGCTTCGCTTCAATCGGCAACCATTTAGGCCGAATGTAATCGCGAATGCTGGTCTGGGTTCCCGGCCAGTTCTCGTCGGCAGGCATGTCATGCAGGCGTAAGCGGTGCCCGGCAACTTTCACAAGCAGTCCAAGGCGCGTCAATCCGGCAGCCAATGCCAAATTCGTGACGCGTGTGATTGTGGGCTCAAGGCCTTTTTCGCTGGCGTTGGACATCAAGTGCAAGATCCCCTGTTCCAGCTGATGGGTAGGCGACTGCGCTGATGTTTGGCGTGCGCGGCGTTGGGCCGCTTTGCGTACAAACGCTGCCCGCATTGCAGGCGGCATGGCTTGCACGCTTCCGAGGGTTGCACCTTGCATAGGTGATTGCTTGCAAAAGCCGGGCACCCGGGGCAAGGGCGCGTCCCCTAGAACGATGCCTGCAACGGTGCTGCGTACAGATGCTGGAAAGCGGCGAAACATTGCCACAGCGTACCGCTTCGCGCGGCCTTGGGTCAAGTTGTGGGTTTTCCCTAATTTTTCAAGGTCGTGCGCTTCCGTTAGTATCGAAGAATGGCAAACGAAAAGAATGCGGTTCAAAAGTCGGAAGCATGGCTTTCGGCCATTGTGGTTATCGGCGCATTGCTGACAACGTACCTGCAGGGGTTTACGGGTTCTGAGAAATGGGTTGCCGCCGGAGTGGCTATCATTCTGGCAGCCGTCTATTCGGTGTTCAGCACAGGGCTTGCGAGCACTGATCGGCCTGGCGTTCAGACCAAGGCCTTTTGGGTTGCACTGGCCAGCGTGGGGGCCAGCATCGCAGCGGCGTTGTCCGATCTACAGCTTCCCGGGTTGTCCCCAAGAGTCACCCAGATAGCAAGTATGGTCGCAACCGCAGCCGTAGCGCTTGGGTACAACGTTTGGCGTTTCAAAAACAAGATGGCCTTGCCGTCTGCGGTTCCCGAATTGGCTGCTGTGGCCGACACAACGCCGGTTACACAACCACTTAAGAAAGCGTAAGCCGATGCCAACATCAAAAACAGCGCGTAAGCAGACTCGCAATGTTGTCGAGTATTTGCGGGCGTCCAATATCCAAACCGCACAAAGAATGCTGCGCGGCATAGGAGGCGCTCAGATTGATTGTGGGGCAACGACCCTTAAGGCGCTGATTAAGGCAAGTCGCAGTCTGCAAGCGGTACGCACGTCGCTTGTCGAAGCCTCTGTAGGCCACGACAAAGCACTACGAGGGCGCAAGGGCAAAATGTTTGCCGTCGTTAGCCGCTTGGACAAGCAAGTGACAAAGACGCAAGAACTGTTCGCGAAAAAGTGTTTACGGTAATCGAAAGGAATTTTCTCACATGGCAAACGCTGCAGAACAAATTGTTGAAACTCTACGCCTGACCACAGTCGCGCAAAACGGCACAGTTGTGCAGCTATCGGGTGCGGGCACCGCGGGGGCCGCCACAACAGCGTTTGCGGGCGTTGTAGCTTCGAGTTTGAATCTCGCTAGCGGATCTCCTGCGAACGTTGTGTTGGCGGGAGTAGCGAATGTGCTGTGTGTAGCGGGTTTGACGCTCACGCCCGGTGTATCGTTGCTTTGGTTGTCTGCGACGGCGGGCCGTGCGACAACCGATGCAAGTTCAGGCATTTTTGTAGGCACAGTTGTCAGCATTGCAAAATATGCAACGGCGGATCTTGTTGTTACAAGTCTTGCGGCTTCTGGCACGAGTCAGAACACACAAGCTCTTTGGCCGCTTGCGACTACTCGTTATTACGCTGTCGATTATGTGGGCGGCTCTGACACGAATATTGGTTTCAGTGACGTAAGCATGGCCGCAGCGGGGACCGTTGCAATCAAGACGCTTACGCGCCTTCGCGCGATTGTGCCTAGCAACGGCCTAGGACGATCAATTGTCATTGCAGTCAAGGGCGATCCTCTTGGCATTACCGACGTGCAATACCTCAAACCTGATGGTGTAACGTTAGACGATCTGGATTTGCGTGACATTTCTGGATACAGGTTTTGGGTCTGCCGTACAACCCGGGACTTCGCAAACAGCGCTACCGACAAAAAGGTTTTGGCCCCTGCGCAAGGTCAAGCAGGTCCCGGTACTGGCGGCGTTTGGACATGTGCGGCGGGAGGTACCACTAGCATCTTCACGGTAGCTAGCGGAACACTTACAGCGGAATTGCTTGGCATAACTTCGCTTAATGGTATGCGCGTTCGGTTCACTGGTAACGTTACCGCTGCGCTTACGAACCAAGCTCTCGTGATCTGGCGCAATACCTCCACACAGATCACGCTCGGTCGAACGCTCACCGTAGCACCCGCTGATGGGGATACGTTCACAATTGAAGTTCCCGGTGTATCGGTTGACAACATTTTCATAAATTCAGACTTGAGCGGCGCAGGTGGCATAACCAATGCTGGCGGTGTTAGTAGCACTAACGTTGTCGGCTTTAGAGCGCGACAAAATACGTTCTTAGTACAGTTCCTCGCTACAATGTCGAATAACTTACGTTTAAGCTTCTTCCAATTCGATAGGCGCGCATCGGTTACTAATGTTGCGAATTTACAATGCTTATTTTCTTACTACGATGAGGCGTCTGTATTAGCGTCCCCCGGTTCTGGTTTACGTTGGACGCAAAATGATATTTCGCTAATGTTTAACAACTTCAGTGTGAATCTTTTCATGCAAGATTGCGCGCTGTTAGCAATGGGATTGGCAAGCACTATAAATCGCGCACTAGCGCTGACGATAGGAGTCGCGTGTTACCTAAATACTTCGGGATTCCTTTTATCAATAAACGGATCTAATGCATCTAGAAGTGGGGTTTTTGGCGCTAACGCTTCCGGGCCAACGTTCCTTATGGCGCTGGTAGGCCGTTGTCAACTTAGTGACAGCCCGCTACTTGTAAATGGCATTGATCTAATTTCCGCTGGTGCATTCCCTTGCTTAACGATTAGGACGGCATCTACGATGGGGCTTCTCCCTATGAACATAGGAAACCTTTCTTCTAGCGGGGGAGGCAACACTGATGTTGTTATTGATTCCACCGGAATGCGTTCTGGGTCAATCGTTTTCAGTACTGGCATTGCCGCTGGAATGGCAACGCTCGGAGATTTGCGCGTTGCTGGCCCTGTAGTCATTCCTTTCACTACGTTTGCGAGTGCGAACAACTACGTAGACGTGCAAGGGAACAACTACCAAGATGCAAGCGGTGTAACCGTCACGCGCATCACCGCTGGAACACTTGCCAACTTTCCCGCCCTCTCTGCAGATCCCCCTTCACCTGCAATAGGTGACATGTGGATCACCGACAATGGAGGCGCCCGCAATTTGTGTGTGCGGGTTGCAGGTCCGTTAACCGTTCGCACACTTCTTACGTAAGGAATTTTCTCACATGGCAACGAAAAAACGAAAACGAAAAGTAAGCTCTCTAGGCGGCTCCCAAGCTTTGCACGCCAAAGACTTGCTCTTGGCATTTGCTGCTGAACGACGTGCTGTAGTAGATGCAAGTAAGGCTTCAACATGCAAAGACGTAATTGATCATTTGCTTCACGCTGCTTTTGTGAAAGGTCGCGTATCTGCAAGTTTGACTTCGCTTAATCTTGCCGCCCGTAACCGTTGGCGGGATGAAAATCGCAGTGTGAACCGTGAACTGGCTGCAATAACGAAGGCAGCGCTCATAAAGTGTCGAGTGTATTAAAAAGGAATTTTCTCACATGGCAACGAAAAAACGAAAACGAAAAGTAAGCCGTCTCGGCGGCTCCCAAGACTCTCACTTTGTAGCATTGTCCAAGGCGTTGAAAGCTGTAGAACGTGACATAACGGCTGCAAGTGAAGCTGCAACATGCAAAGCTGCATTTGATAATTTGCTTGATGCTGTGTACGCAAACGGTAAGGCTGCCACAAGTTTGGCGGCGCTTGGCCCTTCGGCTGCTCGTAGCGATTATTGGGAGCCATTGTATGCCCGCGTGGATCGTAACGCGGAAGCGGTAACGCGGAAGTTGCGTAAAAAGTGTCGAGTGTAAAGCGATCTGTACATTACAGCTGCAATTGCACGAACGCTTCTTACTTAAGGCAACAAACGCATGTCTAACTCTGCATTGAATTTGATCACAACTGCCCGGCTCGCAGCTACAGCCGTTGATGGCAGCATTGTACAGCTTGTGGCTGCGGGCACAGTTGCGCTTGCGACAACCGCAATGCTAGGCGTTGTTCAAAATAATGGTAGTGCTGCAGCTGCGGGTTCTCGCGTAAACATTGCCACCAGCGGACAAGCAGATGTTTTGTGCGTTGCGGGTTTGTCTGCAACGTTGTTGCCTGGGGCGCCTTTGTACTTATCCGGTACAGCGGGTAGCGCAACAACGGATCCCGCATCGGGAGTTCTTGTTGGCACGGTTGCAAATGCTGGCGCATACACCGCACGTTCAATCGTGCTCGCCAGTGTGCAAGAGGCGGGTGTGCAACGCGCAGGGCAGGCAACATGGCCTTTGAATATTGTTAGGTACTACGCAGTTGATGCCGTAAACGGCAACGATGCAAATGTCGGGTACATCGACGCCGCGCCAAATACAATTTTCGTATCAACTGCGCTTGAAGCGGTCGCGAAAAAAACCTGGCTTGGCCTTTCAGGCGCAATTCCTGGCAATGGACTTGGACGCAGTATGTGTATCCTTGTCAGAGGCTACAGCGCACTAACCACATACAACAATCCAGCGGGAACAATTGATGTTCAAACGCTTGCAGGCATTACAGGCTACAAGTCTATATGGGTTCGTGCGTCGGACTTCACAAACAACGCAAACGACAAAGTGGATTTTGCTTGTTACACAATATTTAATGGACCAAACGGTGACAATTCGTTTACCGTCCAGAGCTACGATGCAGCACTTTTACGCGTGACAATCGCTGCGGGGGCGTTGACCACGGGGACCACACTTGCGGGTAAAAAGGTTCAATGGGCTGGTAATGTAACTACGTTGCTGCGCACTCAAGGGTGGCAAATCCAGCGGATTATAAGTGCAACGGTGTTTGAGGTTACTAACGTTTCGCCTTCTATCGTTCCAGTAGCAGGAGACACGTTCACCATACGCGCGCCTTCCATTGAGTTTGACGGTTACATTGGAGACGGATCCCAAACGCTTATTGGACTAAGCGCAGCGGGGAATTTTGTTCGTACGGTTTTGCTTGCGGGATTTCGTTATCGGTCTGTGGGCAACATAGTTACGAACCAGCAACCTACAAATCTAAATACACTTGAATTCGCCGCTAGTATCTCGCTGTTATTGGGTAAGGCTTTTGCGTTGTCATATGCTGATGAAGGAGCAGTTACAATCGCGTCCAGGGTCGGGATAACTTGTGAAGCTAACCTCACTTGCGCGGTCAAAGGCGACGGCGTTATCGTGGCTATTGTCAAGGGTCTGCTGATAACTACACCTGAAAAAATTCAGTATCAATTTCTTGGGGCATTTTTCGGCGCGGCTATTATTGCTGGCGGGTCTATTCTCCCTCCTGTAGTGGCCGGTATAGCAGCGGCTTCAAGCGCACAGCAAATCGGACCTGGCACAAGTGTAACAAGCTTTCCAAAAGTCTATTTCGGTTCAACGCTTATCTTGCGCCAATACATGGGGCAGCTTGATGGGGTAGAGATTAACAATGCCGCGAGTCCAGGCGCAATTCAATTGCAGGGCACTTGCATTGTGATGCTTAAGAACATCATCGGCTCTACAGGCAACGTCGGCTATGGCGTAGACGCTACGCTTGCCGTTGGTTCCACAATTCGGTTTGGCAGCGGTAATACTGTCACGGGAACTTTGGGCGATGTTAAACCGGTAGGTGTTGCGGTCAAGACATGGGCTGAGGTTGTCGCCGAAGGGTTTGCCGATACGAACGGCAACATTCTGGTAGCTGAAGCAAATGGCGGTCCACTTAAAAAATTGACGGCTGGGTCACTCGCTAACACCCCGATTCTTGGGGCCGATCCCGCTGGTGTTATTGACGGTGACGTTTGGGCCACCAACATCGCTGGCGTGCGCAGCATGTGCGTTCGTATGGGAGGCACTACCTACAGGACTACATTGACGTAGGCTTGTTGCCTGCGTTAGTCTTAGGCGCATGTCGCCTTCCATGAAACCACCGTTCGTCATTACATTCGTGCAGGCCCATTGTCCGGCCTGTCACGAATTCATGCCGCGTTTTTTGCAAGCTACTGCGAAATACAAACGTTGCGGTGTTCGTGTATTCGCACCGGATGTTTCACGCCGTTTCGACCACGAGACGCAGAAAGCTGCGGATCACTTCAAGATCCAAGCAACACCCACGACGGTTATTGTGAACCGCGAGGGTCGCGTAAAGAAGCTTGAGGGCAGTGTGACGGCGGCTCGGCTTGACAAGGTTCTGACGGAAGCGCTCGGATAGCAGCTATCGCAGCTTGGACGCTGATCGGGTCGTTAGTGGCAATTGCGATGATGCGGAGGGCGGGCGGCGGGAACCAAAAGCCTGCAACGCCTGAAAGCTTCGCGGCAACGTAGGGCTCTCGCAGCGCTTGCAGTGTGTGTTGCAATCGTGCGCGTTTGCGGGCCGCAGTACGGCGCTGCTTACGCTGTTGTACGCACAAATGCGACATGCGTGTTCCTTACACTTCAGAGATCGGTGCACGTTTGATGGTGCCATCAGCCATGCACACACAGCGATTCCCGCCAGAAACCCACGTATCGCCTGCCTGCAGCCCAGGGGACTCGTCGATTTGTGGTCTTTTAACAAACGTCCATTCTGCTGCAGGTGGCTCTGTAAAACGACACAACGCCGCACGGATGTTTTCAATGCGTTTTATTTTCGTGCGCGCCTTTTGGTGCGAACGTTGTTTCGCTTTGATGCGCTTGCGTTGTGCCTTTTTCATAAGGTTGTAGCTGCGTTACGCTTTTAACGCGGGTATGCGTTTTGTGTCTTCGGTGGCTTGCGTTCGCGCTTGCAACTCCGCTACGTTTTGGCGTAACTCGGTCAAAAGCGTTTCGATGTGTGTTTCAAAGCGGGTTGCGCGTGTGTGTTGGTTTGTGACTAATTCAAGCAACCGATCAAGCGCGCCTTCCATCCGTGTGTCGCTCGGCGCGGTAGGTGCAAGCTCTTGCGTCTTGCGTACGAGCGCTTCATGACAAGCTTGCGCGGTGACATGTGCAGCGGCGTACAATTGCGCCGCTTTCTCAATTTCGCACAAGGGCCGCGTTGCATGCAAAAGCGCTTCGAGTTTCGAGCGTGTCACAATGCTTTGCGTTTCGGCCTCGCGTACGGCTGCCCACTCAGGTGTCTGTTCGATCAAGGTTGTCATGTTTCGTTTCCGTTTTTCCGAGTTATTGGCCCAACAAGTTTTCAATTTCAGCGATGCAGAAGCCAACTGCAAGTGCAAATACAACAAATGCGATCCAAGTTTTCAAAAAACGCATTTAGCTGGGATCTCCTGCAATGAGTAGCTCTGTCACGGGTTGCCGCTTGCTTATATCACTGTTGACCGCGCGTCCGACTTGAATTTTCTCAATGCGCCATGAGGTTGTGTCGTACAGTTTGTGAATCAGCGGTGCGTTCGAGTTGGACACCAAGACATGCGCACCCCGTTCGCGGGCCTTTACCAAACAATCGCGTAGCCGTGTTTGCGCGGCGTCGTCGAAGGCTTCTTTGGTGTAACTCGTAAAGTCCGCGGTGGCGCTCACAGGCGCGTAAGGCGGGTCGCAATACACAAAACTACCGCGATCTGCAGCTTCTAGCGACTCTTCAAATGATTGGTGCAAAATCTCGGCACGTGAAGTTTGCAGTACGTTTGCTGTGTGCCGCAATTGCACGACATCGCACAAGTTGGGAAATGTAGTGAATTTACCCAAAGGGACATTGAAGGTCCCTTTCTTGTTCACACGGTAAATGCCGTTGAAACACAATTTGTTCAGGACGACGAAGCGGGCGGCAATCGCTGCGGGGGGCAGGCCCTGAGGCGTCATGCTGCGCATCTCTTCGTAGAACACCGGCACGGTGCAATCGGCATCGCGTAACCGCGCCACACAGGCTTGCAGTGTCCGGATCACGGCTTCGGTTTGGCTCCCTAGGGCCTGGTACGTTTCGATTAGCTCCCAATTCAAATCGGCGATAAGTGCGGGTATGGGCGCTTTTTGCGCTTTTTGGCTTAGCGCAAAAAACAGACTGCCTGCGCCCAGAAACGGCTCAATGTAATGCGTGTGGGCAGGCACGCGGGCCAATAGCTGTGGCACAAGCTTGCGTTTACCGCCGACCCAGCGCAAAAATGCCCCTGTTGGCTGCGTAGTCGGGCGGGTGCGCGCTTGGGTGGCAGGTGTCACGGAAATGTGTTATATAATTAGCACCGTGACTTTGCAATCTGAATCGCCGTCTATTTTGCCCGCTGCGCCTGACACAGTGGCGTTCAAGTTCATCACGAATTTTCGGCCTTTGCTCGTTCTCACGGGCACCGTGCATATCGAAGGCGGCATGACATCCAAGGCCGTTCGTGTGGCGCAAAGTGCGACCGATGCGCAAGTCACCATGCACCAAAGCGTATCTGATGCGCGCAAGCGGGCGAATGCCATAGCCTCTAAGTATTCGCGGTCAATTACGCGAACCTTGCGGTTGCTTAAGACGCCGTTTGGGGCCCTCGTGGATCCCGCAGACGCCAGGCGGATTCAAACGCTGCTGGTGGAAATCACGCAAACAGCCGCTAAGTTCAATACCCGCGCGGTCGATTGCCAAGTGTTCAACTGCTTCGTGCTGGAAAACTTACACGGGGTGCGGTTGGCAAGTTTCACGGGCTGGTTTAACCGGCGGATGCTCAACAAGGATCCCGAGGCACTTGCAGCGTTACCGAAACTTTTGCAGCCTTAGCGCCGTCGCCGTTCGTTGTGTTCGTCTAGTTTGGCGTTCAACAAAGTGTCTAGTTTGTTGTTTAGCTTTTCGACCAAGGTTTCGAGCCTGTTTGCTGTCGCAATGTTCTGTGCTGCTGTGCTTTTTAGGCTTGTGTTGATTTCGACCTGCTCAGTTCTGTGTGTGCTGTAGACATCTTGGGTGACAAAGACGCGAGCAGCCACAAACCAGCCTCCGGCAACAAGCGTTGCGCCCATGGCGATGGCAGCTGTGATTACCTGCCAAGTTTGCATGATTGACGGGCTGTTATTGTTGCCGTTCCCACCATTTCCGGCGTTATAGGGCAAGTAGCCTTGCTGTGGTGCTTGTACTGCAATGGCGTACGGACTTGAATACGCCCCGGTGTTGTGGCGCTGCGGAATAGCGCCAGGGTTTGTCAAATCGTCTAGGGTATTGCCCATACTTCGAGTGTAGACCGAAACGCTGAATTTGACGAAAACGCAGCATACGCGCAAGCTTTGGGAATGGCCAAACGCCGCAGACTTGGGGACGGATCTTTACCTTCTTGCACGCGACCAACTTATGGTGGTGTGCTTGCAGGCGATTTGATGGGCGGCCTTGCGCAGCTTGCGTTTGTTGCCGGGGGTGCCGGTGTGGGCTTTGTGGCCAGCAAAGCGTTTGCGCCTAGCAGAGCCACAGTGGGCGCAATCGTAGGCGCGGGTGTGGGTGCCATTGGCGGCATCTACCCTTCGTTGCTTGCACAGCGCGCAGGCACGCGGACCCCAGATTGCGCGGCACCCAGTCTTGCAGCGCTTTTTGGATACACTGTTGTCAAAACCGCCATTGCAGGCGCCGTAGGCGTGGCGACACGGCAATTGTGGCCTACCAACAAAACCTTGCCAGGCGTGGTCAGCTTAGGTGTACTGCTTGCCGTACCGCTTGCGGGTCGCGCCCTGATTCGGACATAAGACAAAGTGCAAAACTATCTCGCTGACGTTGAACTCGCGTGTCAAAGCGGTGTGGTGTATCCCCTTGAATGGCGGGAGACTCGCTTGCCCCCGTTGCGCAACGGTTTCAACATCGTACGCGAGGCGCATGGCGCAGCAATACGTGTGGTTTCCGCTTACCGCGATCCCGCATACAACGCGCAGCGACGCGCCGATTCGGTCCGACGCTTGATTGCAGCGGGGCGCACACCGGCACAAGCCGAACGTGAAAGCGGCGTTGCGCGGAAGTCACAGCACATGGAAGGGCGGGCGCTTGATATCTGCCCGGCAAGCTTGCCAGCTAAGGTCAGTCGCTGGACACTTGCCGATTATGCGACAATGCGGCAGTTTATTGCAGTGATCGGGCAATTGTATGCGCAAGGCAAATTGCCGATGCTTGGTGGTTTCGGGACGTACCCGCGTTGGGCGCATCTTGATACACGTGAAACTGATACGTTGATCACTTGGCAGGGTGCGTAGCCCGGTTACAATTCGTCGCTGTCGTCCGGGCCGCGCGCATCACGTTGCTTGCGGATGTAGTCAAGGCCTGCAAAAAGCAAGAACGCAATCGCAACCACAAGGCCAACCGTGAGTAGCGGCACCCAAAAGGGGGTTGTTTCTGTCGGGGCTATCGCAACGATTTTCATGCGGGCTCTGTCGGCGCTGCCGCTTGCAAGCCCGTCAGCCCACCAGCGGCCATCCAAGCGTCTACCGCTGCAGGTGATCCCCAACACGCGAGAGGGCACTTGTTATATAAATACGCAACATACGCGGGCAGGATTTGCATGTTGTTGTCGTCGGCGCGGTCGCACGCGGCTTTCAGATCGTTGCAAAGCACTGCATGTATGAATGCGCCTTGCGGCTTTCCGGTGCTTACGTATTGTTCCAGGTCGGCGACTATGTATCGCGCGAGGGTCATGCCTCTGAATGTGAAGTGGAACGTTGGCATAAATTTACCTTTTTGGTTTTACGAGTGTTGTGGCTGCTGCGAGTTTTTCAAGCGCAATACGTGTGGTTTCGAGAATTTCAAGCCGATACTCAACAGCGTATTTAGAGGCTTCTAGAATGGCTTGTGTTTGTGTAAGGCAAATGCCTTTTTGGTGGAGTAGTTTTGGGTTTTCAACATACGCATAGGCGTACACAAACCATGCGAACAATTCAGCTTCAAAAGGTATAACACTCGCGCAGTGGTGCTCGTCGCAAATCAATTTTAGGCAATCAGGCGTTACCGTCCACGCCATCTGTTGCGCCTGCAATGCCACGTCTTGCTGCGCACGTGCTTCTGCTTGGCGAAGCAATATTGGCATTGGATAGCTAGGGAGCACGGCGGCGCTGCGGCTGTTGTCAACAGGGATTTTGCCCCCAAACAGCATGTTCAAACTTTCAAATAGCAATACGCCGTTTCGTAGATCGGTGCGCAGACTGCTTGAGCCCTGTTGGTTATCGTTCATTGCGATTTCCAGAATCGCAACCTTGTCACCGGCATAGTTTGTAGTGCTGTGTGTGTTGATTGCGCACTGCAAGTCGTCTTTGGCAACAGATATGCGCCCCACCCGCAAAGCTTGTAATAACGCTGCTGTTGAGTCTATCTCTAGGGGCATTAGACAGTATCCGATTCCGCAAGCGCTTCAGTTAATGCAGTCTTGAGTGTCGTTGGCAGTTTGTCGAAACTTTCAACGGTTGCCAATTTCATTTGGTCACCAAGGCTCAGGCGTTTCATGCGAGTTTTCAAGGCTGCGTAGAGTTTTGCAGCACGCGCTTCGATAGTGATTGTAACGGTCAACGTAGTGCTCCTTGAGTGAAGTGAAGTGAAGTGTTCTAGGGTTTCAAAGTTCCAGTTGTGCGCCAGCTGCGCAAAACATTTTCAAACTCTTTAAGATCGGCAAGGGATTCGCTATCGCGGTGAAACACTACAATAGAGTCTCCCATGTTGGTTTGTCTTTCAGATCGTAGCGCGACTACGAGGCAATTTGAGGCTGTGCCTTCGCGAAAGCTGCTTATAGTGCATGTGCTGTTTTGGTGAACGATGCGCAAGCGTGTGTCTACTGGACGCACAGGCCAGAAACGCTGTACCCACAGCACACAACGTGGTGGCCCTTCGCCGTACAATAGATAAACCATGATCACAAGGCACAAGAAACTTGTGGCGGGCCACAGGGCTGTGATGCCATAAAGCAGCACGCCGGTAGACAATAGCAGCAGTACTTGTATGCCACGCGCTTTCACGTATGCGCGTGCGGCTGTCATGTAATTGCGGTTTGTGGTGCCGCTGGGTACTTGGTATTGGAACATTGACAAGCCTTACAGCAAGGGAGCTTTGCATGCACCACAACGAGGCTGCGCGCCTACAGGGGCAATGTGTGGAATACGATTTACGCGTAAGCATTTGGCGCATGTTTTATTGTTGGGCTTGTTCGCTGCGCTGGGTTTGCGGGGCCCGCACAAATCGCGTTCAAGCTGCGCAAAGCGCGCTGCGAACACGGGATCATTCAAGAGCGTATCAAGGTCTGCTTGTTGGTGGTTCATAACAGTTTGTGGCAGTTCGTGGCAGTGACAGAAATATCTACTTACGTTTGCGTTGTGGGACGCCGCTCGCAGCATTGCCTGTTTCTGCCACTAAAGCCGTTTGCGGTGCCATCGCAGCACGCAACAAATTGACGTTACAACGCGCGTTGACAGCATAAGCGAGATCCGCCAAGTCACGCAATGTCAGATTGCGCTCATCGCCTTCTAAAACGCTAAGCAATAAATCAGGTGTCCAGCCGATGCGTCGAGCAACTTGTACGGTGCTGAAACCTGCCTCTTCCATACGGCGGCGGATTTGCACCATGAAGCTTTCTATAAATAGCTGCGTTTCGTATTCAACTTTTTTAGTGGTTGCAGTGTCCATGGCTCTTAGGTTCCTATGTTCTTTCGGTTTTTGTAAGCCTTCAAGTTTGCGCCGCCGCGTGGCACCCTTGAAAAAAAGTGTGGAACTACATACCCACCAACGGATGGGTCGTAGCCGCCAACACCGCGTCTAGTGAACACGCGATCCCCTGGCCACCTGTCGCGACACTGGCGCTTTTGCATGTCCCAGTCCCGCGAACGATTGCTGGTTCGGTCGATCATAACTAAGTATCCTCGCTGTCAGTGCACATTAGACAACTTTCTACAATTGATTCAGGTGCAGCATCTTGTTGCTGCTTGTCTGCCTGCAAAAACGTGGACCAAGAGAATCGGCGTCCCAGGCCGTGCAGTGTAGGGCCGAAACCGGGGCGGGCCGTGTCTTCGATTGCTAGCGAACGTTTTCGCAAGTCCAGAGGTAACGCCAGTATTTCCGATTTCTTCGACGACGGGCAAAAAAAGCACGCCGATTTAGCAGGTATACTTAACCCCTGGCGCTCAATGGCTGCGGAGCACGCGGCCCGATCCCAACCCCAATCAATCAGCGGGAACCACAGTGTTGAACGTGGATTTGACGCGTGTTTCACGCGCGCAGTTTCCCCCGCATCGTAGCCAATGGCTTGCGTGTATTCGCCTGTGACTGCTTTGCGCAAGTATCGTTCAATGGGGCGACGCTTCCAGTGATCCGCGCACCGGCCAAAACCATACGCGCGCGAGGGTAGCGTCTCAGTCTTTAAGCATTCGTCTTCGAGCGACGAATACACAACGGTTGTGCCATCGCGCCGTTTGATGGTGCGGCCCGCGTTTGTCACACGGGTAACGGGTGGCCAGTCTATAGATGCCAGCCATTCATCAACACGTGAAATGCTCTCGTAAGTCTCTGGCTTTTCTCCGCCCGTGTCGGCGAACACGATGATCGCGGGCTTGATACCTCGTTCGTACAGACCGCACAGGATAGCGAGACTGTTAACACCGCCTCCGTAGTTGATTATTAAATTGAGCATAACGTCACCGCGTCCAACGCCGCCAACTCAAGATCGATTTCCGCGCGCGCGTCTTGCAGTTCGAGCCTACGCGCTGCGATGCCCTTGCTTGTCGCAAGGTGACTGAATATCCCGGCGCTTTTGCCATTTACGATCACCGCATGAACGCTGTTCCATTGGTGTAGTAGCCGCCCCCGTACAGGGACACTCGCGTCATACACCCACGCGGTCGCAGTCGAACCACTCGGCAATTCCGGCTTCACCCTGTGAGCTTCCAGCTTGCCCAACGCAATCCATTGGCGCGGTCCGCCCGTTGGGTAATGCTCCGCGATTAGCTTGCGCTCGTTTTGTGGGACCCATTGCGGCCAAGCGAAGTCCGCCCATCGATTCGAGCGAGGGGCAACAAATTCGTTTATTTCGTTCGACATGGCACCGCTCTCAATGATTTCATTGATGCTTTTCGATTCCATCATTGTTTTTGCCCCGCTAAGATCGGCGTCGATAAGACACGCGCCGCTAAGGTCGGCGTCGCTGAAATTCGCGCTGCTGAGGTTTGCGCCGCGAAGATCTGTGTTGCGGAGGCTTGCGGCGCTAAGGTCGGCGTCGATAAGATACGCGCCGCTAAGGTCGGCGTCGCTGAGGTTTGCGCCGCTAAGGTTTGCATTGCAGAGATCGATGCAGCTGAGGTTTGCATTGCGAAGGTCTGCATAGCGGATATTTGCACCGCTGAAGTTTGCGCGGCTGATGTCTGCGTTGCGTAGATCTGCGCTACGAAAATCTGCGTTGCGTAGATCCGCGTTGCGAAGATCTACGCCGCGAAGATCTACGCCGTGAAGGTCTGCGCGGGATCCCTCGCCCTTCCCATGCCGCCACAGTGCATGCAGGTGGAGGATGTCCGCTATTTCGGCAGCGGTCATGGCTTCACCTCCGTCGTGTCGTCTTGTGGAATGGGCACCACACGTTTCCAATTATCTGGACGGTTGTCCCAAAGGCGAAACACAGTGCCATCGTCACAAAGTGCATACAGGGTGAATAGCATTTCGCTAAAGGAGCCTGGCACGCTAGGTACGCCACACGATGTAATTTGGATGATCTTGCGTTTCACGGTTTCACCTCAACTTTCTCGCTGTCAGCTTGCGCGCATTCCGGCGGGGGCGCGGGTAGCCGCAATCTTGACCAATGCGTGTAGTAGTCGGGCGTAAAATCATCGTCCAACGGGCTGCCAACCCATGGCGGTTCTTCGAGAGGAAAGCGCCACCACAACACGCATCCATAATCCTCGTGGTATTCGGCTGCAGGGTACGCGGCGCTAGGCGCGTGTAGCTTGTCGATGATTTCGTCAAGCTCGGCAATGGTGGTAAAGGCTTTGGCAATGGCCACTTTAAGAGCATCAATGCAATCAGTGGCGTAATCCCCGATGTCAAAGCTCTCAAATTCGCAGTATTTGCCTTCAGGGTCTTCGACCATTGCGGCGGTTGTGTACAACCCATCCGATGATGTTTTCTTTTGGATGCTATAGCGTTTCATGGTGTCACCTCAACCTTTTCATTTCGCAATCGCTTACAAGCAATCTCAAAATACTTTTTGTCGCGCTCAATACCTACGAAGCGGCGGCTTGCCCGAATTGCAGCGACTCCCGTTGTGCCGCTGCCCATAACATTGTCGAGCACTAGATCGCCTGGATTCGTGTATGTCCGGATCAAGTACTCCATGAGCGCCACGGGCTTCTGCGTGGGGTGCACGGTGTTCTGGGCATTTGTGAATGTTAAGACAGATTTAGGCATGCTCTTATCTGCAGGGCATCTATATGCACTTAGGCCGAATTTTCCGTAACAGTCTGATCCCGCGGATCTTGCTGTCTGAGGGCGAATGCGCTCTTTAGGCTTATCAGTGATTTGCGGGTTATACGTAGTCTGCTTGCTGTAAAACACAAGAACGTCTTCGTGATCGCGCATGGGCATTTTCCAAGCGTTCAGATGCCCGCGTGCCTTCGTTTTTTTCCATATCCATGAATACTTAAACATTCGGGTGTTGCTCATCACCAAAGCGCTTGTAAATGGTTGAGCAGCCGTGAGTACAATCGCTGCATTGGGTTTGCAGACCCGTTTGTACGCAGCCCATAACGGCTCGAATGGGATAACTGAATCCCACTTACATTTTGATGTGCCGTAGGGCAGATCGGCTAACACCATGTCGATTGAGCCGTCTGGTATTTCAGCCATGCGTGCAAAGGTGTCCCCTAGCAAAGCCCGAAACATGCCGTCGATTCCTAGCGCCGCGTTAGTGCTCACAGTTTGGCCAACACTTGGTGTTCGCGCCACGCAGCTATAAGCGCCTCGACGTGATCAATGGGAACCATGGATGATCGCCCGTGGTGCGTCAGCATTCCACGGCTGTCTATGGCGCACATGACCGCGCCGTTGCATGTCAACAGGATATCCGGCGTACCCCCCTTCTCGATTGCCCAAGCGCCTTCGAGTACTCTGATGGTGCTCATGGCTTCACCCCGAGCACGATGTTGAACCCTGCATGTGGGTTTGCCTCCTCAAGCGCAGCCAACCGCGCGAGCATTGTCTGTATCGCCGCCAAGGTCGCGTCGTTGGTTTTCGTGTATCGAATTAGCGCCTGCGTATGTGCTTCAATCACGAGGGCATCGGCATCGGGTGCCTGTGGTGCTAACTCCAAGCGCTTGCGCCTCACACTTTCGAGGCAACGTTCAGTCGCAGCCGAGGCGCGCGCGTGGTCCAGCATTAAGGCCCCCGGCGATTCACCGAGTTGCAGATGCCCTTCGTGCGTCCAGCGGGCAAGGTACGCCGCAGACTTTATACTTTCAAGTTTGGTCCTTTCGTACGCGGTCCATTCTTGTGTGTCTTCAATGTTCACTGTCCGTCCTCCGTCGTTGTCGCGTAAATCTCGCGCACCATCCGCGCCAGTGCGCGTCGAACACTACGTCCATTTCAGACGTAGCGGTCCCAGTTCAAGGCTCCGCTACGTCTGAGGCTTAAAACAAGCGCGCTACCTATGGTCTGTGTTCAACATAGATTTTTGACCTACGTCCAACTCGTAATCCCAACACCAATAGTGCCCGTGAGCGGCTTTCTTACTCCTGTGCACTACAGACGCGGCGTGACTTACCTGACGGCCATTAGCGTCTTTTTTGGCGGCGTCACCTTCGACAAATGCTACGTTGCATCCCGATTCATCGACGATATCGCCGCAGGTTCGAACATCGCCCCACCAAACTGTGACTAAGGCATCTCGTGGAGTTCCCAGCGGATCAACGTAGATCACATGTTGCCCCACTTCGTATTTGTATTTGCGGTCGGTCATTGGCTGTTCCTTTTCTGTGTGTTTAACTTTGTTTCTTCGTTCATGGCTCACGGCTGCGAATGCGTTGCGTATGGCTTCACTATGAGCACGCATTTTCGCTAGATCGATCAGCAGTTGTTCGGCCACGGGCGGGAGCACTTCGGGTTGCACTTCGAGTTCGGTGGTCATGATTTAGCCTTTCGCAACCTCAGCGCGCCATCGGTTTCCAGCAGCGGTCGTTCCCAAGTTGGTCATGTGGTCCGCCCAACGGTCTTCTCGTTTCCACCAGTACGTGAGCGCAGTGTGTGACCTGTCCCAATTCCATTTACTCTTTTTGATTCGGTGTGGGCGTTTCACTGCCTAATCCAATCCCGTTTCTTCCGGGGCAGTGCGCACCAGGCGCGCCATATTTTCAAGGGCGGCGGCGAACGCCTCCCTGCGGCTTCGCGACTTTGGGAGCCAGAAGGTCACGGCACTTCGATCATCATCTTCTGGCGGATGATGCAGCATCGGTGATGAATGCAGGATAAGTTGTACTGCATGGTAAGTGATTCCCGTATTACTGCCCTTGCTTATCAGTGATGTTTCTGCCGTGATCTCTTGGCTGTAGACATTGATCCTCATTGTCCGCCCTCCGTTACTGTGTCGCTAGGCTTGCATGAAGCCAACCCTTCTGGGAATACAATTAACGTAGCCACGTTGTCTATTGTCGAGTACGAGATTTCAACAACCACGTCCTTGTGCCCAGCATCAAATAGCCCGTGGCGTAATTGCCAGGCCCTTTGAAACATCATGTTAGGGAATTCGACTTGAACGACCAAATAAGGCACGTCGCACTCGCGTTCGGTTGCAGGCTTGCACGTGCCGTCGTCGATAACACTGTAGCCGAGGCGCTGAATCAGCCCGGCTACGCCGCGAATTCTAGGGCTTAAATACATTAGCCGCCCTTCATCGCTGTAGCGATAGGCTTGCGTGAAGCCCAAGGAGTTGTTGCAGCCATGATTTCGATCAAAGCATCTGCCATTCGTGTAGCGCTGCCATAGGTGGCGTTGACTCTGACGGGATAGTCGGAGTATGCGCCGTAACCGGTGGCGTTGCTGGTGGCGGCAACAGCTGCGTCGTAGATGGCACTCACTGCGTCATAGGCGGCATCGGCGGCGTCGGTCCATTCGTTAGCATCAGGTTCGTCGCCTGCAATTCGGCGCTCGTACAGCACCGCGATCTGTTCGCCGTACGTAGTAATATCGCGTTCATGAAGCTCGACACGTAAGAACCATACGAACCAGCGAGCCAGTACGTGCGTTGTGTCCGCTCCCGGCGTAAGCGCGTTCGCTACACGACCGGGCCAGTCGAGCGCCAGATCGAGGGGCAACAATTCGTGTAGCCGATCCACAAGGCGTGCGATCTTGATGCCGTCGTTTCGCGCGTTGTTGCCAATCACCACAGTCGCAAATTCCTCGTGGTCGTAAACGTCTAGGCTGCAGCCGATTGCGCAACCGCGCTTGCCGTTCCACCCAATACCCTGGATGATTTCGTCAGCAGCACGATGCGCGGCGATGCGCGCTCGTACTGTTTCATGTTGCCCCGTGGACCATGCGGTCATTGTGTGTATTGTGCGCATTGGCTATCTTTTGCAGTGTTGTAAATCTCGTGTGTGTTTTACTCTGGCCATTCATCTTCTTGCGCTTTTCGCGCTATAGCAATGACGGCTTTAAGCGTGGCAATTTCTGTTTCGAGTTCAATTCGTTTAACTTGCGCTATCGGTGCCCAAGGTAACTCACCTCGCAAATGCGCTTGCAATTTTACAAGGTCTTCGCAGGTGAAGCCGGATTTGATCGCTTGGCCGAGAACACCTTCGAGCCGTTGCACATGTGTGTAAATACGAAAGTATTCGTTGTCGCTCTCAGCCGCCGCTGCTACGAGTTTGGCATTTGCGGCAGTAAGCGTTTCAACCTGCGCCGCCAAGCGTTGAACTGATGTTTCAAGGCCCGCTATGTGATTTTCTTTGAGCGTTGTCATGGTGCGCGTGCAGCTTTCACACGATACAAGCGTGTTACTGTTGGCATGGCATCATAATAACAGGCGAAGCCTGCAGGCGTGAACGTCACTCGGTGCCAAGGGAAATCGCCGCCCGGGCTGGCTTCGACAATCTTGCCTTCCATCGCAGCCTTTAGCGCTGCGCCTGGCGCCATGGGTTGCCAACCCTCAAGCGGTTTTGCAAGGAGTTCGCGCGCTGTTTGCACTGCCGTTTGAATTTCAGCATGGTCGTCTAAATCGACATCAAGCATCTCAGTCATTGTTGTCAGCAAGGCTTCAAGCTGCGCGACACGTGACATTTCAGGTACGATTGCGGATAGAAGGCCAAAATCCGCTACCGTGTCGAAGCCGGAATTTTGTGGCGCAAGCATTTCGCAAATTTGCCGACAATGCGCGTGGCACTGCAATTCGCCCCATTCGAGAGTTGTCATAGATTCGGGCCAACCATCGCTTGCGGTATCGCGTACCTCTTGCAATGCACTGTTAGCGAACGCTTCAGCTTTGGCGGCTGTCTCGAAGACTTCGATGTAGTTTTCAAATGTTTGAACGTACCAAGCCATGTGTGCCCCTTTCTACTCGATTGTGTTGATAGTAATGCGTGCGCGTAAGCCCGTGCGCGCAACGTTCATGGCATGGGCTCCCCGATGTGTTCATTCATTTTCATTTTGCGGTATTGCCGAAAGCCTCGGAAATTGCCGCTTTGAAGCTGTGCAAGGCAGGTTTCGATTTCAAGCTCAAGTTGTGTGATCTGTGTTTGCGGCGCAGCTTCGCGCTGTTGGCGATATGCCATGCGCATGTTGTTAAGCTCGTGTGTCGATAAATGCGCGGATTGGAACCATGCTGGATACGGCATTGCCATGGCTACGTGCTCTGCAGGCGTCGCATGAAGCGGCACCTGTGCAATCAACCTGTCGTGTAGCCTGATGTCTTCCATCAAGTCACGTTTGCCATCATGTGTTAAGTACGAGACGCGGGCGCAACGGCCAACCGAAACTTTGCACAAGACGGTTTCGATTTCATGTTTGATGAATTGGCTATCAGGCCGTGTTGTTGAATCGTAGCCATCTTCGATCCATTTGGTAGCAAGCTCAACGTCTTCAGGACCGATAAACGGCAAATGCCATTGACCCGCGGCAAGCGGCATCGGCACAGACTTTCCAACAGACTCCATCGCCATATCGGCGAACCGGTGCATATGGGGTTCTGCGTCTTTGTGGCAACGTAAGCCTGCAAAGTTGGTCCAGCTTGTGCCCGACATGACCACTGTGATCCACATTCCGGGTTCCACGACACGATTGACAATTTGTTTGTGCAATCCGAGCGCGATGCCTTTGCGCGCATGCGCTACTGATTGGTTTACGCCTTCGCGCCACCAAGCTTCAGCGGCGGCTTTGTCGTCAATCTCTGCCAAGGCTTGCATGCCGGATTGGTTTGCGCCCCACCAGATCGGAACCACAGGATCCGTTTCGATGGCGCTCAACATCTTCTCAACGGGAATCGCGCGCGAAGATGCCGAGCATTTGGACAAAATCCGATGCGTCATGTTCTCGCTATGAATCATGCGTGGATACGTCGCGAGCATCGTTGTTAGCCGGTCGCCTGTAGGGCTTACCGAGTCTGCAAGAATACGAACTGAAAATGCCATTTAAAAATCCTAGTGCAACAGTGCAGTGTTGTTTGTGAAGGGGGCCAGCCCGGCAGCGCAGACAATAACGATTTCGGTTTCGGCGTGTAAACTGGGAATGTGCACCAAAAATGTATTGGGGTTGATCTGGCCTTCCACAATGCCCATGCGGCCCGCAAAACGTAGCGAGCACCCACAGTCTTTCGTTAACTGAATGGGCGTACCCAATGCAAATCTTGGCGTTTGTTTTGTGAACACTTTTTTAAGGGAATCCCAAAGTTTCATAGTTTTTCTGCCTTTTTGGTCAATTCTTCGAGCACGTCTCTAGCTGCCGCGCGTAAGCATGCGCGATCCATACTGTTTAACGGCGGCTGATTGCACAGCGTGCCTTTGCCGTCAGGGCTTGCATGCTTTTCCAGCCATTCAACATCTACGTCTACGCAGATATCGTGTTTCAGCAGGGCCGCCAGCCTTTGCCACACACGTTGCCTTGCCGCTGCGCGTGTCATGACGCGCATGGTGTGTTCAAATGTTTTTCACGAAGGTTGACAAGGTTGCTTGCCGCCGAATTCGCGGCGTCTGCAAAGTCGGTTAATTGCGTAATCAAGCAATCAAGCTGCAACCTTGTGGCCCCCGGCTGATAGCCGCTTTCAGACGCTTCACCATCTGGGTACGCGGCACCGAGCGCATCATCAAGCAAATCAAAGTTCTGTTCCATTTCAAAAGCATCGAATGCAACACTCAGTTTTGCGCGGATGGCCGCAATGCTTTTGGGCAAAAATTGCGGTGCAGCTTGTTGCTGTTCGGTAACGGTAGTTTGCGCGGTGTCGTACGCTGGACAAGGCGGGGAGAAGCTCACTACATCCGCAGGCGTAGGCGCCCAAGGTGCAACCGGGGTCCAAGGCACAACCGGCGCGGGCCCGTCAAACGTCGCAGTAACGAACGCGGCCCAATGGGGCGTAATGGCGTTACCAAAAATGCAACCAAACTTCTCTCCTAGATACGCCGCTTGGTACGCTTGCATTTCTAACGCTTTGCCTGTGTGCTTCGAGGCATGCGCGAAGTTTGTGCCGTGCGCCTTGTAATTGTCATTGCAGATTTTAATGAATTCGTTCATCAAACCTGCAAACTCGATAAATGCATGCACACCGATGTGCGTGGCGGTGTAGTAAAACGCCATGCTAGCGTTGTGCATTTCGCTGAGCATCACTTGCAGTTCTTCAGCTGTCGTTGTTGTTGGTGTTTCGGTCATGTCCATGTCCATTTTGCGGCTCCGGTAAAGTGTCTTCGAATGTTTCATGTTGCTCGCCAACGGTTTTGTAGTTGGCGTTAACTCGGCCTTCAATTACGGCTACACGCAATGTGATGTTATTGCCCGCGCCAAGTTGATTGTGCAACCAACCGACACACGGCAGCTTAGTGGTTTCGTGGCATACGAAAACATGTAACCCTCGCATAAGATGCGCGTCTTGCGCAATCGTGCGTTTAAGTCCGGCGTGTTTTGTGGGGCAATACCCATTAGGGATCTCGTGGGGGTCAACGTCCACACGCCAAGGGCAATGTGTGCATTGTTTGCGGGGTTTTTTAGTGGGCATGTTTACGTCTTTGTTACAATTTTGAAAGACATTGGATATTGCCCGTTCGTCTTGCAATTTTGTAAGGCATTGCACGGCCTTTGTCACGTAGTGTTGACCGTAGAGGCGCAGCTTATGCTTGCGCGTTGCAATTTTGAAAGGCATTGCACGGCCTTTGTCACCCTTAAACCGGAGGCGGCGGCCGACGTGGTATGCCGGTTGCAATTTTGAAAGGCATTGCACAGCCTTTGTCACGCTATCCTCTTTGGCGCCAAGGCGCGAACGCAGTTCGCGTTGCAATTTTGAAAGGCATTGCACGGCCTTTGTCACGGGCGCACCCGTTGGTGTAGAGGTAGCTGGTGATCCGTTGCAATTTTGAAAGGCATTGCGCAGCCTTTGTCACAGGCCCAGCAGGCGCCACGCCCGCGGGTCCAAGTTGCAATTTTGAAAGGCATTGCACAGCCTTTGTTACAGCATAAGCTGCGGTAGCGCGGTCAACACCACGCGCACGTTGCAATTTTGTAGGGCATTGCACGGCCTTTGTCACACAGCAGATCGCGCGCTGGCCTTTCCCCATGGTTGCAATTTTGTAAGGCATTGCACAGCCTTTGCCACCGGCCATGCACAGACTGCGCGTGCGAAGTTGCAATTTTGAAAGGCATTGCACGGCCTTTGTTGCGCAGTGAAGATATACGCGCAGTTGCAATTTGTAAGGCATTGCACAGCCTTTGGCACGCAAGGCTGCGCGCTGTTGCAATTTTGAAAGGCATTGCACAGCCTTTGCGGCAAATTGTCGCTTTAGTCGTTGGTACACCAAAGTCTTGGTCGGAGGCACTTTCACTTTCTGGCTTTTGTTGTTGTTGTTGTTGTTGTTGTTATTGCTTTGCGAATAGGGCATTCATTTTGCCCATGACTTCAGCACGACCCGCATCGGTCGCTTTCACATAGTCGAGTGTCGTTTGCAGACTGCGATGCCCTACACGTTCTTGAATTACTTTGGGAGCCACGCCTGCGTCAAGCATATGTGTGATCACACTGTGGCGCAGAACGTGTGGATGCTGGCGGCCCTTTGGCATACCCGCTGCGCGTAACACGGGCGCAACGATTGCGTACACTTCGCGGCGGTCCATGCCCCATCGTTTGCCCGTAGCCGCGCAATGATGGCAAGGCACACGTGGGCCCTTGAAGCGCCGTTCACCATCGCGCATTTGCTTTGCGCGTTGGCCGGTCCCTTCACAAGTAAGGCACTTGCCTGGCTTGCGTGCCGGAAACAGATAAAGCGCTTGGGTGGGTTGGCTGATATGCGTTTCGCGTTCTGCAAGCCACAGGGGTAAGGCTGCTTGGCAATTGGGCATCAGGAACTGCCAGGCCTTGCTAGCACCACCTTTGAGGTGCGTAGGCCGTGCGCGATTGTTCGGCAAGTCCACGTCACGCAACAACTGTTGGCCCGGCTCTGCGGTGCGTGCGCCAAATTCGTAGCACCATGCTGTCAATGTGAAAGCAAGCGTGCCTATAGTGCGTGCCGTACGCAAAACCTGTTGGATCTCTTGCACGGTATAGACCGCTTCGGAATCGACATCTTTATGCGCCACAATACCGTCCTAACCTGAGGGTTTTCGGCGTTAATTTGCCGCCCCATTGAAACCAGCATACGGCATCCTTGTAAGGATGACAAGCAAAATGTTACCTAAGAAAACACAATAAAAACAGGGGGTTAGGCCTGGGCCCAAAACGAAGGCCAAAATAGCCGTCGTTTTTGGGCCCCAACCTGTCGAAATGGCGCCTTCAATTGCGAAAAGTGGTACGGTAAGCAGCATGGCGCGACCTAAAGGCGGTTTGTACAATGTTCGGGATTCCACACCGATAGCGTTACGGGTGCCCAACGAATTGCTTGCCCAGGCCCATGAGCGTTGCGGCGGTAAAGCCGCGTTAACCGAATGGCTGCGCAATCATCTACGAATCGCCTGCGCGATTCCCCTAGACTTTGATGCGGGCTACTACGAAGGCCGGGCCGCGGGCTGGGCGGAAGCCAACAAGCAATTCAGATCACGCATGGCAGGCGTGTTCGACAAGCCCTAAGACGTGGGCGTACACTGGTTTACTGATGAGCGCTCCCACGCGAAACTACACCGTAACCATTGATGACGCTGGCCGCCGCTGCTTACGCACGGGAGCCTCGTACAGCCTAACTTGCTTGACAGACACCCAGTGGGTCAAGTTGTTCGGGCGGCGCATGACAAAGCCCAAGCGTTACGGTTGCGGCAGTTATGCCTGTGTTTACGAGTCTGATGAGGCTGGCAAAGTCATTAAGTTGACTACCGATCCTGGTGACGTGCACACCACAATGGGCGCACAGGGGATCCCCGGTGTTGTGACACTGTATAGTGCCCTGCAAATTGCAGGCAATGACGAGCGTTGGGCGATGCGCGTCGAAAAGCTAACACCTACAGCCGCTTCAGAAACACTTTCTGACGGTTTGAAATGCGCCCGTAGAACCCCGGCTGTAAAAGTACATGCGCAATGTTGTGATATGCAAATTGTACGCGCATTGAAGACAGCTGCGCGCATACCCGTTGCTGACACGGTGTCTTCTTGTCTCAGCCTAATGGCCATGGTGCAACAGACAAGCGATGCGTTTCGCGAACGTAAGCTGTTGTTCTTCGACTGGCATGCCGCCAACCTAGGGCGCAACGCCAAAGGCAAGTGGAAGATTCTCGACCTTGGTTACAACGTGGATTACGTCGCAGACCGGCCAGTTCTCAAAGGGGCGCGTTCTCGTAAAAGACGCCGCAAGCTCAATCTTGCGATGCTGTAGCTACAAATAAGAAAGCGGACCAGCACGCCAAGGCACTACCCTTGGCTGAGTCCGCTCAATGTACGGTTTGCCTAAGTGCGCTACCGGCCTTCGAGACACCGTACGGGTGTAAGCTTAGCAAAAGCGTTGCCTCCTGTACAAAACGCTGGCAAGCTGCGCGGCATGCCTAGGGTTATCACCGTTATTGACGATTTCTTGCCCGATCCCGATGCCGTGCGAGCGCTTGCGCTTTCGCAAGAATTTGGGCCAAGCGACTACCACAAGGGTTTGCGTAGCGCCGCGCGTTTCCATCACATGGTTGATCCTCAGGTGATGGAAGACGCCCTAGGCCTGCAAGTTGATGATTGGGATCGCCACGGCATGAATGGCCGCTTTCAAATTTGCACGCCGCTTGACCCCATTGTCTATCACGCGGATTTGCAGACGCATGCAGCAACGCTTTACCTAACGCCCAATGCACCTGTGGAAGCGGGCCTTTCGCTTTACCGCAGCAAGATCACAGGTGCACGACGCGCGCCTTTGAATCCAACACTGGCAAGCGCTACGTTCGACAACAACTTGCTAGACCCGAGCAAATGGGAATTGGTAGACAAGATCGGCAATGTCTACAATCGATTGGTGATTTGGGATGGGGCGCTCATTCATGCAGCATCGTCATACTTTGGGCATCACCCAACCAATGCACGGTTATTCTGGATGTTCTTTTTCGACATGAAGCGCTTTGCTGCGCCCGAGCCCGTGCCCACGGCAGCGCCTGCGCCCGAGCCTGTAAACGCAAAACGTAAAAAAGCGTAATGCATGCATGTTGCAATCACGTATTGGCCGCAAGCCGACAAAGCGCATTACAAGTTAGCTTGTGAAATCGTTGCAGCGTTTGAAGCTTGCGGCGTTACAGCTGTATTTGTGGCATTGCAAGAAGACCGCGCGCCGCTTGAGTTGCAAGCTCAAAATTGCAACATTGAAAAAGTTACGAGTTCGGCGTCGGTATATTTGTGACAAAGGCTGTGCAATGCCTTACAAAATTGCAACACGGATGCTGCCATGAATGCACTTGCAGACGTAGCGATCTACCGACTGTTTCAGCTACCACCACAACGTGTGTTTTTCCTCACAACAGCAGCACCACAAGCCGAGCTATTTCGTTTCTTTTTGCGGATCCACAACAGTTGTCATGTTATACACTGTATCGGCAGCGACACTTTCATGACAGACTTCGGGCAATACAGCAGCGCCCCGTGGTTCACTGGGTTTTACGATTTCGCGCACGCGTACGCAGCTGCAGCCCTAGCGTTGTGACAAAGGCTGTGCAATGCCTTTCAAAATTGCAACGAGACGAAAATAGTGTGAAAGACGTACGGCCTGTGCGTGCCAAAGGCTGTGCAATGCCTTTCAAAATTGCAACTCGATTCTCTTGGCCCTCCTTCTTGTGACAAAGGCTGTGCAATGCCTTTCAAAATTGCAACCCGTGCATCGGCTTGGCGAACGCCGCTTGCGATTTCGCGATAAAGGCTGTGCAATGCCTTTCAAAATTGCAACATTATAAAAGTTACGAGTTCAAGCAATGCCCACCAAACCTAAAGCAAAAGCCGCGAGCACTAAACTCGCACCAACAGCGCACGACGCTGAAAACGTTGTTACCGACAAAACTTGGAAAGCCCAAGTGACAGGCGCACCTACGGGCGCGCTCATCCTTGTAGACTTTTGGGCCCCATGGTGCGCGCCCTGCAAAAGCATGGGCAAAGTTCTAGACGCGTTGCTAGCAACGCCACCCTATGCCGCGATTGCTTGTCTTAAATACAATCTCGACGATGGCGAAAAGCAAGTTGCAAAGTGCAACGTACAGGCGATCCCTACTTTGTTGCTGTACAAGAATGGCAAACAGCTTGCGCGTAGCGAAGGCGCGCTGTCGCGTGCTGGCCTGGCGGCCTTCTTGAAGCCTTTCATCGCTGTTTGACACCGATAGCCGGTTGCCGTCAAGCTCAGAGGATGGACGCGGCGGAAAAACAGCAGGCAGGGCAGATTGCACTTTTGGTTGGTGCTGGGGTTGCGGGCTTGGGCGGACTGTTACTGGCATTGCGCAAAAGCGCCGCCATGCAGATCCAGCCCTACACCCTACCAAGCAACCTAGGTGACGCGTTCGGCACGCTCGGTGCGCCTATGTTGCCCGAAACCCGGCAACGTCTTGCTGAATTACGCAAGGCGTTGGCCGCCGTCAAAGCTGGGCGGTACTGCAAGCCGCTTTACTGCCGAGTCACGCGGCGCGATGGGCGGAAGGGCAAATGCCCTCAAGGGTTTCGTACCAAAACCGATGCTGTGAAAGAGTTGTTGGACGAAAACCCCCGCCTGTCGGCGTGGCTGCAAAGCTTGGGTGAACCCAATTACCGGGCCTGGGTGCGCAATGGCCGCGTAGGGCCTAAGCCAATGCCGGGGCAACGCGAGGTTGGCCTAGATGCCTTCGACATTCGGTGGGATCTGCGCGGACGCAATCAAGTTGGTACCTGGGTCGAAGCCTTGTACCGCACCCTACCAAGTTCTCGACGTTGGCGGGACCTCCCCGAACGACTGGCTTTCTTTGAAGAACAGGTAACAGCTGCAGGCTTGCGGGCTGATGTGGTTGCGCCCGAAGCTTTGGCCAGGTTGCTACTCACCGATCAAGCTGTTGAATCCTGTAAAAAGCATACGCCAAAAGCTAAAGCTTTGGCCGCACGGTTGACCCGCGCCAAAGCCAGCGCCAAACGCGATGCCAAGAAAGCCCGTGCGAACGCCGATTTGCCGTTTTAGCCTATTTGGGCGAAAGTCAGTACATGGCTCGAAAACTTTTGCACACAACTAAGTACGGCACTTGCAAAGTCCAAATTTACAAGGACAACTACGCAGGTGAGTTTGTGGTCACAACCACAGTCAAAGGCAAAGTGGTTGGTGGCAAAAGCGGTGGCGGCGACTTCACCGAAAGCAAGCAAGACGCGCGAAACTCTGCAGCGCATCAGCTTCGTTGGCTCCGCAAGCATCGCGCACGCATCTGTAAGGCGTAAGCCGCCTCACGCGTTAGGCTGTTATATAGCTCAAATTGACAGCTATAGTGTGCCGTTGCAGGCTTGTACATGGCCTTTCGTTTACCACCCGACCCCGATGACACGGGGGACACCGACCCTGAAGGGGTGATCCCTACTCGGATGGAAATCCCCGTTACAGCGCAATTAGACGCGTTGGTTGCGGCGAAATACCGGGGCGTCATAGAAACCGACCGGCGTTGTGAAGAACGGTTGGTTGACGCTCGTGGCTATGGGCATGCTGTAAGCGTTGCTGTAGGCGCAATTGTCGCTGTTAGTGCTCTGGGCCTTGGCATTACGCTGGCTTGGCTTTTTCGCTAGGCCGCACGTTGCGTGATAGCTTGAAAGCATGAGCAGCAGCAGCAACCCCGTGAAAAAGCCTCGCGCATCTCGTGCTAGTGCCGGTGGCAGCATTTGCACCCCGGAACGTGACGACCAGGCGATCACATTGTGCATGCGCAAGACGGGGCGTCGCCCAAGCCAACCAGTCACAAGCGGGCAAGACGCCTGCAATTACGTGCGTGGAATAGCGACTTCAGATCGCGAAAACATGCATGTGCTGCATTTAGATGTGCGCAACCGGGTGATTGGTTCTGAACGGGTCGCCATTGGCACACTTGACAGCGTTGAAGTCCACCCCCGTGAGGTGTTCAAAGGCGCCATCTTGAACAACGCTAGCCGGATCATCCTGGCACACAACCATCCATCGGGCTTGGTCACGCCTTCAAAAGCCGACATAGACCTGACAAAGCGCCTTGGGGAAATCGGAAAGATGATGGGCATTCCCGTGCTTGACCACGTTATTGTGGGCACCGAGCAAAACGCGCCACAATGTCATAGTCTGCGCCAAGTGGGCGATGTTATGGATGCCGTTTTTGGCGCGGATTTCGCCACCAGCGCAAAACGGGGCCGCAAGCGCGCCAGGCTGTAAATTGAGCCTCTGCGCCGGGTGGCGTACCATCGGTAGGTGGCCTACCCAAAACTAAAGCGTGTGAAAACCCTTGGCAGGGGCCCTGCGGCGCCACCCGGCGCTGAAGTGTGCTTACGGCAAGGCGTATCACGCGCATGGTTGCCCACTAGCGGCAAGTACTCTGTGTGCCTCTCACCGACCCAGCAAGCGCGCTTATTCCCCGAAGGGCCCCCCGTGGTTATCGGTTGTGGTGCGTTTGCCTGCGCTTACGATGGGCCCACGGCCAAGACCGTCGTCAAGCTGACAACCGATGTGTCAGACATTGCCAGTTTGCAACAGGGTCAAAGCTATGACGTGATCCCCGAGATGATTGACGTTTACGAATTGCAACCGGCGCGAACGCGCTGGTTAGGGCGTCCGAAAGGCGCAACAGGGTATGCACCTCCTACTGTGTACGCTGTTGAAGTTGAACGCCTTGCACCATTGGCCGCACGTTGGAAAAAACCCTTAGCTTGTTTGGTCGCCACCGGTTTTGACCGTAAAGCATGGGGGCGTTTTCAACGCGGTGACCTCACAGCACCTGAAACATGCTGTACGAATAAGAAAGGCGTTGGCGATAACGCTTGCCGCGAAGCGCTTGAAGTGTTTCGTGACAACATTGAAACGGTACAATCCGACACGGGCCTTGTGCCCACGAACGATTTGCATATCAAGAATGTCGGCGTTGCAGACGACGGCACTTGGAAAATTTTAGACTTGGGCTTTTCCGCAGGAGTTGACAACGTGTACAAATATCCCATGAGACTCGAAGGCGCTCGCGCTCGCGCCACACGCAGCAAACTTGGTATGCCAGTGTCACCAAAGAAAAAGGTCGCATTGAGCCTCGGCCTTGCCAGCCTTGCTGGGTTGGCGGCATTCTTCATTGCACGCAAAGCGCGCGCGGATGATTTTGCAATTGATAAATTGCGTAAAGATGCCGATGTTTCCGCAGGCGCAGCACGGGCCGCTGCGGCATCGGTAGATGCTGCCAACGCGCGCGCAGCTGCTGCAAGCGGTGCTGCCGCTGATGCGCAACGTCGGCAAATAGCAGCTGAAACGCTTGCGACCAATGCGGGATCGGCTGCTGCTGCTGCCATTGCAGCCGCTGAAGCTGCGGCTGCCCAAGCTACGGGCCTTGCAACCGCAGCCCGTGAAGAAGCCAATGCGACTCGACGCCGCGGCCTTGAACGCGAAGCTGCGTTACAAGCGCAACACGCCAAACAATTACAAGCGCGTGCCGCACAAGCGCAGCAAGTACAGCAAACAGCGACCACAGCAGCGGCAGCACAAGCTACCACCGTGCAAGCCGCAACAGAGGCTGTGACGCAAGCGGTGGCACAACGTGAAGAAGCGAAAGCGGCTGTCCAAAGCAATGTTGTAGCCGCAAACGAAGCGACAACGAAAGCCAACACGGCCACGGCCAGTATGGAAATGAAACGCCAATTGGTCGCAGGCGCATTTCAAGAAACGCTTGCACGCGTAAAAGCTGCAGAGCCCGGATTATCGCGACAAGCGGCAATCAACAAAGCTGCGGCGGTCTTGAAAGCCGCTGGCATTGTGCTTGATGCACCAAACCCCGCCGTGTCCTTTTGGCAGATGCCTGACGATGCCTTTCGCGAGAAAGTCACAACAGCCGTCAATTCGTACACACCACCTGCACCAAAGGCAAAGCCTGCGCCAAAATCAAAGTCTGCGCCAAAGGTGAAGGCCCCAAGTGTGCGAACCATTGTGCCCGCTGATAAGTTGGCACTAGCGCGCAATGCTTGGGAAGCAGCTATTGCGTATGCAATTGCGCGCGCCGCATCTGACCAAAAACAAACGTTAACGCGACAAGCTGCTTTCAATATTATCGCGCAACCGTTTATCAAGGGATCTTCGGCGTTCCCTGGTGCGCCTACAGTGCCGGTGTACACCGAATTAAGCTCCCCGGTGCCTTTCTGGGCGCAATCAACAGACACCATTCGCAAACTTATGGGGTGGGCACTTACTGCAGCAAAACGTGAAGTTGACAGCAAGTTGATGGTGTTGGCGCTAGACGCGCGCAATGCTTACACCACAGTGCCGATCAATGCACTTGCACGCAATGCAAAGGGGCAACCTTTGTTACGCAAAGATCCGAAGAGCGGCAAGCTGTTGCCTATTGTCGCAAGCGGTAAAGCGCTAAGCGGCACTTTCAGCATGTGGCGTTAAGCCCTGCGACCCACGTCGAAACGTGAACTACCCACGTCGAAACGTGAACTACTCACGTCGAAACGTGTGATTGTTCTGTGGGTTGCAGCTAGATGAGCTATCCACAGAATAATTTTTAGCAGGCACAACAAGCGCGTTCGCGCCGTTGCTTGCATGCCAACTGGTGGTAACTGCGTCGTAGCGTAACCGACCCGTCAAAGACAGATACGCAATTTGATGCTGTAGAAACTCTGCCGGGTAGTTCGGCCACGTAGCCACGTACCACACAGTGAGCACTTCCCACACAATCGGCTTTTTGGCATTTGTACAAAAAGCCAACAGCGGCGCGGTCCACTCTAGCCAACGTGGATCTTCGCAAGTTGCGTTTCGCCATGTGGTTGCAATGCCGCGAAGATATTGCACAACCTTTGGGCGGTGCGTGGGTGCGGGTAAATGCCTTGCGAAATGCTTGACCGCTTTAGGGCTACTGCCGTTGGCGCTAGATGGTGGCACGAGGAAAGGCCTTGCCGGGTTTCCAAAGTCTTGCACGTACATACGAAATGTTGTGCGTTTTATGCCAATCGCCAGGAAAGTACGTGCCTAACTCGCTAACTTGAAAGCGCATGTCGGTGTTGTCGATAAAGTGCGCTTGTTCGTCACGAATCCAATACCAAAAAGCAGGCTCATTCCAGTAGCTGACATGTGTCGGATCCATGAAAGCGCCGCGACCATCAGTGCTAGGTGTTTCAGCCAAAAGCCAACCGCCAGGCGCGAGACAACGCCAAATCTCTTTCATTGTCGCTTGCTTGTCAGGCAAGTGTTCGAGCAGGTCATTCGCACGAAACGCTTGCACGCTGTTGTCGGCCCAGGGCCACGGTGTAACGCGCAAGTCATGCACGATGGCGGCATCATCACGAATATCGCACGAAACCCAACCTAGGCGAGGGCTCTTGGAAGCTCCAAGATCAATAGCAGGTAAGCCGGTCAAGCTTGCTTCGCGTAAGACAAGCGATTCAATATGGCGTGCACCGATGTCTGCCGATAGCTTTGCAATTTCAGCCGCGCGCGGAGTCCATGTATTTGCTGCATGCACCCGATATTTGTAAAGCACTTGCGGAATGTGATGCATGCGCGTTTCGAGATATGTACGTATTAGCAATTCATGATCGTCGCAAACGCTAAGCGCTGCATCGTGGCCGTCAAGCGCGTGATACGTCTCTGTACGCCACACGCGAACATGGTTCGGTGCCCATAAAATGCGTGACAAGCTTGCAGCGCTTGGAGGAAACATACACGGCACCACTTCACCAACGTCAATAACCGTTGCATCAAGGGTGCCTTCCACAGCAAAGCGAAAGCGCCAGCCCGAAGCAATCCATGCACTCAAATTATTGCCGTAGGTTTGCCCCTCAAAATCAACAAAGTCTGAAAAGAAAAAACCTGCATCAGGCTCCGCTTCAGCAGCATCAGCAAGCGCCTGCAGCGCATGCGGTACGAGCAAATCATCGTGGTCAAATTCGACCAAGAAATCCCCAATGCCGCGCATAAAGCCAAAGCGCTTTAGGGCGCCAATGGTCCCCACAGGAATTTCAGATTCAGGAGCGGTCCAAAGCTTGACCCGGGGATCTTCATTTACAAGCGCTACGACCTGCGTGCGAACTGCCGCCGCCTCGGGGCCGTTGCAGACAACCACCCATTCCCATTGTGTGTACGTTTGCGCTTGCAGGCTTGCGTAAGCTTCAGCCAAGTATTTGGTGTTATGCGTGGGTGTGATGATCGAAAAAATCGGCAACGTAGAGCCCATGCCGCGCATCGTAGCGATATGGGCCCCGTCGTGTCAATGGTAATGCCAATGCCAATGCCAATGGCAATGCCGCGCTTGCCCCAGTATAGAAGGGCAGCGCATCCCCTACAATTTAGGGGTATCGGCGGCGCTTAAGGCTACGTATCAGGTCCGAGCCGCTGCAAGGGATCCCATAATTTGACCGTTACTGGTATTCACGTTTACGCTTGTACTCACCATGGCAAAACGCAAACGAAGTCTTAAAGGCGCGGCAAAATCTTCAGCGAAAGCTCCGAAAAAATGCCGCATTCAGTTGTCCAAATGCATGACTGGCAAAGGTTCCCGGGCCAAGTCGTCTGCGTGCATGAAGCAGTTCCATCGCTGCAAAGCCTAAACGGCGGCAGCCTACGCTGCATGGTTTCACGGTTACGGTTTCACGGTTACGGCTAATGTGCACAGTGTTGTACATTAGCCGTTTCGCGTTTCGGTTTAGGCCTTAATAAGCATTACTGACGATTGGTACACGCCAACATACGAGGCGACGGGTGCATTGCCTACCAAACGAATTTCATGTGCAAGTGTCGAATCGAAAGGGAACCCAAAAGGTGAAGTTTCCACAAACGTCTCTGTAAAACTAAAGGCAGTGTCCACTTGATTTGGTGAATTTTGCACACCCAATACAAAGCGCACACTTGTTGCAGAGATACGTATGATGTCCAACGTAACAAGCAACGTGCCTACAGCACGTGGCCAATGCAGGGTTGTGTTGCCTTCGGGGGTTCGTGGCAATGATGAATCCCACCCGAATATGCTTATTGCAGATTCAAAGACAAGCAGTTTGAACAGCGATTGTGTATCGTCGCCAACAGTGATGAATTTCACTGCTTGTTGAATGCGAATCACGTCACCATTCGTTGTAAATGTATTCGCGGGAACAGTGTACGTACGTAACGTTTCGTCTGCGCTGGTTGTTGCGTTTACAACGCGTACGCCTGTGCTGCTAAGAACAGCGATCCCGCCGCTGCCTTGTGCGCCTTGACTTCCCGCCGTACCTTGTGCACCTGTTATGCCTTGTGCACCTGTTATGCCTTGTGCACCTGTTGCGCCTTGCGCACCAACAACGCCTTGCGCCCCTACAACGCCTTGCGCACCGGTTGTGCCTTGTACACCGACACTACCCTGTGTACCTGTTGCGCCTTGTGCACCGACAACACCCTGTGCACCAACAACACCCTGTGCACCTGTAGTGCCTTGCGTGCCCGTTGTGCCTTGCGCACCAACAACGCCTTGCGAGCCCTGTGAGCCGTTAATGCCGTTAGTGCCATTTACGCCATTGCTGCCTTGTGTACCTTGCGAACCCTGTAAACCCTGAACGCCAATTGTGCCTGTAGCACCTTGAAAACCCTGAGCGCCGCCGCCTAAGCCCTGAAAACCCTGTGGACCTGTAGCACCTTGAAAACCCTGAGCGCCGCCGCCTAAGCCCTGTAAACCCTGTGCGCCCTGCGAGCCTGTACCGGTTGTGCCTTGCGCACCGGTTGCGCCTTGTGTGCCCGTTGTGCCTTGCGAACCTTGCGAGCCGTTAATGCCGTTAGTGCCGTTTATGCCGCCAACGCCTTGATTACCTTGCGATCCCTGATTGCCCTGATTGCCCTGTGAACCCTGCGAGCCTTGCGAACCCTGTGCGCCACCGCCACCCCCACCGAAACCTGTAACAGTTGCGAGCACAAGCGACCGCGTTGCATACAGCGCAACCGAACGCACAACGCCGATTTTGACAGCCGTGACTGTTGTTGTTGCGCGGCCCGCAGTGATCGCTGACAAATACAAATCATCGCCAGGCGCGGGAGCCAGGCTTGCATCAAGCAAAACTTCGGTCAAACCCGCGTTGACAACGTTAACGGCACCACCGGCAGCGATTGCATTTGTCGCACGCGCAACGCCTACCAAGCCTTTGTAATTGGGGGCGGCATTTGATTGCGCAACAACGACGGTGCCTGCGCTGGACACGCGAACAACCGCACCATGGGGAAGCTCTACAGCGCCATTGCGCAATGAATCGACAATAATGTTGGCAAGACTCATGTGTTACAGCCTATCCGGCCTTACAACACCTGTAAAATAAGGGACGCCTGCCCGGCCCACGGCCAAATTGCCCTTCCGCGCCACTTGCGCGATCATGGCCCCATGACGAAACTTTCCCGGATCCTACAAATTGTGAGTTTTGCACTGTTGCTAAGCCCTGTGGCTGTTGGCTGCGGTGCCATTGTCGCGACACTGCCCGCTATCATCGCCGCTGTTACAGACGGTTTGATGGTTGTCGATGCCATCAAAGAATTCACTGACACTTATTTCAAAGTCCAGCCCAACACGGTTTTGCAAGACAAAGTGATCGCTGCGCTTACGCGCGCCAAGCAAGCGTTGAACACGGCGTTGCACATTACACAAGGCACCGAGAAGCTCACGCAAGAGCAAGTCAATGCCGCTTTTGCCGACTTTCGCCAAGCCTATGCGGATTTGCTTGTCCTTGTGACCCCTTTGGGCGTGACAACGGGCGATAGTTTGCGCGCCACACCTGGCGGGCTCTATGTGCCCGAACCAATGGCGTTGACGCTCAGTTCACGTAAGTAAGCGTAAGCGAAAACAAAAAGCCCGCGCAATTAAGCACGGGCTTTTTGGTGAGGGGTGAGGGGTGAGGGGTGAAGGCTTCCGCTAATGGGCGCCGTGTTATCGGTGTTATCGGTCGTCGCTTTGGATAAAGCGAAGCGTCACTGCTGCATCGCCTACAACAGCACCGCTGTAAGCCGTGAGGCTGCCGGACACAACGCCAAATGCTACGCCAAATGGGCCAGCGGGCACGTTTGCCGTGGCTGTAATGCTCACTACGCTAACTTGCAAAGGCGTGCCAACCGTACCCGCGCCTAGCAAGTTAAAGTTTGCGGTTGTAAGCCCTTGCAGGAACTGCTTCAAAGGCCCTGCGGCGCAAGATGCAACAACCTGTGCTTGTGTGCGAGCGGCGTTAGATGGTGTGCCGTCACCCCTAACCAGGTAACGCAGCGTATTCGGGGTTGCGACAGATGACTCAAATGTTGTAGCCATTACAAAAAATCCTTTATGAGAGATGCAAAATCAAATTTGGAAGTCAACAACCAGTTTGCCGCAAGCTGCCCGAATTCGTCAAATTACGAGACAAGCTCTTGCGACTTGCGTTAAGCTGGGCCCATGCCTACAACTTCCGCACGCGTCTACCACCTTGGGTGGCACCCTGACCCCGTAAAAGCCATCGGCGACAAACCCGACTACGATGCCGAACCCTTGTTAGGCGCTTCAATACCCCCCGTGGCGGCTAGCGCAAGCCACTTGGTTGCAGGCATTTTCAATCAAGGCGCGCTTTCATCATGCGTTGCGAATGCAGGCTTTCAAGCGATACGTGCCGCCCAAATCCGCGCGGGCGCTACCGCCGCCACAGCTAGCCGCCTGTTCGGCTACTTCTTTGCCCGCGCCATCCACGCGGCAACAAAAGAAGACCAAGGCACTTACATTCGTTTGTTCTTCCAGGCCATGAACACGTTCGGCTTTCCGCAAGAACAATTCTGGCCTTATAACGAAGCCTTGGTGAACAAAATGCCGAGCAAAAATGCCATTCGCATGGCATTTGACCAGCTAGCGCCGACAAAATATTACCGCATCACTTCGACAGGCAGTGAGAGGATCCGCGATATCAAACGCGCCATAGCGGAAAAGCATTTAGTTGTTTTCGGCACAACAGTAGGCCAAGCCTTCGGATCCTCGCATATCAAGCCTAATGTGCCACTAGGGCCCCCGGACGCGGGCACTTGGATGGGCGGCCATGCCATGTGCATTGACGCCTACAATGGTGACAATTTCAGCATCGTTAACAGCTGGGGCACAGATTGGGGCGATAGCGGGCGCTGTCTGTTTTCCGCAGACTATTTAGAATGGTACAGATCCAACGACTTCTGGGTTGTCGATGTTGCACCCAACTTCAGTGAAAACGAGACAACGAAAGTGGACAAATGATTAAGCGCATCGTTCTTGGTTTTGTGGTGTGCGCCTTCACGGCATGCCCCAAGCCCATACCAACACCCCCAAGCCCAACGCCTATCGACGGGCCTGCCACATGCGGCACAGCCTGTGAACGCCTCCGCATCATGCGTTGCCCAGGCGGCGAGCCCACACCAGCAGGCGCAACATGCGAAACTGTGTGCGGTAACATGCAAACCAGCGGGATTGTCGCGTGGGATTTGACTTGCGTGACCATGGCCGCCAATTGCACTGCCGCTGACAATTGTGATTAGACGTACGCGGCCCTTTACAGGGTCGCGTATTGATTACGAACGGCTAAAGCCTTCGCAACGTACGCGTACCCTGCAGGTTGCATCATAGGGTCAACAGGCATTTCCCCCGCAGACATGCGCCGCCGCACCGCCGCCTCCCCTTGATGGTACGCGGCCATAACCGTGCTGAAATCGTTGCCAAATACCCGGCGTAGTCGCGCAAACTGCCAGGCGGCCAGCATAACGTTTAAGTCAAGATTTAGCAGGTTCGAAGGGCTGCCACGCCAATGCGCGAGTGCCGCTTTGATCGCCGCATGTCGCGCTGTGGTTCCCTTCCAAAACGCCGCTGCAGCTTTGTTAGGCTTACTGTAAAACTTACGAATCAAGTTCGTTTTGTAATCAGCTTCGTCCGCCATCTGCTGCAGTAAACCCCAAGCGCCACCCTTGCGCGCTGCCGCTGGTGTACGGTTGACTTTGCTTGGGGTGTGCGTGGATTCGATGAAGCTCGCAACAGCAAGCCACGACCACGGAACATCAAAAACCGTACCCCATTTTTTCAGCGCCGCGACTATTCGCTTAGGTGGCGGCGGGAAGCTTTCAGGTATTTTAGGCGCTGCAGAAAGCATGATGCTAGCGCCGCGAAGGCTTGGCGCTGATAACGGCGTGAGGCAAAGCTGCAAAGAACTTTCCCCGAGCTTTGACGACAACAACAACGCTACCATCAATACGACGCGAGCCCATTTGCTTGCCGCACATGGTTTTCGCCATAACGGTTTCCCAAGCATCAGATTTAGAAGATCGCCAATTGCGTGTGCCTTCAAATTCATACTTGTATCCCGACCGTAAACAAACTCGTTTTGCCATTGGATTACCGCTTTCGTTTCTTTACTGACTTTTTTACGCCGCCAAGATTGGCAGTCTGCCGTAGATCCGCAGACAAAACTTCCGTAACGCGGCCAGCCGCGAAATGACAACCGCGTTCATCGGTAAAGGCGATTGCAGCGGTGTTGTGTCGTTTATCAATCGCGAATGCGCGAATGCGACGATCCGCGCAGCGCGAACGCATGCACATTTCGGATGCCGGTGCATGCTTCATGAAGCTTGGCACTTTGACGCTTACCATGTCTTTTACGGATGCTTTGCGTTCATTGGCCCAACGCTTAAGTAACAGAAGACAGCCTTGTTTTCGTGCCATACTTACCGCTTCGCTTTCGTTTTTGCTTTCGTTTTTGCTTTCACACGTTTAAGCCCGTGTGTGAGATCTTTTTGCGTCCCGCGTGCACAACCTGGAATCACTTTGATAACCCAGTCGCCGATATAATGATCTGCCTCATCAAGGGCCTGCGCTTTGGCAACAAGACATGCGGTTTCGCGGTCCAGCCCCCGCGCCGACCAACCACTGTCATGAGGTGTTCCGTTGAACCACACAACAGGTGAAAAGCCGTCATGCGGGCCACGCATCTTGTTTGTGTTAGGCACAGCCCCGTAGGCAATCTTGAGGATCTGATGCCCACGCTTATCAAACTGTAGAGGATTGGTGTACCGATCCACTCCGTAGCGTTGGCGTGCCATGTGAATGCCTACTTTGCTTTCGTGAGTTTACGCGCGTGGCGTAGCTCTTGGCCTGCGCGTTGGCAATAACCGTGTTTTACACTGTCAATAGACAGCTTCAGAACGTGGTTAAACAAAGGCCGTAAATCTTTGGGCACGCTGCTGCGAAGCGCGCGAAGCGCTTGCACTTTCTTAGCGTGAACTGTTCGGTTGCACTTTTGCATAAACTTACCAAAGCTTTCGCGGTGCTTTGCCCCCGCCAAACCCACAAACCGCTTGCAGCCGCATCTCTGCGTTGATACGACCGCTTAGCAATGTTGCAGACTGCCCTGTACGCGCACACACACGTTTGAAAACTTGCTTTGCAATTTTACGACTTTTGGTTTCGTAAATTTCAGAATGTGAGCCTTCGTACACATAAACTTGATAAAGGCGTTTTACAGGCATAGTCCTAGCGCTTTCCTTTGAACGTGAAATGGCGCAACAGTTGTGCGTCTTGGCGTGCAACTTTGCGTTTCGCTGTTGTTATATCGCGGGCACAAACAGCGTAAACCTCGACGGTTGCGCCTTTGGCGGGACGTGCAAAATCCATAGCAGTCTCAAAGCTGGCAGCTGCAAAGGTCTTGCGATTGGTCCCCAAGCGCACAGCGGTGTAACGCTGTTCATGAGCGCCGCACTTAATAACGCGCTTTCGCTGCTTTTTGCTGACCTTGCTCATTTTGCCCTATTGCCCCTGCATCCAGGATGCCCTTAGGGACACATTTACGCAAGAATTGCCCCGGCGGACCTTAGCGCGCGCTGTGGTACCCGCCGGGGCCCCAAGCAACAGCCTTGTTGTACCGTAGCGGCTTGCATTTGTGCAAGGTGTATTTCTAAGGGTAGGATGGGGCATGTTCGCCGACAACGAAAACCCCGCAGCCTTGCCGCAAAACCTCGAAGCTGTCATTCGGAACTACGCCCCCGAATCGCAAATGCTGGCACGCAATTTGTTTCGCGTTTACGGCATGCCGGACGAAGCCACGGCTTCCCGCATGACATGGTTTAACAAAGGCGGCGTGTTCCATGAAAGCACAATTTCTGCGGAGGCAACACCGCACAACTTTCCGGTGCCACATTTTGATGTGCTGGAACAGTCGGTTTACTACCCCATGGGCAACGTCGTTGGCAAATATGACCAACTGGCAGCTTTCGACGGATCGCTGACGTTACGCCGCACCCAAGGCGTTATAGCCGCCCGGCACAATTCCCCCGCAATGAACTTGCTTGCAATCAACCTAGCGCACGAGATCATCACGGGCCGCCGTGATTGGCAGCAAGCGCGATTATACTTTGGGCAAGCGATGCGCGCCTTGCAACAAGGCGCCAAGGTGCCGTATGCGCAAGGGCTTGTGTTTCGACCTACGCAAACCCAAGACGTTGACGTAAGCGTCTAAAAAAGACGTAAGCGCCTAAAAAAGGAAACGCCTTTTGCAAGGGTTTAACAGACCATCGCAAAAGGCGTCAGAACAGAAACCTAAGGCAATCTCTTAGGCTTCAAAAGCTACGGGAATATTGCACGCGAACATGGCATTGCAATAGTGAATTCATCACAGTCGAGCCTTCGCGACCCCATTGATGCCAGCAATGCCATTGGTTCCGGTTATGCCTTGAAAGCCGTGCGGGCCCACAGCGCCAGTTTCACCTATTGCACCTTGTGCGCCTGCAGGGCCACCGAATGCGCCAGCTTCGCCTTGGAGCCCTTGAGGGCCTTGCCGAAACGAACCACCCGCTTGATGTGTAGGCATCGAATTACCGCCCGCACTTGCAAGGCTTGGCTTTTACGCCAGGACGCCCAAGACCCGGTTTTTTAGCGCCGCCGCTAAAAGCCGCGGCTAACCCGCCGAAAAGCGCAGCCATACCCGCACCTGCGAGAAGCGCACCCGCCCCGTTTCCCGTAGACGCACCATTTACGGGCTGTTTTGGCCTTTTTAGATCGTAGGACATTCGTCTAGCGTATCAGAAGCGGCAACGTCCCCAAAATCGGACATCGACAATTCTCCGCCGGGCACTGTGTAATCCTCTGCGGCCACACTGCCTTTGCGCTTACGCTTGGCTTTTGGTGGCGTTGCATCGGCAACAGCAGAGGCAACGTCGTTGGCAACATCTTCGTCTTCGTCAGTTGCAGCAGCTTGCGGCGCAGCGCGCCCAAGGCGTTTTTGCTTTTTACGCGGCGCGATATATTCCTCGTCGGCGTCATCGTCAGCGTCAGCGTCATCGTCAGCGTCAGCGTCAGCGTCGTCAATCATGCCGCCACCCCCGCCACCGCGCCGCTTAAACCACCAATACAAACCCGCGCCAGCGCCCAACGTCACAACGCCTAAACCAATCCAACCAAAAATACCAAGGGCATTGCCTGCGGTTTTAGCATTGCAATCATTACCCGCTTTTTCAGGAGAGATCCCTGCAGCGATTGCAACTTCAATGCACTTTGTGTACGCGGTAGGCAACGCGGCAGGATCGTAGCCAACAACCGTATCGCGAACGATTGTCAAAGGGCCCACCGTCGCTTTAACAGCTTCACCAGTGAAATACAGCAAGACCGCTGCGCCACCTGTGCGCATTAACCAAGGCCCAATAGCGCGCCCGGCAGCAAGGCTAGCTTCGATAACTCCGACAACCAAAGGTGCTATGCCTAAAGGCGCTTCGTCTTGACCTGCAAAACGCACAGCAGCAGGACATTCAGGTCCTGGAACGAAGATCGCTGGGCGTAAAGGGCTGACAAGCGTTTGCACCAAGATTTTAGAAGCATCGTCAGGCGCTTGCGCGGGCTTGCCATCACGGTAGACAATTTGATCTACAACGATGCCCTTTGCTGCCAATTGATCGAAAACTTGCTTGCCCGCACTCAAGTACTCTTTGACAGCCTGGTTGTAGTTACTGATAACTTTGCAGGGCAAAGGCCGCTTAGTGGTATTGACACTTTCGACAAGCTTTGCTGCCAGAATTTGCAAATCAGCGTAACGCTTTTGCAAGAACTGTGCGGCTGTCACAACGTCGATAGTTGTAGAGGATTTGGTTGCCATGGAAAGTGCCGCCTATGTTTTGCGCAAGATTGTCGCGAGTTTTGCTGTACGGCCTGCGACGCCGGTAACCAAGAGTCCTGCGCCTGCACCGAGTAAGCCTGCAACGCCTGCGCGTTTCCAGAGGTTTTCATTACTCTTGCCGGTTCCTGCGCCGATTATGACGCCAAACACAGTAAACCCAAGCGTAGCGAATATCGCCAAACTTTGAGCAGCGCTTTCAGCCTCTTCTGTCAGTTCTACCCCGTGCATTGAGACAAGTCGGCCATCAGGCAAAAACTTGTCTTGCCACACGGGAGGATTGTTGTAAACCGCGCCGCTTTCAGCATCGGGCACAACGGCATGTGGCGACCTGTAGACCATGCGTGGTGGATCGGTAATACGTACGAGCGCGCCTGATGCCCTGCGAACAGGTCCGCTTTCTGCAGAAGGATCGTTTTCGGGCTCTTGATACACGCGTGCGCCATAACCGAGATACCCGAAACCACTGTTCGTTTGCATTAGCCCACTCCGTTACGCGCATCTTCAATTTGTGTGGGAACCAGCAAACTCACACGGAAGGTCAAGCCTTGCACGGCTGCCGTGTTCAATAACCGAATCGTGGGCGCACCCGAAGGGTCTTGGAAGGTCCCGTCACCCGGCGTTGTCGTGCCCGCAGCGTTTGAAATCACGTTGCCAACAAGCGACCGTGAAAGGCGCACAGCTAACAAATTAGCTGCCCCGATGCCACCAACTTGAGAAACTGCCAAACTGTAACCAAGCCTAAAGCGCGGTACGAAGCCAGCTGCAGGCGTTGCGGCAGCACCTGCCTTAACAGGCACTCGAATCGGCAAGTTGCGCCATTCCGAGTAGAACCCGTCTACACCGACAACCACAGGAGCCACAGCTGCCGTGGGGTTGAAGTTTTCGACAGGAATATCGACCGTGGGGTAAGTCCCTGCGTCCGAAGGCATCAGAACAGTGTAAGTACGGCTCAGCATTGCCCTATATTGGCACAATCAAAGCCGGGCTGAAAGTTCGACGTTTAAGCCAAGCCCTGAGCACGTGTCAATGCACGGTTCCATGTGGCCATAAGCGCATCGCTGTTTTTGTAAACATCTGCGGGATCAACGCCCCGTTTGATAGCCGAGACTGCAAGGGCAGGCCCTGTGTAAGCGTAACGAACGAGCATATCCAGAGGCACTGAAGATGCGCGAACGGCCAAAGCGCTCTTCACGGCGTTGTATGCCTCGCGCAAAAAGAGCGTTCCAGCTTCGATATTGGCTGCAGGGCTAAAAAGCGCATCCCGAGACGCTGCGATGCCTAATTGTTGCAACCGCGGTCCGTGCACCGCCCAGTTGACTTGCATTAAGCCAACTGAACGGCACTCGGACAACCGTACGCCATCTTTCGTGCAATCACCTTCAGCCTGTGTACTCCCACTAGATTCTGCCAAAATTGTCGCTAGCACCCAAGACGCCGGTAATCCGCGCGCCTGTGCCCATTTCAAAGCTAAGCTATAAATTGCAGGGGTGATTTCCCCTGGACGCCGCACCCTAGTATTGGTGCTGGCCAAAGCTGCTACGAAAGCGCCCAACGCTAATACGCTAAGCCCTGCAGGTGCAACCCAAGGCGGTAAGCGGCGCAGCCACGCGGCAATGCGCCGCTTGCCTTTGCGTTTAGGCACGACGCTCTGTGCCGCCCATTAGCAACGCTGCGTTTTGGACTTGCACTGGCAAATAACTTGGCGCATCGGTTACCGCGTACAAAATCTGACCGCCAGGAATAATCACGTCATACGCTAATCCTGGTGGCAGCTGGAACGCAAACCCCGGACGCACGCCGGAATCTCCGACGTAAACCGCAAACCCGACAGCTGGCGCTGTGCAAACAATCACACGGTTTTGGCGCTGCGCAGGGGCAAGTACAGTTGCTTGCCGCCCGGCGGTACCAACAGCGGTGTAGGGGATCACTTGAATACGCTCAAGGCGGGCCCATGGAGGTGCCCCGGTAAGGCTACCTAGCGGCTCTGAATTGACTTGCCCTGAAACCCCAGACGACGACAATGCTGCAAGGGCAATGCCTGCGCTGGGCCCATCGAAGGATCCAGATCCGCCAAGTATGTCTTCCATCGTTCGCATTGTGCCAGTTTACACGAAACGTACGGTTTTTTAGCGGGAACGTGGAATCATCAGGTACCCAATGAAGTTGATGTCAACTTGAATTGGGTTGCTAGTGTCCAAATTGTCAGCGGTTACCTTGATGCCGCCGCCCTTTGGTCGCGCAATCCAGGGGTAATTGCTGATATCCCAAGAACCCGTGTTGTTGTCGATCAAATCGGCAACAAGTGTCGAATTCTTCATGAAGTTCTGATTGAACGTCTGGTCTTGAATCGTCACACGCCAATCGCGTGCCGTGTGCGATGCATCCTGAGAAAACTTGATCTTGTGAATCTCGAACGGCCATTCGAGAGCGTTCAAGAAATCCGTTTCGGCCAATGGCACGCCCGTTTGCCCCGCAGAAAGCGTCGCGGTGTTGGCCAATGGGAAGTTGTACGGCATCCGAATGATCGGCTGGTCCAACAGGGGTTGAATCCGCGCCAATGTCTTAGCAATGATTGGGGCGATCTGCATTAGCATGGCATTGGTGCCAGCATTGTTACGGGCCATTGCGGCAAGTTCGTCAGCGGTGGGCATTTTTTTGTGAAACCTCGCTTTTCAGCATTGCGCCTATTGGCAATGGGGCGCAAGAAGGTCTACTTAAACAATGACGCCATTTTCAACAATTGTTCGCGCCGAAGGCAGTAAAGGCAATTTACGCATCACAATCCCCGCGGCCATTGTCGCGCAATTGCGGGCCACGGGCTTTACGCCGCCTGATTGGGTGCGTTTATCCATTGCGGGCTTTGCGCCGATCTTTGTAATTGCGCGTTACCCATTGTCGCGCCCTTCTGTGACATGCACATTGCCGTCGTGGGCGTTTCCTGCCCTAGGCCCTGGCAGCGCAATCACAGCCCGTGTGGAAGACACCGTACCGTATCGAGCAACCGCAAGCGATGCGCCTTTTGATTGGTTACGCTTTGCGGATTCCCAAGCCTATTTGGTAACCGCAGATGCGCCTACGCTGACGCTATGGTCAAGGCACGAAGAGCCTTTCACACTCAATCGCTACGGCGGCGAAGGGCTTGAATGGCTGTTGGACCTGTATCGCGCCAAAGGCTCCCAAACAGACACCGCAACAGGCTGGAATTTGGCTAGCGCAGCGCCCGCTATGATAGAGGCAATCGCCGTCGCGCTTACAAACCTAGGGATCTCACGTGACCGGCAATACGTAGAAAACAGGCTTACAGTAGGCGTCTTGCACGTTTTGAAATCACAACCTTTGTTGCGCTTGTTCAAAGTTGCCAACACACAAAAAATAAAGGGTCGCTACGTTTCCGCAGCGACCCTTTTAAGCGTTTAACTTTGGAGGTGAAACGTTATACGACTGGGCGTTTCAGCAAGCCTTCAAGCGTCACGCGCACGTCGAACGTGCTCGAACCGGTATCAGCAAAGCCAGACCAGTTGGTGTAGCCCTGAAGGAAACCAGCGCCAGGAGAACCTTGCAAGCCGAGAGCGGCAGCGGGCTTCAGCACCGAGGTGTACGCGATGTTTGGGCGCAGCCAAATTGGCAACACGAAAGCGCTTTGGTCACGAGGCGAAGGGTTGCCGTTGTTGGCAACTTCCAAGCTGGTCGTGGTACCGAACACCGAAATGCCCGATCCCTGTGGGTACTCTTCCACAGGTCCTTCGCTCTGAACCTTTTGGTTCACTGCGAAGCGGTGGAAGGTCTTGCGAAGGAAGTCGAACATGACGCCACCAGCGGTGTACGCTGGATCGTAACCACCAACGTGAGCAGGTCGCGAAACTGCCGTGCCTGCGGTGTCCTGCAACGAAACAGCGTTACCAGTGGTGGTAATCGTCTCGCGGGTGATGCCGACCTGAATGCTGTAGATCAGCATTTCCCAACCGTCCTGCAGACCGGTGTCACCGGAACGAGGAATGTTGGTGTCAACTTCAGTCAAGGTGCGGGATCCGCCAGGAATGGCAGAACCAACACCGCCCACGAAGGCGCGAATTTCGGTGCTGTCCAGGCCTTGAAGCTCTACCGTGTGGTAAAGGCGATCATGGGTCCAGTCAGCGAACTCGATTGGAAAGGGCACGCCACGAACTCGAACGGTCAGTGTTCCACGAGACATTTTTACTTTGCTTTCATCCAGGGTCGGCGTCGCCGGTATGGTCCTGGTACCAGGCCTTAACAGTATGGAAAAAACAACCCGTGTGTCGCTGTTTGTCGCACCAAACACACGGGCCGGAACTCAGAACACTTGCTGTTTATTGCGACAAGAAGTTGCTGCCGAAACCAAGCAACTCAACGTCGTTGTTCGCGCCGAAACCACCAGCGCCAAACGCGCCGCTCATTCCGTCCATCTCACGCTCAGGCGTAACAACGCCCAACACGCCAGTGGAACCCGAACCACCGTCAAGCAACTGAATGTCTTGCGACATGTCAGCGCCAAACGCGTCGTTCATCCCGTCATCTGAGTAACCGCCGTCTTCGTAACCGAAGGCGCCAGCCATCTCTTGTTCAGGTGTGATAACGCCCAAATACCCTGCGGTCCGCGCAGGCATATTCAAAGCGCTTTCCAGCTGGGCTGGAATTGCAATGAGAGCCGAAGTGATCAAACCAGCCAAGCCGGTCTGCTTGTGGCGAGTGAAAAGCAATGCAGCGCTAGCGCCGCCGCCAACCAACAAACCAATGACAGGCGACCACTTGACCATGGATGGCTTTTTCTTGAAAAGCATCCGCGTGGCCATAGAAGCTGCCTGCGTCAAACCGCCACCCAGAAGGGGGCCTGCAACAGAAGGATCGCTAAAAGCGCCTTCCAAACCATCATTACCAAGCCGATGCCGACGACGACGTGCCATGTGAATTCTCCGTTTTTTCTTTAAGGTTTGTGCGAAAGGTTGTGCCGCTTGCGCGACTACTTGCGAGCCCTGCGGCGCTTCTTGGTCGCCTTCTTACCCTTGACCAACGTGCCGCAAGTGACGCGGCCTTTGCGACGCACGCATACCTTGCGGGCCTTCTTTGCTTTCTTCTTTGCCATGTTCAATTCTCCCTGTGACCCAAAGGCCCTTTGGTGGTTACAGCGCTGCCGTTAGGGCAACACCGTTGGGCCAGCGCAGAACGATTGCTTCGCCCCGCGCAAGCGCCGCAAGCGGCCCACTCACCAGAGGGGGCGCCAGATTCGTTACATTGTTGGACCGCAGAACTTCCGCCATTTGGCGCAAAGCCGAAACAGCGCGTGATGCTTCAGGCACTGAAGGCGCCCCGGCAGCTGCAAAATGACGTATGGGACGGCCACTAGCATCCGCACCAAGGACACGACCAAGGCTGCCATTCATCATATCGGAAGCGTCAGCCACCGAAGGCGCAGCCGCTGCGGCGGGGAAGGGCCCCTGTGAAGCCATGCCAGGCCGCATTCCAACAGGAATCCGCGTACGCGCTTGTAGGCTTGATTGCTGAATGTCCCGACGCGCATTCAATGGCGAGAACGGCGCTATCGCCCCAGTGGCCATTACATTGTAAGGCACGGATCCGCCGCCGGGGCCGTCTTCGCCGTATTGCCATTGGTTGTAATTGCTTTTAATCGTCATTGTGGTTTTCCCCGAAAACAGCGGTAAAACGCAAAAACGGCACTCAAAACGCATAATGCCTTGTGAGCGAAATGCATACAGAGCGCCGTTTCGTACGGTCACATTGCAATGGCCCCGTTGCCAATGCACCAACCCCTTCACAATTACTATTTGTGCATGATGTTTTTCTTCTGTCAAATTCCCGCTTAAGATTGCACAAATGCCAACGCCTGCCGCAATGACCCCTTCGCCTGGACGCTGCCCTGTTACGTTTTGGCGGTTTGCCGTTCCATTGGCATTGGGCAACATAACAGGCATTGGCGCCGGGTATTTAGCCCGCAAGCTGGCGAAGGCGGAACACCCAACAACTTCCAAAACGATTGGAATTGTCGCAGGAACCATTGCATTTTGGGCTGTGGCGGGCGGCCTTTGGGTCGTGTTGCACCGTAAAGAGCACATTCCCGTACCAATGCGCTAACGTCGAAATGCCGCTTTGCGCTTGAATGCGCAATGGCCATTGATGTAAGAAGGTTGGCAATGCTCACCATTGATGTTGCCAATGTCCCCCCGCCCCCACCCCATTGGCGCATTGCCGTCTTTGACAGCACAGCCATTGCGGAAGATGGCGTAGGCGGGCGGGCCCAGTTCTCAAAGCCAACCGTAAATGCATTACGCAGCCAAGGTCACGAGGTGACATTGCACGGTGCCTTTGATCCCTATGCCGCTACCCAAGCCGATGTTGTTTGGACTGAATGGTGCAATGAAGACGCTTTCGCTGCCGCCGCCAGCAAGCTTTGCAACCGCCTTGTGATCCGTATGCGGGGTTTCGATGTTTGGGGTCCATTGGAAAACTTTGCATGGGAAAACGTGCATGCCCTTGTGTTTGAAAGCCCTTTCCTGGCAGACCTATTTCGGGACCATTTCAAACGGCTGAACCTGCCATACCCGCAAATCGCAACACACATCATTCCTGCAGGCGTTTGCTTAGACGCGCTTGCAATGCAGGTGTGGACGCCCCCCGCAGATAACCAACGTGTCTCGGTCGCGCTTGTCGCGCGCGTAATCAGCGACAAAGGCTATCAGCTAGCGTTTGAATGGGCGCGTTCACAGCCCAACGTAATGTTGCACGTAGCGACAGCAATGGAAGAGCACAATCCACGCTTGATACGCTACCTAGAACATACGGCACCTGACAACGTATGCATGTACGGCGCTGTCAATACACCCGTGTGGTTGCGTGAGGTTGACGCTAAGTTTCTACTCTCGGCATCGGTTTGGGAAACCCTGGGTTACACGCTCATTGAAGCATGCGCACTGGGCATCATACCGCTGTTGCACGACGCCCCGGGGGGAGATACCAATTGGCCGCATTTACCTAAATGGCGATCATTTGCAGATTTAAAAGTACTCCTACACCGCGGGCTTACAACACCCGCACAAACAGCATTCGATGCTATGGCGAATCGCGGATTCGTTGAACTCAATTACGATTCTGTTGCGCAAACCAAGGCGTTTGCAGCCGTACTTTTCACAGACCTTGTGAACAACGCACCCGAGATGATTCCTATACAAGGCCATGAAGCAGCCGCATTCAATGACGCGTTTGCCGCCGACAATTTGCCTAGTTGTATTGATGTCATCAGTAGCTGGCGCACTACTGCACAAAATGATGCTGCACAAGTTCCCGCTTTCGTTACTGCGGCAACAACACTTGCCCGTAGCTTCTTGCGTGAAAGTGACACGCAAACAGCAACAGGCCTAGTATACCTCGCACTTGCGCATGGGCCTTGCGGTGTTGCATTTACGATCCTTGGACAAATCGCAGAGCAGAATAGCCACACTGCAAACGCGCTTGCATGGTTCAGGCTCGCAGACAGCCTTTCGCAAGGAACGCTTTAACATGACAAACCTGACAACAGCGCAAACAAACCTGCATCAACAATTCTGTGAAAGCCTAGCTAACGTACAACTAGAACGCGCCGATGATTGCGCTACAAAGCTTCGAGCAAACATTTTACCCGAAACCAGCACAGCCGTTGCCTTTCGCGGTGAGGTTGCCGCGCAACTGGCAACAACGTATTTCGCACAAGGCGAGTACACTCGCGCTGAAGCATGGGCCCTACGCGCAATGCAAACGCAACCACGCGTGGACGCGCTTTGCTTGCTTGGGGAGTTAGCGCTGCTAAGCGACAACGTTGAAGGCGCTTTAGCGTGGTACGCGGCAGGCGAGATCCTCGCGCATTGCACCGGAGGGCTTATCTGGGAAACCATTGCAAGACGCCATAAGCAATTGCAAACCCGGTTTTTCACACTGTACCCGCAACAGCGGCCAATTCGTGCACAAACAACGCACGGGCTTGTGCTAATGACCGTACAAGATCGCGAAACGTTCGCAGCAACAGCCGAAAGCATTGCCGCCAATGGCATTTGGCAGGGCCCAACGACTGTCATTATCGACGGGGACGGCCCACAGCCTACATGTTTACGCGATTGGACATGGTTGCCGACAGCAACACCGAAACGCGAGGGGCAGGCCCGCACGTTCTTTCGCGCACTCGAACATGCGCACATGCTTAAATGGGATTTTCTGACCGTACTCGAAGACGACATTGTGTTAGCGCCCAATGCATTAGAGGCATTACAACACATTGAAATCCCTGCAAATGCAGCGGTTTTAGCGTGGTACTCCAATGCACCACAACCATTTCATTCCATTGGCAATCAATCGCGCATTGTAATGCAGCAAATGCCTTGCGCTGCTACCGGCGTAGCATTGACAATGACCCGGCGGACCATTGACCAATTACTAACATCTGAAGTCTACAATGCGTGGACGGATACCCACGGGGGTGATGGGATTTTCAACTTGGCAATGCCTGGCAAATTTTGGGCGACAATGTACCCTAACCCAGTGCAGCATATAGGCGCTGTGTCATTGACAGGCAACAGCGGTGCTCGGCAATCGCCGTCGTACCCGCATTGCACCGACGCTAGAACGCTTTTCACGAAATAAGGCCGTATTTCGCAAGGCGTTTGCCCTATTTTGATTTATTAACGAATTACCGGTCTAATTGAGGCTCCCATATCAAGGAGCTTGAGCAATGCCCGCAATTCGCAAAAAGAAACTTTATTTCGATGTAGCCCTTATAGGTGCGACACGCGGCCTCGCGTTTCCTTGCACGCAATTTCGCCAATCCTACAACGGTGATCTTTACGGCGGGGTGCTCGACGACCTGCCCGCACTCGTAGCGGGATCCCCTGCGGCCCGCAAACGGCTTCACAGTGTTGCGGCTTGGTTTAGTCCGCTAAGTGGGCAGGTAGCCATAAACGCTGCAACTGCCGCATTCCCCGGCAACACAGGCATTAACCAACGGGTTTACGTTAAGTTTATCGCGGCAACAACCGGTTTCGTTAACGGCACAGAAAACCCTGCGTCAATTCCATTAGCAATCACTGATGGCTTGGTCTTTGCGCCACAGCTGCAAGGCTCAACCCCTATTGGAACTCGACACTTCAGCGTTCTCGTTATTCGAGATCGTACCGCAAATCTCGTAACCAGCGCCACCGTACGCGGCGTGCTGTACGTGCAGCGCCAACACTCAATCGAAATCTAAAGCCTTTCAGCCCTTGGTGTAGGCGCAATGCGCGCCGCCAAGGGCTTTTGTGCATCTAACGCCGTGCGATATTTGACCGATCACGCTTTATTGACGACGCTGAAGCAATGGCAACCCGTCGAAAAAAACTGTATTTCAACATCAACCTGACAACAGTCAACAATGGCCTGGGTGCCACACTTGTGTTTGGCCAAGTCGTTGCCTGTACGCAATTCAGGGTAGGCTACACCGGAGACGTTTACGGCTCTGTGTTAGAAGACCTTGCAGCGTTGACCCTCGGATCTTCTGATGAGCTTAAACGCCGCAATGAGGTGACGGCCTGGTTTCAGCCAATTACGGGCCAAGTTGTAACCAGCATTGGAACACCTTTTCGCAATCAACGCGTTTACGTACGATTTACCGTTGCAACTGTCAGGGACAATGGCACCGCAGAAATTCTAATATTCGCAGGCCAACCTTCTGGCACCACGCCAATAGGCACACGGCACTTTGGTATTCTTGTCGCTCGTGATGGCGCGGGTTCCGCCACCGATGTCAGCCCCACCGTACGTGGGCGCTTGTTCGTCCAACGGCAACACAATATCGAAATCTAAGCACGCAGCCCCGTAACCGCCTAGACAGCGGCAGACGCAATGCTGTAAATTGCGCGCATGACCCCTTACGCAAGCTACAGACCCGAAACGCTCGAAGAGCTTTCGGGTTTTGTTTTTGAAGCACCCGCACGTTTCACTTTTACGCATCCTTTGCGCGGCGGGCCTGCGCTTCGCGACTTACGCGCACGCTTCACGCCACATGGCAAAGTGCGCTTTTCTTGCACACACGCAAGTGTCTTTGTGGACATCGTACCGGGCCCACCAGAAACGCCAATAGTCACATTGGACATGATTGTCAGGTCTGATGCTGCAGGCCTAGAACGCGCCATTCATTCGGCAATGGTGCACGTCGATTACATCATCGTTGGCATTGATGGACGCTCGGATGCTGCAACGCATACAGCCGCAGCGGCTTTTGCGGATGAAGTACATGTATTTGATGCGCAAGCCATTGGCCTAAGCGCGGAAGACTGGGCCGCTGACAAAATGCACTTTTCCAATGCACGCAACATTGGGCGCGCCAAAGTGCAAACACCATGGGCTTTGATTTTAGACACTGACGAGTACTTCAGCAAAGTGCCCGTCGATTTGCGCATTGCCTTGCAACCGCAGTACACGGCCATAGAGATCAACGTAAACTTGGGCACTGTTGTTATGCGCGATACATTGCGACTTGCGCGCACGCGTTATCGCTGGTTTCGAGCGACACATAACCAATTGAATTTTTCGTATGCTGCAGACGAAGTTGTTGCGATCACTGATGATATCTGCGTCATGCATGACACTTCATTGCGAACGCGCCTAGAACGTGCGCGCAGAGACGCACAACGCGCAGAAGGGCATGCCGCCCTTGTGGCGGATTCGGATCAAGGTGACTTGAACGCAACGTTTCACGTCGCTAAGCACTTCATAGGCGAAGGCAATCTTGCAGAAGCCCTAAAAGCCACAGAAAAGTTTCGCAGCTTTGCCGAAGTACGCGGCCCCGCTACAGGCGAACGCGCTGTCTTGGCTTGCGGCCTTGCAGAACTGTACTACCGTGACGATAACTTCGATCAAGCTGAGCTTTGGGCGTTTCGCGCATTACTTGATGGGCCTATCTTAGAAGCCTTCTACCGCTTAGGCGACATTGCAGAAGATCGCGGCGACTTACCTGCAGCGCTATTTTGGTTCGATTGCGCATGCCGCGCACCTATGATCGATAGTTTCGGATGGCTCGAAGGCGGTGAACTTCGCTGGGCGCGACGCACGCAAATTCGAGAAGCTATCGGCGCACTCGAAGGCATTGCACCTGAACTTGTTACAGCAACAGCCTCAATGGCACATCGCAATGTTCGTTGAAACCTTACAAGACCCAAGTAGCAGCCTTGCAACCATTGTGAATGCACGTAAAAACCGCATTGTGTCGCATGGCGCTTACGCCGACGAGCACCACAGGTTGGCGCTCAATGCGGCACATCAAGCATACGCGCAAGGCGCATTTGATACGGCAGAGACATGGGCATTACGCGCATTGCATGATGGCGCGTCTTACGAAGCGTTTTGCTTGCTTGGCGATATTTGCGAACAACTGGATTTTCTCACAGATGCGCTACGCTGGTATCGCGCGGCTGCGGGATACTGGAAAGCGCAACCTGTGCGCCAATACGAAACGCCGCTAACAGCAGCAGCACACGAATACCGGATCCGTACGTTATTGCGCAAACAGCGAGAACACTGGCAATCTCGTGACTTGTGGCAAGCGCTGCCATTGGCACAAGCTGCGAGCTTCGCACACTTTGCAACGCTGCCTGAAACACTACAGGCTGCGCGCGACACAGCCAAATGCACTGTGTGGGGCCCACCGTTGCACGATATCGCGCCTGTACCTGCAAACATGGCGTTAATCAGCACACAACACCCAAGTTTGCATGTACCTGCGTATGGTTCACCGCATCTTGAACCACATGTGCATGTGTTTAAGATGCCCATGCGGACACCGCTGTTCGGCGCAACAGTTATTGTCTCACCTGCAACAGCGCACGCTGTGCCTGTAACATGCACAACAAACTTTGAACTTGCGCAAGCCTTACAAGCAACGAACCACCCCGCGCATCAGCTTTGGGGTATTGTTCACGAGCCTGCGTAACCGTCAGATGCGCAGAATAACGCCCGCCAGGACCACAGCGTTATATCAGGGTGCAAGGCTGTCATGTTCGGCAAATTATCAAGTAACGCTTGCCGCGCGCCATCGTCTTCGAGCAATGCCGCACAACGCGTAACCATCGCGGACACACACGCGGCGGCGGTCGCTGGCGTTTTGTAAAAGAACCCAAACTTAATGTATTCAGGTATCGCGCCAACGCCAACGCAGACAGGAATAATGCCGTTGACTTGGGCTTCAAGTAACCGCAACGGTGTCCACGCTGCAGGCGCGCATTCATTTAATTGTGCGTCAATGTAGAGCACACAGCTTCCAAGCTGCGCGGGCTCCGTTACAAACACAATCTGCGGCAAGCGAACGCGCAAAGCTTCGCATAGCTGCAAATTTGTACCTGCTTCAATGAACACATGAAATGGCAACTTTGTTACAGGCGTTACGTAAGGCGTTGCGGACAAACGGACAACGTGAACCTTATCAAACAAAGAAAACACACGTAAAAATGCTATGCGTTGTGCTTCCGAGAAAACCACAATACACCGCGCGCATAAAATAGCAGTGACAGCGTGGAAGTCGCCGCGCGCAGGTATTGTATCAAACACCAAAATTGTCGAATGCCGTGGGTCGTGTGTCTTGGCATCCGCAATCACATGTGTAGGCGCCTGCTGGTCTATAGGTGTGAAAGTAAACGCCCCACAAGCGATCAACGCTGCGCTTGCCTGCTGTGCAATCGCAGGGGCAGTAAGCGCAACCGCCGCTGTAACTTCCGTCAATGCTTGCGCCGCCGCACCGTCGTGCAATTCAATGTCGAACCCCAATTGGTTTGCAAACAATTGAAAAGCGCGTTGAGCGCAGAACCCCGTGTATTTTGATTGTGCGGACACCAAACGCTTGGCAAACCAAACGGGATCCCACGCAAAAAAGCGCATATAGCGTTGATGCGCTTCGAGTACCGTAATGCCATCGCGCTTTACCACTTCTTCCGCTTTTAAAATAATTTCTGGCGCTGAGCACATGCTTTGCGCCGTTGTAACCATCATTGCTTTGTATGCGATGGATACCGCAGTTTGCGCAGCCGCGAAATCCACAAGCGTATGCGCCACACGATCTGATAGCGTCGCAGGCACACGCGTAAACATCGAATCTGCAACGTTGTCCCACGTCACACGATCACTGCGAGGCAATGTATCGTAAGTCTCCACGTTTTCGACCAGTAAACCACGATATGCCAATGCCCCCTGCAGCAATGAAGCATCACGCCCGGGACCAACGAACCACAACAAGCATTGCGGCACTTCACGAACGAACATGCGTAAGCGATACGTACGGCACGTACGTATTATTGCAGGAAGGGTTACATCGGGCACAGTCGCGTGCTCTGTATGCGGCATAAATACCGCTGTACGGTTTTCATCCAATGCCCGCTGTGCAATAGCGCGCCATGCAGGCGCTTCAGCCACACTGTGGCCAAGCTCGCCAATATCTAAAAAGCAAACAACATTGGCGCCGTTTGCAAACGCACGTTGCGCAGCTGCATACCAGCTATCAAGTGGTTCAACATAAATGTTATCGAACGTTGCCGCGAGCCATTGTAGATCATCTACGTCGTGCCAATTTGGTGCGTTGTACTCCACCAAACGTTGAATCAAAACGAAATTAAGTTGCATGGCAGTACCCGCACCTATCGCGCACGTAAAGGCCCCAGATGCCGCACAATTGCAACTTCAATATTTGTTTCAATGGGCACAGGCGGCGTTCGTGTAATGAGTGTCCGAATGGTGCATACATTCGCCTGCAAGAAAGTTGTCTCTGCTATGCGAAAACTCGCCGCGTAAGGCTGTACGATCACTTGGGCCTGTGCGGTATCAAGCGCGGTATCAAATCGCACAACGGTTGTGCCGGGAGCCGTTCCTTGTTGCAGTGTGCAATTTAGTGTCGTGCCTGTCACTGTGCTTACCATTGCAAGAAGATCCGGATCATCGAGCGTGTAAACGCGCACACGCAAATCAGCACCAGGGTAGTAGCCGTCTCGTAGATTGTACGTATGCAAATGCGCGTGCTGGCTGTCAGCTTGCCGTTCAAGGACCACTAAGCGATTGGGCGTCAACGCTGTTGCATGAACAAACACCGGCTCGGGGGGTAGCGTTATTGCGTATGTTTGTGTACGCACAAAACGCAATGCAAGTAGCGAATCACCAGTAACGCGATCCCCGTATGCACTGATAAAAGCCTCACGCATCACAGGGCACCTTCTAACACTTGGGCCTGCAGCTGCATAGCCGCAATGATCTTTGGCAAATTGGCTAGGTCCTGCGGGCTGTCAATGTCATCCGTGTAGTCATCGACAGCTACGTCATGCACATGCGCAAAATTCAAGTCTTCCAACACATGCATGAAGTACCACAAATAACAGTTACGCTCGCGAACGGCACCGATGATTTCAGGATCCGTTGTCACTTGCGATAGCTCTTGGGTTAGGCGTTTGAGCCGTTCCAGACATTCGCGTACGTAGTAGACCACTTGCCCATAGCTCGCAGCTTCAAACGAAAACCCATACAACTCACCACTGTCTCGCCCCGTGAACATGTGGGGCACGTAGCGCGCACAGAATGTTAACGCTTGCGTGTTGTTGGGCTGTACAAGTGCGCGAAGCGCATCATGCGAAAAAACGGTATCACCGCAAAGGACTAAATAGCGATCAACAACATGCAACGGAAAACGCGGCAAAGCTGCAAACGCAGATTCAAGAAATAGCGGCGTTGTCGGCTCTTTGAGTATTGCATGCGCATCACGCGCAATGCTTTCCCACAAGCTTGTCTTTGGCGCTGCAATGGTCACAAGCGCCCGACTTGTCAACTCGTGCAACATGCGAACCGTGCGCAACACATTGGGCTCGCCTGCAACATCTACAAGTTGTTTAGGCGTTGTAAGCACACTGTTCATGCGCGTTTGTTGTCCACCACACATAAGCAAAACACAAACACTTGGCGCAGGCATTTTTTAACGAGGCTCCCAAATAAAAGTCGGTGTGGCATTGTACTGACCCACAATCTTGTAGTCACGCGCTAACAGCCATTCACTTTGTGCAATGTGCGCGCGTGGTGTTGCGGCTTCAATAACAATCAAAGGTCTATCAGCTTCAATGGTCAACCGTGCGCCATGTAACACTGGCATCTCAAAGCCTTCGACATCAATTTTTAGAACTGCAACGCGGTCTTGGCCTTGTACAACTTCTGATAACGTATTGTCTAAGGCCCACGTATGGCGGGCTGTGGCTTTTTGTGATTGCAAAACACAATCCATGCCGGTATTTGTCGTCGAAAGCTCGCAGACCTCAACAGTGTCGAGCCCTGTGCCCATAGGTTGTGGCACCACAGTAATAGCGCCACGCAACGTTGCGCTTGTAGATTGCGCGACAACATTGCGCGACAACAACTGTAAATTGCGGGCAGATGCTTCGCATGCAATGACTTGTGTGGCCCGGCACATAGTTGCAAAAAACACAGCGTGATTGCCAACATGCGCGCCTACGTCAGCGTAGACGCCGGGCAAATCATAAGCATGAATTGCCTCTAACAATTGATGCTCGTAAAACTTGCCAGTATTACGCCAAATCCGCGTAATGTGATCGTGCGCATGGCCTACGAGTGTTATGGCTTGCTGCTTGTAAAAAACTGTGTGCGCTTCTGCTAAGACCGCTGCTGCTGTCATAAAATTACCCGTGTAAGATCGCCGCCCCAGGCCCGTGTCCAAGTGTCAGCGCAAGCGTATTACCAAGTGTGAGCGTTTCTTCTCGCGCACATTCAGCTGCAAGCTCCGCATCGTTTGCAAGATACACTGTTGTGTTTGGTGCCGCTTTAGCAATGCGAAGAATCTCTGTAACGAACGGCAAACCCTGCCCTTCAAACCCATACGTGTTTGCTCCAAAACGAAAAGAGCTATCAATCGGGCAGGGCAACGCAAGCAACAACGGCGCGCCTGGCCGTGCTGTTAACAACAATTCTGCAAGTGCACTGCCTACGAATTGCGCGGTCAAGCTTGCTTTGTCGGAGCATGCCCCATACGGAACGAGAACGGGATCCCGCGTACAAATGACACGTGTGTTTTGGGGCGTGTAGAGCTTTAGGCTTGTTTGCCCCACGTCACACACATGCATCGTGCAATCTTTGCCAAAAATTGCACGCTTGGCATACGCCGCATAATCCCGCCCCTGCTTTGAGACGTGAAAATGCCAACCAAATTGTTTACGCTGGTGTACAAGCGCTTCACGAAAAAAAGGCAGCAATGCAAGACCCCCGTAAACGCAAACGCTCTTGAAGCCTTGCCGCAAATACGTAGGCACTTGCTGAATCCCGAATGTCTCGTGAATGCACTCAACGGCGCGAAAAACGCGTTGTGCAAGCGCATTTGCAATTTCATGCGGCGTCTGCCCCATAGCTTGCGCTTGGCGCAAGTGGCTTGCGCCCAACGCGCTCCAAAGCGGATTGCCATCGGGTAGCCGCAAATCCCAGACTTGCAACGGTGTTACATCTGGCCGTGAAAGCCGCACAAATCGGTAGGGCACGAAGCTATCCCCAAACCGGCAAAAGTGACGCGTCAAAGTCTTCGCCTAAAAAGCTTGTCGCCTTACGATTGACCTTCGGCATCCATGTCCAGATCGCCGACACATCACCTACATGCTCCACTAAGTTAGGTACGTGAAGCGCATAATGCGGCGTCGCGCTGAAAAGCAAATGCGAGCCAAACAAACAATCTGAACTGTGAGCGCTGCCGCCTTCAAGCATTGCAGGCCCACGTGCTACCAAATACTCCATTGTGCGCCGGGGCCACAGGATCGCTTGACTACCCCAATAACCACGACCATCAGCGCCCATGGTGCTGACCTTGTGCAATTGTGGCGGCATTCCATAAGGACATTCCTTCATATCGAAGAAGCTTGTAAACGCGCAATCGTGCGGCACACCTGTTTGCAGCATGCGCGCAATTGCACCTTTACAGGCCACAACGTCATCCTCGAAGAACAATAAGTGATCACAGGTTACATCGCGTAACGCGAAAGCGAACACCGCGAGAAAGGCCCGCAGATTGCCTCGGGGGTCGCCGCCTAACCGGTGTAGCTGCCAATCGGCATCAAGTACGCGCTGCCCATCAATTGCGTCACCATCGGAAAGCACCCAACGGTGCTGCGGGGCGAAAGCTTCACAGGCCCCAGCCCGATTCAAGGATGCAAGCGTATCCCACAGGTAGGCCTTACTACGGGGACACGTCAAAACAACGACGGTACTGTGCATGGACGGTAACAGTAACCGCCATTACAGGGCCGTGTCTAGGCGCAATTTGCTATTTACGCAGGATGGTATAAGTGCTGTAACCGATAGCCAACCCTGCAAGACTGAAGAACACCACGGTGCCTGCCACGGTGGGCGTCCTGCCGAAAATCTCATCACCAGGAAGCCCCAGCGCGTCGGCGATCTCACTATCCGCCATGCTTGCAATCTCGTTGGCAATCTCGGCTTCGCTCCAATTGCCCAAATACGTATCATCGGCGTGCCCAAGTGAAGCCGCCAAAGGCGCGCCTGCAAACTTAGACAACCCCGGCACAAACTTCATGGTTGCCAACACAGGGCCTAAACCAGGAACCGCCGACGAGGCTGTCAGCTTCAAAGCCAACTTGATGATCGCTGGCAGGTTTGCGCGAATCGTAGCGATGTTGCGAACCCGCAATGCTTGGCAGAAAAGCGGCACAATATCAAAATTCACACCTGCGGAGGCAGCTCCGATGCGCAAAACGCCTTCAGGCGTCGCACAGATAACCTTCCCAAGCCGAATTGCAAACGCAAGCGCCAACTTAAGCGCCAGCTTATGCAGCTGCACCGCAGTTTTTCCAGCTTTCACCACGACCCGTGTACCCGA
>Ga0163147_10000152_pt1 | contig 99697 bp, 67 predicted proteins | sample OliLakLV19MP6G1_FD_148597 | JGI IMG/M metagenome (GOLD analysis project Ga0163147, IMG submission 148597) | Freshwater microbial mat bacterial communities from Lake Vanda, McMurdo Dry Valleys, Antarctica- Oligotrophic Lake LV.19.MP6.G1 | ecosystem: Environmental > Aquatic > Freshwater > Lake >... | reverse complement strand
GCCAAAGCCCCCCCGTTGCCAATGAGAGCAATGACCCGATTGCGCCTGTGCAAATTACTGATGTGAAGCTGGATGTGCCCATGACACCCGGCATGAGAACTATTAAGGCGCGCTGGAAAAGAGGCAAGTGCGATTCCTTTATGGTGGAAGCCGCCAGTGGACCTATCGCGCCCAACAGCGCGTGGCAGATTTTAACCGTATGTGCGAAGGCAAGCTGCGAACTAACATTAACCACTCCCGGACAATGGGCGATTCGCGTAGTGGGCGTAGATGCTGCGGGACATGCTGAACCAAGCCTGCCCGTGTCATTCATGATTGGATAAGAACCCTGATTCCCTGTTCATATACGAAAGCCTCCGCAAGGGGGCTTTTGTGTTTTGCGTCATGCTGAGTACTTCGACTCCGCTCAGTATAAACTCTGCGAAGCATCCAGCACTTCAAAAGTGTTATCACTAAATTTTAAGAGAGGAGATTCTTCGGTCGCAAAGCCTCTCTCAGAATGACGCGATATGGAGTATTTGAATAGCCGCATCTGTGGCGAAAAAGAAACAGCCGCGTCAACTTCGTTAACGCGGCTGTTTCTTTTTTTGAATGAGATCTGTTTACCGCACCACCGTCACCGTTCCGGTTTTCTGTGTAGGTCTGTCCGTAGTTGTTGGTGTGGAATATTCAATCTCCATCACATAAACATAAGAGCCTAACTGCGCATCTTCACCGCGGTTTTTGCCATTCCAGCCCTGTCCTTGAATGTTTGGCGTTTGGTTTGAGTTCTCATAAATCTTCGCGCCCCATCTATCATAGATTTTCACTTCAATCTTTGAAACATCTTCCGCAGCCCAAACATCAAAATTGTCATTGTTGCCATCTCCATTGGGTGAGAAGATGTTTGGAATTGCAACATCAAGAATGCCACCGCTGCAATTCAGCTTGGGTTCCAAATCAAAAGTTACAGATTCGGTGCATCCGTTTGCATCGGTCACGGTCACGCTGTAGCTGCCTTCGCCCACATTTGCCAATTCAGCATCCGTAGAAGCGTCAGACCATACATAGGTAAATGGAGCAGCGCCTTCAAGCACATTCACCATAACTTTTCCATCGTTCTTATCAGCACAAGGGCTGCTTGTGGTTGATTGAATTCTCAACTCGCCAAAGCCGCTGATGGTAAGGCTGTCAACATGCGGGCAACCGTTGGCATCTGTGATGAACACAATATATTTTCCGGCAGGAAGATTACTCACATCTTCGCCTGTGCTGAAGTTTGACCAAAAGAAAGTGTATCCGCCCGCACCGCCTGAAACGGTGAGGTCAGCCGCGCCTGAATCTGTGCCATCGCAGCCTGCATCAGTAGGAGCAATAGAAGATGTGACAGGTGAGGGTTCGTTCAATGTTCCTGCTGTTACCGTTTGGCAGCCGTTGCCGTCAATCACCGTTACGCTGAATGCGCCACCGCTTGCATTCAATAAATCTTCAGAAATAGCGCCACCTGACCATGAGTAAGTGTAAGGCAGTGTTCCGCCTGACACACCAAGATTAACCGCGCCATCGCTGCCGCCATTGCAGCTTACATCTCTTGTTTCATTTACTGCTGAAACCAACAGCGTAGGTTCGTTGATTAGGTATGTTTCAATTTCAAAGCATTGTCCACCGCCATTTGTATTATCAAACACAGTTACTGTAACGGAGCCGGGAGACAAAGCCGTTACTGTTGGCGTAGTTGCTCCGGTTGACCATGAATATGTGTAAGGAGGAATTCCACCGCTTACATTCAATGCCACAGAACCATCATCAACGCCAAAGCAGGAGATGTGCGTAATCGTTTCTGCAACAACGATTGGATTGTTTGCGGTCACAACGGCAGCAGGCGCGATTCCGTTGATACATCCATTGATGTCTGTAACGATTACATTGTAGCTGCCCGCAGGTAAGTTCACTGCTGTTTGCGCGTTTTGTGCCGGTGATGAATTCCATGCATAAAAGAAAGGACCTGTTCCACCGGTTACGTTGGCAGTTACTGTTCCGTCATTTGCACCGCTGCAAGTGAGGTCAGTGGATGAAGTAGTCACGGTCATTGCTGCCGGATTGATTAAAGTAGTAGTGGCTGTAAGCCCGCATCCGCCATTATCTGTAACAGTTACGGTATAGGTGTTTGCGGCTAATCCTGTTGCGAGGGTATCTGTATCGCCATTGCTCCACAAGTAAGTGAGCGGCACCTCGCCTCCGGTAACATTCACTTCGGCTTCGCCATCGCTTGAGCCATTGCATTTCGGATTGGTCTTTGCAATTGTAGCGGCAAATGTGAAACTGGTATTTTCAGCAATGAACAATCTGAACGTGCCGAGAGAAAGCGCAGTCTTTGCATCCACCACAACATAATAATCACCGGGTGCGCAGAGTGATTTTGAAATTAAAGAACGGTTGCCGCAACCGGGTCCGTTTCCGTTGTCATTTTCATCAATGATTTGACAGTTTCCGTCAAGCAGGTAAACATACGTGTCAAAGAGTGTGCTGCTGTTACACAGGTTAATGTCAATGCCGATTGGATTATTCACCGTGAACTTATAATACACATCATTCCCCGGCTGGCTGCCTACTAAGGTATTGCTGTAACATTCGTTGCTGTTAAAATGTGAAAGCACATTTCCCGAACCTACCGCAAGTGTGCCGAGGTCAATCGGGCTGGCGCAATTCAACCCAATTGTAAATCTGTAATAGGACTCAACTTTAATTTGGTAATAATTATTCTGAGGACAATTGCCTGCAACAAAACCGTGACTATACCACTGGCACGGAGGTCCGAGGCGGTAGTCGAGGTTTACCTGAAACGGATCTGCATTACATTCAAGGTCATCCTTCTCGCTATACACACAAGCCCCAAATATTTTAATGCAGCAGGAATTGGTACCCTCATAAACATCTCTGAGAAAACCATCAGCAGTCTGACAGTCGTTGGTTAAAATACCGGCAACGCTTGCGGGCAACTGGTCAAAATCACCCGCTTTGTCATCTTCCCATGCTTGCACTTTCAGGTCAAAAAATTGAGGAACGGTGGCAGCGTTATAGACGGTAGAGAAAATAGGAACCGGATTAGAAATTACAAACGACTCAGGACCACCTATAGCCATTGGCAAATCAGCAGTGTAAGTTGTGCCGCCTTGCCAGCCCAAAGCCGTAACATCCTGGCTTGCGCGCGCCCACACTTTGCAAGATATTTCATCTGTTGCAAGATTTGGAAGCGGAAACAAACCATTGATAACGCCACCGATGCTTCCGCTCAGGTTGAAGTCATCAGAAGTGGTAAGGTCGGGATGATAATCAACCCGGACTTCGGTAACTCTGATTTGCAATTCCATCGGACCGTCATTGTATGTTTGAGCGATGGCTGCGAGCGAACAAAGGAGCAAAGCAGAGCAAAAAGAGATGGCTAAAAACTTTCTCATGATTTTTGAGTTTCTGTTTTAGATAAAAGGAGTGTAAAGATAGAAAGATGCCGCAAAAAACAAAGGACGTTGCCTGTCAGGTAATCGCGTGTGGCGCATAAATTTTTTTCTCTGAAAAAGGCAGCGTCATCTCTTAACCAGCAGGTTCCTGAATTGTTTCTTTGGCTTAATTTTCATTCAATAAAAATTCCGCGATGAATGCACCCCAACCAAGAAGAGATTTTCTCGGCAAGTTTATGCTGGGCATCTCTTCCATTTTTGCGCTGCCTGCATGGGCGAAAGGAAATAAAAACAACAACATGGAAAAAGAATCAACCGAGAATGCTGTACTCAGAATTAAACCGCTCGGCTTTCAGTGGGAAACGGCTGACCCGTTTCTTTTCTGCGTGCATCACGAAGATAAATTTCCAAAAGGCAACGACAAGATGGAACCCGCAGCCTCGCTTGCAGGCAGGAACATCGGGGAAGATTTTATGATTAAAGACGGATGGCGGATGTATCACGGCACTAACGTACCCGGATTTCCGGGGCATCCGCATCGCGGGTTTGAAACCATCACTGTGGTGCGCGAAGGCTTTGTTGACCATGCCGATTCGTTGGGCGCTGCCGGACGCTATGGCGATGGCGATGTGCAGTGGATGACTGCGGGCAAAGGTGTGCAGCATTCTGAAATGTTTCCATTGCTGCGCAAAGACAAGGAAAATCCGATGGAGCTTTTTCAAATCTGGCTGAACCTGCCGCGCAAAAACAAAATGGTTGATGCGCACTTTAAGATGTTGTGGCGCGAAAACATTCCGCATCATGAGCATCGAGATGCCAGCGGAAAACTCACCGAAGTAGAAATTATTGCAGGCAAGTTTGGCGACAAAACTCCGCCTTCACCTCCGCCCGACTCATGGGCGATGCCTGCTGAAAACGAAGTGGCGGTGTGGAATATTCACATGGAACCTGGCGCAGCATTCACGCTGCCCAAAGCATCACGTGGCATTAACCGAACGCTCTATTACTATAGAGGCAACACGCTGAATATTGCTGGGCAAACGATTGCTTCTTATCATGCCGCAGAAGTGCAGCCTGATGTATTCTTGCCGCTGCAAAACGGCAATGATGAAGCGCGTGTGCTTATATTACAAGGTAAGCCGATTGGCGACCCGGTGGTGCAACACGGACCTTTTGTGATGAATACGCGCGAAGAAATTCAGCAAGCATTTAGCGACTATCAGCGCACCCGCTTTGGCGGCTGGCCCTGGACGCGCCCCGACCAGGTACATCCAAAAGAAAGAGGCAGGTTTGCCCTCCATGCGGATGGCAAAGAAGAAATCAAAGAAGGCTGAAAACTAAAGCAGAGAATTAATTCCTCTGCAACTCATATTTCTCTATCTTATTATAGAGATGGCTGCGCTGGATGTCAATCTCTTCTGCGGTTTTTGACACGTTCCAATTGTTCTTGCGAAGCTTATGCTCAATGAACAATTTCTCAATGTAATCTTTGAAATTCTGGAATTTGTTGAACTGCTCGAAGAGATCGGTTGGGTCCATCCGCGATTGCGTAGAAGGCACAAAGTTTTTCACTTCCTCCTCCGTGATTTTATTTTCACTGAGAATCACCAGCCGCTCCATGATGTTGTGCAGTTCGCGGATATTGCCCGTCCACTTGATTTGCTGAAGCGCCTGCAATGCTTTTGGCGTGATGGTTTTCTTGGGCGTTCCTGCATCTTCGCAAATTTCTTTCACAAACTTTTCAGCAAGCAGAGGAATATCATCTGCGCGTTCATTAAGCGTTGGAACGTGAATCAGGATCACCCCGAGGCGGTGATATAAGTCCATGCGGAAATCGCCTTTGTCAATTTCCTTGATGATGTCTTTGTTTGTTGCGGCAATTACGCGCACATCCACCGGAATTTCTTTTTCACCTCCCACGCGGGTGATTTTATTTTCCTGCAATGCGCGCAACACTTTCGCCTGGGCAGAAAGACTCATGTCGCCTATTTCATCAAGAAACAGTGTGCCGCCATTGGCGGATTCAAATTTGCCGATGCGCTGCCTCATTGCTGAAGTAAACGCGCCTTTTTCATGTCCGAACAGTTCGCTTTCAATCAACTCCGAAGGAATTGCAGCACAATTTACTTCCACTAAGGGACCTCTTGCGCGCTGGCTTCTTTCATGAATCCAACGAGCTACCAATTCTTTTCCTGTGCCGTTCTCACCGGTGATGAGCACGCGCGCTTCAGTGGGCGCTACGCGCTCAATCGTTTCTTTGATTTTTTTCACGCTGGGTGAATCACCAATGATTTCGCGTGTTTTAGTGACCTTGCGCTTCAGTACTTTCGTTTCTGTAACGAGGCTCGACTTGTCCATCGCGTTGCGGATGGTGATAAGCAAACGGTTGAGGTCAGGTGGTTTGGAGATGAAGTCGAACGCCCCTTTTTTCACTGCTTCCACTGCACTTTCTACCGTGCCGTGTCCCGAAATCATGATAACCGGCAAGTCAGGACTTATTTTTTGCGCCTCATCAAGCACTTCCATTCCATCCATCTTCGGCATCTTGATGTCCAACAGAACAATGTCGTAGTTCTCATCGCGCAGTTTATTCAATCCATCTATCCCGTTTTCTGCTTCATCAACCTGATAACTTTCATACTCGAGGATTTCGCGCATGGTTTTACGGATGGCTTTCTCATCATCAATAATTAAAATTTTTGGCATGACTTAGTTAGTTACAAGAATTAAAATGAAAATTAGCCCACTAAGATGAAAACATTTTCAAAAAAGGGAAATGAAAGTTACTGACAAGGAGTGAATGAAACTCAGAAATATCTTATTAAAAGTGCGCTGTCAACTTTGATTAAAATATTTTAGACTCAGAAAGGAATAAATTATTTCACCACTAATTTAACTTCAACGGCATTGGGTCCTTTATGGCTGTATTCAATCCGGAAGTTGACGCGGTCATTTTCACGGATTGGCTCAACGTGTTCATTCACATGTGTGAAAATGCTCTCTTGGGTTTCTACGTCTTTGATAAATCCATATCCTTTTGATTCGCTAAACATCGTCACTGTGCCTGTTCTAATCACATCTACAGCTGGACCTTCTTCGCGTTTTGGAACACCGATAACAATATTCTCGGCTTTGATTTTTGATTTAGTTGCGGGGTCGGGAGGAGTGGAGGAAAGATTTCCAAACTCATCCACATAAGCGATCATGTTATCCAATCCACCTCCCTTTGCATTTGCTTTTCTTTCTTCTGTTCTGTGTGCTTTATCTTCCCTTTTCTTTTGTTTTTTCTTTTCGTTCTCTTTTTTGTTCCAGGTCTCTCTTGTTTTTGACATAGTTTTTTTTATTCGTGTTGTAATTCTAAAAATTCTCAATCAAAGTTACGGCTTTTGAAACTGGCATGTGCTGAGTCTTCCGCATATTTCCTCTTGACTTAAAATTAAATATCGAAAGAATGAAGCGGGAACAATTACTAAAGATGGAAAAAAATTACCGAGTAGTAGTAAGCGATTTCTTTTTGATGGTGTTTCCAGAATAAACTTTCAGTGCTGCTTCAAGGCAGTCCATTGCTTTTTCCAAATCCTCTTTTTTAAGCACGTAGGCAATGCGCACTTCGTCTTTTCCCAGTCCGGGTGTTGCATAAAAGCCGGTGCCGGGCGCAAGCATCACCGTATGATTATCAAACGCAAAATCTTCTAAAAGCCATTGACAAAATTTGTCGCTGTCGTCAATCGGTAAACGTACTTGCATATAAAATGCTCCGCCCGGATGCGGGCAAACAACACCTTCCATTGCTTTCAGTTTCTGCTCTACAATATTTCTTCGTGCAGTATATTCTTTGTTTACCTTTTCAAAATACTCTTTCCCGACTTGCACGGCTGCTTCGGCTGCAACTTGTTCAATCGTTGGCGGGCTTAATCGCGCTTGCGCAAATTTCAAAGCGGCATCCAGCACTTGTTTATTGCGCGTAACCAATGCTCCGATTCTTGCGCCACATGCACTATATCTTTTCGAAATTGAATCAACGACAATCGCATGTTCATCAATGCCTTCGAGATTTAAAATAGAAAAATGCTGTTTGCCATCATAACAGAATTCACGATACACTTCATCAGCAAACAAAAAGAGGTCGTGCATCTTTACCAAGTCGCGCAACTGAAGTAACTCCTCTTTTGAATACAAATAGCCTGTAGGATTATTCGGGTTGCAAATGAGAATAGCTTTTGTTTTCGCAGAAATCAGTTTTTCAAACTCGCTAATGGGAGGCAACGCAAAATTGTTTTCAATGTGCGAAGTGATTGGTTTAATTACAATATCTCCTGCAATTGCAAAGCCATTATAATTCGCGTAAAATGGCTCTGGAATTATCACTTCATCTCCGGCATCTAAGCAAGAAAGCAATCCAAACAGAATTGCTTCAGAACCACCTGTTGTTACAATCAGGTTTGTAGAATCAATCTGAATACCATTTGATTGATAATACTGTGCGAGTTTTTTCCGGTAAGATTCTGTGCCTGCGGAGTGAGAATATTCAAGCACCTTTTGGTCGAAGCGGTGAATTGCTTCCAGCATCTCTTGCGGTGTTTCAATGTCGGGCTGACCGATGTTCAGATGATAAATTATTCTTCCTGCTTGCTTTGCTTTTTCTGCAAATGGAACCAGCTTCCTGATGGGGGAAGCCGGCATTCGTTTTCCTTTGTTGGAGATATTAGGCATAAAAAAAACTCTGTGGTAAAGTTACCACAGAGTTTCTTTAAGAATTAAAGCGGGAATGAATCAATAAGGGTCGTTCACATCATTTACGATGGAAGGCACTCTTTCAGGCACTCCGTTTTTTGAAATTTCTTCCGCAGGAGCAGATGAGCCAATCACATTTCCTTTGATGAAGATTCTTTTGGTTTCTTCATTCGCATTTGAAGTGATGGTGATGGCTTTGTTGAATGTTCCCGGTCTGCCTTGTGTGTTATACTTGGCGGTGATTTGTCCTTTCTCACCGGGCATCACCGGCTCTTTTGACCAAGAGGGGGTGGTGCAACCGCAGGAAGCTTTCACATCAGTGATAATGAGTTTCTCCGCTCCTGAGTTTGTGAATACAAAGTCAACGGAGGCATCATCGCCTTCATTAATATCCCCGAAATCGTATGTCTCGAATTCAAATGCCATTGTTGGCGCATTCGGATTGGCAGGTGTTTCCTGCGCAGACACGATGTAACTACAGAAGAACGTAGCGGCTATGAGTAATAAATTTTTCATGATTCCTGTTTTATGAGTTAACAAATTTAATGAAACTATTTGTAGCAAGCTATTTCAGCCTGTTAAATTTCGTTAACCTACTTTTCAAAGATAGTGCCACAATTTTTCTACGAACTGCCGTTGGGAAAGGGTATCGGGAAACCGAAATCCATATATTTGTAACATTCCGACTCATGCTAAAAAGTAAAGCAACAGGAGAGAAACTGAGTTACCGCGACTTTCGCGAGATGGTGCTTGCAGATTACCGTCTTGCCTGTGAAAGTCGGGAAGTGAGCGTACTTGGGAGGAAGGAGGTGCTGACAGGGAAAGCCAAGTTTGGCATCTTCGGTGACGGAAAGGAACTGCCGCAAATCGCGATGGCGAAAACCTTTCAAAAGGGCGACTTCCGCGCGGGCTACTACCGCGACCAAACCTTCATTTTCGCGCTGGGCGAAGTAACTGTTGAGCAATACTTCGCGCAACTCTACGCAAATCCCGACCCCAAACACGACCCTCATTCAGCAGGCAGACAGATGAATGCGCATTTCTCCACGCCTTTTATTGATGCCAGCGGAGATTGGCGCAAACTCACGGAACTCTATAATATCTCTGCCGATGGTTCTTCAACCGGTCACCAGATGCCGCGCGCTTTGGGACTTGCCTTAGGCTCTAAATTATTCCGGCAAAATAAATCGCTGAAGGACGACCGGTTTTCTGTGAATGGAAATGAGGTGGTCTTCTGCACGATTGGCGATGCCAGCACTTCGGAAGGAATCTTTTGGGAGACGCTGAACGCGGCAGGCGTGATGCGTGTGCCGCTTGCGATTTCCGTGTGGGATGATGGCTATGGCATTTCCGTTCCAAAGAAATTGCAGACAACCAAAGGCAGCATTTCAGAAATCATCGAAGGCTTTCGTGTGAATGAAAAAGGTGAGGGTTATGATATTTATGAAGTGAATGGCTGGGATTATCCCGCTTTGTGCGAAACGTATGAAAAAGGCATCAGCAAGATTCGGGAAACGCACATCCCCGCGTTGTTTCATGTGAAAGAACTTACGCAGCCCCTGGGACATTCCACCTCCGGCTCGCATGAGCGCTACAAACCAAAAGAGCGATTGGAGTGGGAGCGCGAATACGATTGCATCAGCAAGATGCGCGAATGGGTGATTCAGAACGCGATTGCTGCCGATGTGGAGATGGATAAAATCGAGCGCGAGACGAAGCAGCGTGTTGCTGATGGGAAGACCACCGCGTGGAGTACGTTTCTATCGCCCATCCGCGAGCAAATCAATGAAGTAGGAAATATCATTGACGAGATTTTATCTGAGTCAGATATGGTGGATGAACTGGGTGGAACGAAAAACGAGTTGCAGCATTTGAAAGAACCGCTGCGCAGGGATGTGATGCGCACGGTGAAAAAGGCGTTGCGCCAAACACGCCACCAAATCACGCCTGCACGAAGCAAGATGCTTGACTTAAAGAAGCAATTGGAAGAAGAAGGCAACGACAACTATCGCTCCTATTTGTATAGCGCTTCTAAGTATAGCGCGATGAAAGTGCAGGAGGTGAAGATTGAATATGCAGAGAACGCCCCTTTGATTACCGGTTATGAAATCCTGAATAAATGCTTTGATGAAAACTTGAACCGCTATCCCTTGCTTTGCGCGTTTGGCGAAGATGTCGGGAAAATCGGTGATGTGAATCAAGCATTTGCGGGAATGCAGAAAAAGTATGGAGAGTCGCGCGTGTTTGACGCGGGCATCCGTGAAGCAACGATTGTCGGGCAGGGCATCGGGCTGGCGTTGCGGGGCTTTCGCCCGATTGCCGAAGTGCAATATCTTGATTATCTCATCTTCGGCTTGCAGCCGCTTGTGGATGATGCTTCTACTGTTCATTACCGCTCGCGGGGCAATCAAGTGTGCCCGGTGATTGTGCGTACGCGAGGTCATAGGCTCGAAGGCATCTGGCATAGCGGCTCGCCTATGGGCATGTTGATTCATGCGCTGCGCGGAATGTATATCCTTGTGCCGCGCGACATGACACGCGCTGCGGGTTTTTACAACACCATGCTGAAAAGCGATGACCCCGCTCTGATTATTGAATGCCTCAACGGTTATCGCCTCAAAGAGCCGCTGCCGAATAATATTGCCGACTTCACCATTCCGCTTGGCGTGCCTGAAGTGTTGCAGGAAGGTGAAGATGTTACCATTGTCACGTATGGTTCCTGTGTGCGCGTGGCGGAGAAAGCGCTGCCGATGCTCGAAGAAGTGGGTATTTCCTGCGAATTGATTGATGTGCAAACACTCTTGCCGTTTGACATTCACCACAGCATCGTTGAATCTATCAAGAAGACAAACAAAGTTGTGTTCCTTGATGAAGATGTGCCCGGTGGCGCAACATCCTACATGATGCAACAGGTGATGGAAGAACAAAAAGCCTTTCGCTGGCTCGACAGTGAGCCGCGCACGATTACTGCTGCGCCCAACCGCGCTGCCTTTGGCAGTGATGGCGATTACTTCTGCAAACCCAGTTCAGATGATGTGGTGGATGCAGTGTACGCTATGATGAACGACTACGACCCGAAGAACTTTCCGGAGTTGTATTAAAGTAGTTAGTTGGTAGTGATTAGTTGATAAAAAAATCCTTTCCAAGTGCCATTTCCTGAAAGGCGGGAAACCTTTTCGCTCTTCTGAAAAGTTTTCCGGAAGGGGGAATAACTCTTTCGAAGCTCCGAAAAAGTAATTCGGAAAGGCGAATAACTTTTCCGGAAGGGACAACTGTCATGTCCTGTTTTTGGTTGACTTTTCAACACCCAATTCGGTCAACCTATTTCAGGACAAGACAGAATCCTTAAAACTTTTTCCCCAACACCGAATTCAGTTTCCGCTTGTATTCCTCATGCAACCAACTAAGGTAACTGGGTGTGCTCTTCGCAATGCAATAGGAGTAATCTTTTATTCTGAATTGAATGTCGTCATCCAGCAACTTGGCAAGTTGTCGTGCTTCCTGAAGGGTTTCACTATTTTCAACGCACATCTGCGCATGTTGCTCAATGGAACGGTCTATCGTCACGCCTGGTCGCAGCCACTCCCGCTTCACCTTTTCATATTCCACCTTCACATCAAACTCAATGTTTTTCGACTTGCTAAATTTTTCCCGCACCTCCGGGGGCATCACATAGCGGAAGCGCTTTTCGATAATATCATCACTCAGCAACTGCTCGTAGTAGCGGTCAGGATCTTTAAAGATTTCCTGCCAGTCAACAGGCGCATCCCACAGCCCGAAGCGCAACGCATTGTTGCCCAAATCAATCATCGTGAAAGCAGATTTGTTTGGCAAAATGCGCGAGCCTCTTCCAATCATCTGGTGATAAAGGGTGAGCGAGCGTGTTGCGCGATTCAGGATAATCGTCTCCACCGTTGGCTCATCAAAGCCAGTGGTGAGGATGCCCACCGAAGTCACAATCGCATCGGGCTTCTCCTTCAGCCAGCGTAAAATTTCCCTGCGCTCCTCTTCGCTGTTCGTATTGTCGAGGTGCATGATTTCATGCCCCGCCTCTACAAACAGCCGCTGCACATGCTTTGAAGTGTTGATGCCGTTATTGAAGATGAGCGTCTTTTTCCCTTTCGATTGCAATTCATAAGCGTGCAGCAATTTCTCCTGCATCGTGAAATTGTTGTAGAGCAACTCCGAAGAACTGACCGTGTAATCCCCGTTGATGCCTACCTTGAGCGAGCTGAGAATTACATCATAGCTGTAAGTCGTTGCCTTGGCAAGGAAGCCTTTATCAATCAGCTCGGCAATCGAATTGCCCACAATCAACTCGTTGTAGTTATCCTTCATTGGCAGGTTGATGTTCGAGCTTAAAGGCGTTGCCGTTACGCCAAGCAGGATAACATTTTCAAAAAAGCGGAACAGCTTCCTGAACGAGTTATAGTGCGCCTCATCTACAATCACCAAGCCCAGGTTTTCAATCGTTATCATCTCATCGTTTAGCCGGTTGTTCAGCGTTTCCACCATCGCCACGAAACAACTGAAGTTCTCCTGCTCACCCAGTTCCTTTATCTTGCTGTTGATGATTTTATTCGGCACGTCAAACTCCGAAAGCATGTTTGATGTTTGCGCACACAACTCAATGCGGTGCGTGAGGATGAGCACTTTCTTTCCCGTTTCTTTGATATAGCGCTTCGCTATTTTCGAGAAGATGACAGTTTTGCCGCCTCCCGTAGGCAGTTGGTAGAGCAGGCTGTAGCGCTGCGGAAATTTATCCAGCCGCTCAAAAATCTGTTCAATTGCCGCGCTCTGGAAATCGTAAAGTTTCTTCCCTTCTTTTTTTTCTTCCTTGTCTAAATCTTCAAGCGTCATTGCGTTCATTAAAAAAATCGTGCAAAAATAAGCCTTCGTAAAGTAGTGGCAGTCAGTAGTCAGCAGTAGAAGGTGAATTAATAATTAGGAAATGCTTTCAATTCCTAATTGATTTTGCGCGTACTTACTTCGTTGCTTTAGCGCTTTGTTTGGTGGCGCAGAAGGAAGGAGGAGTGTGGGAGTTTAATTCTTAATTCCTGAAAATCTTGAAGATGTTATCCAAACGTGATTACAATCACCATCAACTATTTGCAGGGAATATCCACTGAAATAATAACTTCTTATAGTGTCTTCAGAGATTTCAAATGTTATTTGTTGGAAAGGGTTTGCGCCACCTAATAGTTTTTGATAGTAATTCGTTGAATCAAACCTAAAGGAGTATCCGTCAATACTGATTGAGTCATCAGAGAGTTTAAGAATATTAATTGAATCATTTCTATTGTTAGTAGTCATTGAATCCCAGCTTGAAAAACCACTACTCTTGCTACAATTAACTTCTTCTGTCGAAGTATCATTCCTCATTCCGAAATAATCACCAATAATAAGGTCAATGGGTTCCCGCTCGGGGAAATTTACATCTTCTTTATCGCACGAAACGAAGAAAAAGAGAAGGCAAACAAAGAAGATTATAGAATGATTTATTGTTGAATTAGAACGGGGCATCTTTTAAAAGTCTTTCCAAAAGATACATATTTTTCATAATTACAATTGAAGAATCTTGACTCGTTCTTTCATTTCTTTGTATTACTATTTTAACAAATGCAGTACATGCTTAATTACCGTCAGTTTTAGCTGACGGATGCAAAGCGAAACTGTCAATTGGCTTTAGCCAAAATGGAGGTGAGGCTAAAGCCTCTTTATTCTCGAGTATCTTATTCCGTTGGCTGAAGCCAACGGCAATTGAGGCCTTCTTCGCAGATACTGTTACCCTCCTGACGAGTTCCGCTACCAGTGTGACACACTAAACAAATGAGATAAGTACGCGCCACAGAACAGTTGTAAGTCATAAGTTCTAAGTTTTAAGTGAACAGCCGATTTGCATTTAACTTAAAACTTATGACTTACAACTTACCCTCGCCTCTCCACTTGCATCATCATGCCGCCTTTGGGGCGCAGGGTGATGAGCGGGTCTAAGGCGGGCGTGAAGCCATCAACGAGGCGGAAGTGAAATTTTTGGATGAGCATGGACACGGCAAGCTGCATCTCGAGCATGGCGAAACTATTGCCCACGCACAGGCGCTGCCCACCACCGAAGGGGAAGTAGGCGAAGCGGTCGCGCTTTTTGACTTGCTCTTTTTCGAAGCGCTCAGGAAGGAATTGTTCGGGGGCATTCCACAACTGCGGGTCGCGATGCACATAGAAGGCGGGCATTAAAATGCTGTACCCTTTGGGAATGAGAAATCCGCCAATGGAATCGTCAGCGAGCGCTTTGCGCCCCACCATCCACGCGGGCGGGTAGAGGCGCATCGTTTCTTCAATGACCTGCCGCGTGTAGTCGAGGCGGGGCATGTCGGAAAATTCGGGCGTTCTGCCGTTTAAGATTTGCGTGGCTTCGCTCAGTAGTTTTTCTTCCACCGCTGGATTGTTGTACAGGCAATAGCAGAGCCACGTGAGGGCGAGGGCGGTGGTTTCGTGCCCCGCAAGGAAAAGCGTCATCACTTCATCGCGCAGTTGGCGGTCGCTCATGCGTTCGCCCGTTTGCTCGTCTTGCGCAGCCATCATCATGCCGAGCAAATCAGCATGGCTTTCAGTTGATTGCCTGCGCTGCTCGATGATGCGCAGCACGATGGCATCGAGCTTGGCGATGGCGCGTTTCTCGCGGATGTTGGAGGGCACGGGCATCCACTGCGGTGGGCGAAAGGGGTTGCGGATGCGGTCAATGGCTGATTCGTTGGCGATGTCCATGTTCTCGCCCACCTCATCAATAAACGACTTGACATCGGAGCTGAACAGCGAGCGCGCAACAATATCAAGCGCGAATGCCATCATCTCCTTTTGCATGTTCACGGGACCTTTGCCGCTTTTTTTATCAAGCTCCGCAATGAGGTCGTCAACGCAATCTGTCATGCGCTTGGTAAGCGACATCAATTTTTCCCTGTGGAATGCGGGCTGAATGAGCCTGCGCTGCTGCATCCAGAAATCGCCTTCGCTGGTAAGCAAGCCGTTGCCGAGCAACATCTTGAGCACTTCATAGCCGAAACTCTTCACATAGTTGCGGTTATTATCTTGTAAAACATATTTGATGTATTCAGGATGATAAACGATAACGATCTTTTCAAAGGGAGAAGACACGCGGAAAATGCCGTCATACTTAGGACAGTTTTCCATTAAAAAGCCGATGGAGTCTTTCACAAAATAAAACGCGCTGCCCAGCAGCCAGTGTTCTTTGGGAGAGGGCGGGAGGTGTTTGGTGGCAGTAGCGGTGGGCATGGTGGTGTAAATATAAGAAGGGCTATTTCTTTTGGCGAAACGCAGAAGAAGCCGTTCGCTTTTAGCTGTTAGCGATTAGCCGAAGGGAACACACATTTCTATTTCGGCTCGCAGCTAATAGCTAATAGCTAATCGCTCATAGCTGTTTTTTGGCGCGTACTTACCTCATTTCATTAGCGCATTGTCTTGTAGCGCACACAGCAGAAGAGTAAATATCTTTATGAGCAGGGCAGGAGAATAAACTCTTTTAAGAGGAGGCTTTATTTTTCCTGTAAAAATAAATCGCGGAGCCAATGCCAAACAGCGAGAAGAGTATCGCGATGACTTCCGCCTGTGTCAGCATCGTGCCTCCCATATCGAGCTTGGTGTTCACGCGCACCTGCTCGATTAAATAGCGTTCGATTCCGTTTAAAATAAAATAGAAAGAGAACATCAACCCGGGAATTGTGATATGTTTCCGCAGCGACCACAGCAGAGCAAACAAAGCAAGCGCCATGAAGGATTCATACATCGGTGTGGGAAACACGGCTTCGGGCAATACATAACAATGCGCTTCCATGCAGTCGGGAATTCTTACGCCTTCATTAATAATGTTGTGCGGATAGTTGAACGCCCACAGCCTGTCGGGAAGCCAACCGAGCCAGTCGGGTTTTGTGAGCGTGTTCACGATGCCCCAGTCGCCATCGCCCGAAACCTGACAGCCCTGCCTTCCGAAAACATATGCGAGGAAAAGACCGGGCGAGGCGGCATCTGCAATATGCACGGGATTCATGCCGCGCTTTTTCGCAAACCACATCACGCTGATGCTGCCCAGAATCAAACCTCCATAAACGGTAAGTCCGCCAAAGAAAGAACCAAAGGGGTCATTGAGAAACTCTTCGAAGTTGCCCGGGCTTTCAAAGAAATAAAACAGCTTCGCGCCAATGATGCCCGTGATTGCCGCCACAATCGTGAGATCGCCCACTGCCTGATACGGATGCACTTCCACCAATTCGCTTTGCGGATGGTCAACTACTTCCTTTGCCTTGTTGCGATATTTTAAATAGACAAAGATTCCCGCAACAACAATCGCCCCAAGGATGCTGCCTTCGGCTGAAAATAATTTCTCCTGCGGATTATCTGCAAACGCGCTCCAATTGAAAAGCACATAAACTAATTTATATCCAACCAACGCGCCAATAAGCGCGCTGATGATTAAATCAAGCGGAGTTGCTTTTTCGCCTTTCTCAATTGTTTGCTTAAATGGTTTTAATATACCGTGTTTCTCTTTGCGCTTCAATTCGATGGAGAGCGTCCATGCTGCAAAAAGAAATCCCAGCGCAAGACAAAAGCCATAGCTGAATATCGGCAGCGGAATATCTATGCCGGTGAAATCATAAAGCAAATCGGAGATGGTGGGATAGCAGCGGGGAAACATGTTTTCGGTTTATAGTTTTCGGTTTACAGTTTTCAATGGAACAAATGATTCCTGTTCGTTAGACTGTAAATTGAAAACAGGAAACTGTAAACATCTTCCAATCATATCGCCATCGGCATCAACTTCACTCAACACAACATCAACTACTTCATGCACGAGATCGTTGTTGAAAGGAGTTTTCACTTTGATATAATTATCTGTGAAGCCTTGAATGAATCCCTTGTTGTTTTCTGATTCAAAAAGCACGGGGCGTGTTTCACCGAGATGTTGCTCGTAGAAGAATCTTCTTTTCTTCACAGAAAGACTGCGCAGCATTTTGCTTCTGCGCTTTCTCTCTTCCATCGGCACGGATTCGCCCATTTCAATTGCAAGCGTGTTTGGTCTTTCGGAATAAGTGAACACGTGGAGATAGGAAATATCCAACTCATTCAGGAACTTATAAGTCTCCAGAAAATCATCGTGCGTCTCTCCCGGAAAACCGACAATCACATCCACCCCAATGCAGCAGTGCGGCATTGCTTGCTTAATCAATTCTACGCGCTCGGTATAAAGCTCGCGCAAATATCTTCTGCGCATCAGCTTCAGCACTTTGTCTGAACCCGATTGCAGCGGGATATGAAAATGCGGTGCGAATCTTTTTGAACTTGCAACAAACTGAATGATTTCTTCATTCAGCAAATTCGGCTCAATGGATGAAATCCTAAACCGCTCGATGCCTTCCACTTCATCCAATGCTTTAATGAGGTCGAGGAAGTTTTCATTCCTGCTTTTTCCACCCGATTCACCTTTCCCAAAATCACCGATGTTCACGCCTGTGAGTACAATCTCCTTCACACCTGATTCGGCAATCTGCTGTGCCTGCGCAACAATAGCATGTATTTCAGCGCTTCTGCTTTTTCCTCTTGCCAGCGGAATGGTGCAGAAGGAGCAACCATAATCACAGCCATCCTGCACTTTGAGGAATGTGCGTGTCCTGTCACCAAACGAATGTGCATCAACATAAAAATCAACTTCATCAATTGCCGTAGCATGAATCTCTGCTTCCGTTGATTCGGAAATATTTTCTAAATGCTCAACAATGTTGAATTTCTCAGCCGCTCCCAATACAAGGCTCACCCCCGGAATGGAAGCAATTTGCTTAGGCTGTAGTTGCGCGTAACATCCCACCACTGCCACCTTTGAATCAGGTGATTGTCTTTTCAGTTTTCTGATGATTTGCCTGCATTCTTTGTCTGCATTCTCGGTGACTGAGCAGGTGTTAATGACATACACATCGGCAGGCTGGTCGAACTCAACTTTGTCATATCCGCTCGCAGAAAACATCCTTGAGATAGAAGACGTTTCTGAAAAATTAAGCTTGCAACCGAGCGTGTGGAAGGCAACCGTTTTTTGCACGCGGCAAAGTTAGAGGTTTCAGGCAGGTAAAGAAATCGGTCGGTATGACAAATTTCATACTCAGCTTTTTGCGATTGTGTAACTTCGATGGATGGAATCCGGCAGTGATAAACCATCTTCCCCGTTTCTAAACGAGGAACAGAAAATGCAGTTGCGCCTGAACCGCACGTACAGCGAACGCTTTGATATGTTGATGAAGTTGATTCGGATTAATCGCATGTTGAAGGATGCGAAAATCCAATCCCCTAAAACTAAAGATTGAGCATGGATAGCTATGATGAAGAGATTCTCAATCTCTGGAAATTGCTGATTCAAAATGAAGTGAAGTTTATTGTCGTGGGAGGATTTGCTGTAAACATGCACGGCATCAGCCGCTTTACTGCCGACCTTGACCTTTGGATAAAGGACACGCCCGAAAATCGCAAACATCTTCGCAATTCACTTTTCCAGGCAAATATGGGCGACATTGAAGCAATTGAAACAACCCAGTTTATACCCGACTGGACATCACTCAACTTACCTTCCGGCTTTGAACTCGATATTATGACTTTTATGAAAGGCTTTCCACAGGAGCGCTTTGATGATAGCTACGACCATGCGACAGTAGCGGATGTGCATGGCGTGCCGGTGCGATTTTTTCACATCAATCAATTGATAGAAGCTAAAAAAGCCGTAGCACGTCCACAGGATATTCTCGATGCAGCCGGATTGAAAAAAATCACGAAGGCTCATTAATCTCCCCTCCCTTCAAATTCTCTAAATTTGCCCCCAAAATTTTAACGTGCTGAAGATTGGCGTATTGGGCGCGGGACATCTGGGGAAAATTCACTTAAAGCTGATTCAGCAAATCAGTGATTATGAACTCATCGGGTTTTATGACCCTGATGATGAGAAATCTGTCGTTGCCGAAAAGGAATATTCTGTGAAACGCTTTGCTGATATGGATGCGTTGATTGAGCAGGCGGATGTTATAGATATTGTCACCCCTACCCTTTCGCATTTTGATTGCGCAGCAAACGCCATCAAAAGAGCAAAACATGTCTTTATTGAAAAACCGCTCGCAAGTACATTAGAGGAAGCGCAGCAATTGGTTCACCTTGCAGATAAAGCAAACGTGAAAGCGATGGTTGGGCATGTAGAACGGTTCAATCCTGCTTTTCTGGCGATTCAAAATCTGGAGTTGCACCCGTTGTTCATTGAAACGCACCGCCTTGCACAATTCAATCCGAGAGGAACCGATGTTTCTGTGGTGCTGGATTTAATGATTCATGATATTGATATTATCCTGAGCGTAGTAAAATCAAATGTAGCGCGCGTGAGCGCAAGTGGCGTAGCGGTGATTAGCAAAACACCTGATATTGCGAATGCGAGAATTGAGTTTGAAAATGGTTGTGTCGCGAATATCACATGCAGCCGCATCTCCATGAAGCAAATGCGCAAGATTCGTTTCTTTCAAAAGGATGCTTACATCAGCATTGACTTGTTGGAGAAGTCAACTGAAATTTTTCGCATGGCCGAGTCAACGGGCGATGACCAGCCGAATGTGCTGACGATTGATACAGGTATGAACGGAGAGAAGAAAGCAATCAGCTATGAAAAGCTGGGCGATGCGAAAATCAATTCCATCAAGATGGAGTTGGAGTTGTTTGCAAAAAGTATTCTCGAAGGCACGGAGCCAAAGGTGACGCTCACGGATGGATACAATGCGATGAAGGTTGCTTATCAAGTGCTGGAGACGATAGAAAAAAACAAGGTTGGATAAACAATATTTCTTTCAAGAATTCTTTTTAACCGATTGATAGAATCAAGTGTGAAACATTTTTGCCCCTCTTTTTTCTTACTCTGTATTCTCTTTTCTTCCTGTGAAGATGAACCCATTCCTGCTTATCTGAATGTGCCTTCCATTTCTGTAAACTCCAGAACGAACGAAGGCTCTTCTTCGTCCAACATTTCTGATGTGTGGGTTTACCAGGATTTTAATTTACAGGGGGCGTATGAACTTCCAGTTGAGTTCCCGATTCTCGCGGAAGGAAACACGCGGCTGTTGGTTTATGCGGGAATCAAGCTGAACGGCATTTCCACCACGCGTGCGATTTACCCGTTTTATGATGCGGACACTCTTGATGTCAATTTCATTCCCGCAACGGTGGCCACATTTTATCCGTCTGTCAGCTATTCCAACAATGCAGAGTTTGATTTCATTGAAGGTTTTGAAAACGCCAACAACTTCTCCAATTTGCAGCGCATTTCCGGTGGCGATGTATTTGAAGGAAATTTTTCCGGCAAGCTGATAGCCGATTCGGTTGAGGTAATTGCATCCACCAATTCCACTTACGATATTCCGTTTAATAGCACGGCAGTGTTTCTTGAAATGGATTACAAAAACAATCATTTGTTCGAAGTAGGCATCCTCGCGAGCGTGGGTACAGAAACGTATTCGTTTTACAAGCTCACTATTCCTCCCAAAGAGGAGTGGAACAAACTCTACATCAACTTCACACCTGAAGTAAACAGCATTCAGGCGGATAGCTATCAAATCTATTTCCGCATGGTGCCGACTATGGATGCCAATGACATTCATCTATTCTTTGACAACGTAAAGCTCATCCACGCGAAAGTCTGAACATGTGCTTCAACAGAAAAACCATCGCGCTTTTTTACTTGCTCAATGATTACATCGCTGCAATGGTTGCATGGGGCTTGCTGTTCATTTTCCGCAAAACATACATTGGCGGCTATCGCCTCTTTGCCGATGATGCGTACATCTTCGACCACAAATTTTATTTCGGTATTTTCCTGATACCTGTTTTCTGGCTGCTCATTTATTTCATCACCGGCACCTATCGCGCGTATTTCAGAAAGTCGCGGCTGAATGAAGTTTTTAAAACTTTTCTCACTACACTTGCCGGAGTAACCATCTTATTCTTCGCGCTCATTCTTGATGACCAGATTGATGATGACATCAATAACTACTATCGCACAATTGCAGTGTTGTTCTTGCTGCATTTTACTTTCACCGTTGTCGGAAGATCGCTATTGCTCAATCGTATGAAACGGCAAGTGCGCAAAGGGCTGATTGGCTACAACACCATCATCGTTGGGGGCAATGAAAATGCAGTGCAACTCTTTAATGAAATTCACGACCCGAAAAAAGCGCACGGCTACCTGCTCACGGGTTTTATTGATACGAATGGCTCAGACACAAACGGCTTGGCTGCGCATCTGCCCAAACTCGGCAATCTCGCGGAACTTGAAAAGGTAGCAAGCGGTGAAAACATCGAAGAAGTGATTATTGCAATTGAATCATCGGAGCATCACCAACTGAATGAAATCATCAACACGCTTGCGGATAAAGAGGTCGTCATCAAAATCATTCCCGACATGTATGACATCCTCAGCGGCTCGGTGAAGATGAACAACGTGGTGGGCGCTCCCCTCATTGAGATTTACCCCGACATGATGCCCTTCTGGCAAAAGCTGATTAAGCGCGGGCTGGATGTGTTAGCTGCTTCAACAGCGTTGTTCGTGCTTTCTCCTTTGATGTTTTATGCAATGCTTCGAGTAAAGCTATCATCCACAGGTGGAATTTTCTTTATGCAGGAGCGCATCGGACAGCACGGCAAACCTTTTACGATGTATAAATTCCGTTCCATGTACACGAATGCGGAAATGAGCGGACCAAAACTTTCTTCCAAGGGCGACCCGCGCATCACGCCTTTTGGACGCGCCTTGCGCAAGTGGCGCATTGATGAGTTGCCGCAGTTTTACAATATCCTGAAAGGCGACATGTCGCTTGTGGGTCCGCGACCTGAGCGCAGATATTTCATTGAGCAATTGATTCAACGCGCGCCCGCCTATAAGCATTTGCAAAAAGTGCAACCGGGACTCACCTCATGGGGCATGGTGAAGTTCGGCTATGCCGAAAATATCGAGCAGATGATACAGCGCATGAAATGGGATTTGCTCTACATCGAAAATATGTCGCTTACCCTTGATTTTAAAATCATGATTTACACGGTGCTGGTGATTATGCAGGGGCGCGGGAAGTGATATTTAATTAAGGGCAGTTCTAAATTGAAATCATCCTCACGCTGCTGGTTAAAAAAATTGCAAGCAGTATTAAAACAGAAAAGGAATGGCTTGAGCGTGTTTTGGCTGCCCCTACCCTCATCATATGTAGAGCCAAAGCGTCAGTTTATTATAATCTCCAGTGCAAAATGGTCTGAAAGGTTGCGCTTTGTTTCATGCCATTTGGCTGTAAATGATTTTATAGTCCTCACAACCGATTGATAGTTTACTTTGTTGCTTTTTAAAAAAATGTAATCAAGCAGGCATGGCTCTGTCTTTTCAATCACCATGTCGTTCAGGTTTCCGTCATACGTGAATTGCTGCGCTCCTTCCAGTGCGCCATCATCTGCCATGAACGTATTCACCATCGTTTCGTAGTAGCCTTCCTCATTTTTCTTTGTGTTGAAATCACCGCAAATCACCTGCGGCACACCTTCCCGGTTATACTGCGCGAGCAACTCATCCCGCAACTGGTGATATTGTTTCACCCGCACTTTTGCGTTCTTCTTCCCATCACCCGATTGCAGATGCGTGCCAACTAATTGAATCGGCTTCCCTTCTCTTTCAACCTCCACCATCAGCGCTCCCTTTCTGCTAAAGCAATCCAGCCCGCTGCAATTTTTATATTGCACTTCGCCCACCTGCCTCATCGGATATTTGCTCACAATCCACACCCCGCTGTTCATCCGCATAAAAAATCCTTTCTCGTTGGCAGGTCCTGACTGGTAGGGAAAACAGAGTTGCAAATACTCAGAAAGTTTTTTCCGCACTTTATCATCGAACGCTTCCTGAAAAACAATCACATCATAATCAGACACATTCAACTGCTCTGCAATGTGGACGGCTCTTTCAAACTGCCCGATTTTCTTCAGCGTCATTGGAAGCATCTGGATGTTCCACGATAAGATTTTAATAGTAGGACCCGTAAGGTCATTGCCGGCATAGACCCACCCTGCTTCAGGATGTGCTGAAAGGAAAAACATAAAACAAGTGGCGATAATTCTGTGTTTCATAATGAGTAGGACGCAGTAAAGTTATCATCCGTTGCAATTAAAAAAATGCAGGAAGCAAAATAATATGCACAAGCAGATACATACGTTACTTCTGGTCAGTCGCATTTTTCGCTATATCCCCGGTGATTTCTATAGAGGTTGAGGAGCAAGACCACCACATTTTGTGACACGACAAATAACTTGACAGGGAAGACTTTAGGGAGAAAGAATATAATTGTGGACGGAGGGGTTTTGCTCAGAAATTAAGGGTTTAGACATGTTAACAGTTGCCCGACCCTCTCTTGTTAACTTCCTCACTTCGCCATTTCGCGTTCAAAGATTTTCGGCAACTGCTCGCTGTCAATATTGCTGGCAATGATTTTGCGCTCTTTGTTGAGCACATACATTTCGGGAGTTACGTCCACATGATATTTGCGGTGGTATTTGCTTTCGCGCTGAAAGTCAAATACGTTGTGAAAGGCGCTTAGTCCACTCTTTTGCAGGTATTTTTTCCATTCTTCTTCCTTAGCATCAAGACACAGCGCAAACAAGTCGGCAAGACCTTTCTTTTTCCATTCGGTCATCACCTGCGCAAGCTTGGGTGATTCTTTCTGGCAGTTATCACATTCATAGGAATACATATAAAGTACGATAAAAGGCGTTTTTATATCATACAGAGAAATGTATTCACCGCGTTCATTTTTCGCGCGAATATCCTGCCCAGTTTTTCCAATCAGGCTCGGCTGCATCAAAGCCACCTCACCGCGCAACCCGGTGATTTCCGTTGAGTCTGACCACCACGCCTGCTCGCGCGTCCAGTATGTGTCAACCATGTGAACGTACACCGCTTCCAAGCCCATCACTTTTGTGTTCTTGTAATTGAGCGCAATCCAGTTGGCGGTAAACTTGAACATCTCCTTATTCGCTTTTGATTTTAGCATAACGATGTCGGCATATTTGGTGAGTGAATCGGTGAGTTGCGGAGTCAGTTCCTTCATGTATTTTTTCAGCTTGTTGAAATACACGGGTGTGCGCAGCAGGCGTACATCACTAAAGTCAACTCCATTCCAAAATTCATTGCGGTAGTAATATACTTGCAAATCTTCATCCACCGAACCATCGGGGCGTAGCGGCTTTTTCAACTCAGGATTCTGTCCCGCGATTTTAAACTTGGTGAAAAACACATCGGGATGTTTTTCTTTAAATAAATTTACATGCGCCTTTCGCTCGTTCAGCAAGTTGTTTTGTTCCTGTTCTGCTGCGGCATATTCCATGCTGCCCTTGGTGCCTGCATCCATGCGCTGTTTGACCGCGTCAAACTTCTTTTGTATATCCGCCTCAAACTTCAGGTTTTGATAGAGCAACTCCGTATCAGGACAACCTTTCACCTTCATCGTATTCACCGCGTCATCTTTGCTGAACTCAAGCGAGAACTGCTGCTGCTTGTCAATTAATATCTGCGCAAACTTCTGGTCGGGAAAGGCGATGAAATACATGCCCTCTAAAATGGGGGTGTCTTTCCTGAATTGAACATTACCCTGTGCATCCGCCATCACCGAATCGAGTACCCAATTTTGATCGCCATAAAAACCGATGAGTTTCACCCAACTGTTTGCAAAGCCGCTTACTTTCAGCTTCATGTCGAGTGGCTGCTTGATGGCTGTTGTCGTTTCCGACACTTCCCCATTGGAGGATTGATTATTACAGCACACAAAAAAGAACAAAGAGAAGAGCGCCAACATGAGTTTTTTCATAGGTGAATTGTTGTGTAGCGCCAAAATTACACAAGCCTGTAAAACTTCCGTTTCGGGTTTTATTAACTTTACAACTTTTTAAGTACGCACTCTCTGACCAACTGGTCCCGTAGTACAATGCCTGCCTGCCGGTAGGCAGGAATAGTACGCAGGCTTCCGAAGCTTGACCTCTCAGTTTCCTGACTGCCGGATTATCTAAAGAAGGCAGACAGGCAGGGATTCTGAGCGGGAAGAAAGATGAAAAAAAAGAATGGTTTATGTTTTAAAGAGTGATGTTCATGGAAATCTTTACGTTGGAATTACTGATAATCTGGAACGGAGAATGAAGGAACACGAGGCAAGAAAGAACAGATATACGAAAGGATTACGATCGTTAAAGCTATACTATAAAGAATATACCCTGAATATGCGGAGGCAAGAAAAAGAGAAGTTTATCTGAAATCAGTTGTGGGAAAAGAATTTTTGAAATCATTGGTCCCGTAGTACAATGGATAGTACGCAGGCCTCCGAAGCTTGACATCTCAGTTCGATTCTGAGCGGGACTACATTTCAATTTCCTCAAAGTTTCCTTTCCTTGTTGCGTGGCTTATTTCTTCAAGACCACTTTTGAGAAAATTTCGGTTTCCTTAAAGTTTTGCAGCTTATTAATTGATATTTGTTTTGAATTTATTTTTATACCCTTCCAGTAAGATTGTCTTTATATCGTTCAGGTGTCAATAAGAATTCATTGGATTTAATATTTTGAAGGGGGCAAGGGTTATGGTGCACCTATAATTTATCAGACACTAATTTAACTACCTATGCAAAAGTTCTCACTTCCAAAGTTCAGGTTCACAAAAAAATGAATGGAGTAGTTTTCTGCGGAAAATCTGTTGAAAACCCAAATTGTTTTTTTCATTCATCCATCCTTTTTCTTTGCGATTTTTTATCAATCTCCTTTGCAGCACAGGCGCAACTTGTGAATGTGCGGGTAGAAGTTATTCTGGCAACGCGACAACCCTACTCTAATTGCACGGGTTGCAACGGCAATCCGGAAGCAGTTTGGAGAATGAAAGGCGCTACGAATGGAACTGGTTCACTTCCAATTGTTAGCACGTTATTGCACGCTCCGCCAAACATTGCGACCACTTTCTGGTCATTCAGCAGCAGTAACCAAATGATTCAGCATACCAATACGGATGCTATACAAGTGCAATTGTCCTTAGAGGGATGGGAAGATAATTGCCCTTATGGACAGCCTACGGTATATGAGGACAACTTGGTTTGTCGTTGCGAAAATCCATTTAAAGATTGTTCAGACAACCGCCATGCAAATTGCGCAAACATAAGAATCATCAATTTCCGGAATGAACCTCCCTGCCAGCGGAATGAATACGAAACGGACTGGTCTGGCGATTTTAAATATAAAGTAAATATTGAATTGACATTGCTTGTCCCGCCCGCTATCACAGTTCAGCCTACTCCCAATCAGGTTTTATGCGCAGGTGTTTCAACTTCGCATACGTCCGCCACAAGCGCTACCGGTTCAGGAGTGTCTTTTCAATGGCAGGTTTCATCAAACACCTCATGCAGTTCTCCCGGAACGTGGATTGATGTTCCGGGTGCAACATCGTTAACCTTCATTCCTCCGCAACCCCCGGCACACAGCTTTACCGACTAAAAGTCTCAACAGTATGCACCGTAGATGGTTTTAGTGATTGTGCGCGTGTCACCTACCATCCGGGTAATCCTGTGCCTCCAATCCAGTCTGGAATTTGCGAACAACAGGTTCCTCAATTTGAGCGGCAGCCGTCATGCTGTGTCTATCAAAGCATGGTGTAGTCAATCGCCACCCTTCGATAAACTCAGGGGGACCATGCTAAACGGAACATTTTCCCCCGCAATCCGTATCTCACCGCACTATAATCTGAATGACCATGAGGAGAACGGGACTATTTCTTGTAATTGCTCTATGCTTTTTAAAAGCAGGCGCACAATCAGCCAAGAGCAGGGAACATTACGCCAACGAAGTAAAAGTTTACACGCAAAAAATCGCGCAGAATCCCGGAGACATCGCCAACTATTTTGCACGGGCGAATTTTTATCAGATTCTTTGCGCTTTCTCGTCCGCAAGAAGTGATTTCAAAAAGGTAGTTGAGCTTTATCCTGCCAACCCAAAGAAATATGCGAAAGTGACGACTGACGCCTGTTACTTTCTTGCTGATGATTATTTTTTCAGAAATGCCGACCGTGTAAACGCGCAACACTTTCTTGATAAAGGATTAGCCATCACTCCCGGTGACAAACGATTTGAGGTATTGCAAACGGGCATCTTGGGCAGCTACCCGGAAAAAGAAGCCGAGGCGGAGAAAAAATTTGAATTGTTGCTTGCAAAATATCCGAACGATGAAAAAATTGCAGTGTACTATGCAAAGTTTTTAGAGCGGAAAGACATCAAGAAGTCTATGGAACTTTATGAAAAAGTTGTTTTAATCAACTCTGATAATATTGATGCGTTATTCGCGCTGGGCGCATATTACACTAACGAGGCGAGCAGAATTTACAAAGCGAATGGCGATGCAGGCAAGGTGCTTGACTACACAAACAAAAGCGCTGGTTATTTTGAGAGCGTCCATGCGCTGAATCCGGATGATAAAGAGATAATTGAAATTCTGATTCAGCTATACGGCAATTTGAATCGCACAGCGGACATGAAAAAAATAGAGCAGAAACTTTAATTCGGTTTGAATTGATTCCCGATTAAATCTCAATTATCCTCTTTTCTTTCAACTGCATTTCTGCCGGAATTTTCGGAATGATTTCTTCTTTCAGCCGTTCCAATAATTTTTTCTTGGGAAAGATTACAGCGTAATCAAACTTACTTCGCGCATCGGTTTCGGTTTGGAAAACTCATGCACGTTTTGCTTTTGTTTGGCAGGCATCTTCAAAGTAGCTACGTGCGGAACAATGGTGATGCCCTGCTGCATATCCACAAGGTTGATAAGCGTTTCAATGCTTCCTGCTTCATAGTGCAGATTTTCTCCAGCGCCTTGCAGTTTTTTCAACTCGCAAAAATTCACCACCTGGTTTCTCATGCAATGCCCTTGTTCCAACAACCACAAGTGATGCAGGTTAATGTCTTTAGGCAGTAAATATTTTTTCTTGGGCAGCTTCTCCTTGCTTGTCGCATACACATAAAACTCTTCATAAAACAACGGATGTTCTGCAAGCAAATCCTAATGCAACGGAGTGGCGGCAAGCGCAATATCTATCTTGCCTTTTCTTACTGCTACAATAATTTCTTCAGTGGTCATTTCACGCACGAACAGTTTCAGGCGCGGATGCTTCTCGGAAAATGATTTCAGAAACAATGGCAAAAGATAAGGGGCAAGCGTAGGAATGATGCCGAGATGCAAAACGCCCGTGATTTCATCTTTCAGTTCTTTAGCAAACTGCAGGAGTTGTGTCGCTTCCGCCAGAATTTGACGCGCGCTGAATAATTTCTTCGCCTTCCTTTGTTGGAGTGACGGGCTGTTTGCTGCGGTCAAAAATTTTTCATCCCCAACTCCTCTTCGAGTTTATGTATCATCATGCTGAGGGCGGGCTGTGTGATAAAACTTTTTTCCGCAGCCCTTGCAAAGTGCCGGTGCGTGTCCACCGCAATGATGTATTCTAATTGCTGTAAGTTCATGCTGATAGATATTGCCTGTGCAATAGTAGAGAATATCGTTTTTGTTGATGATGGAAAACCACTTTCTTTGAAAAGGAAAAGAAACAAGATTCTTTATGGGCAGTTCTAAAAATTGCTTTTTTATCGCCTCACCCTATCCCTCTCCAGAAGGAGAGGGTATCGTTGGTAGAGTTTTTAGAACTGCCCTTCTTTCTAAACGCTTCACTTTTTTTAACGAATGCTTTTTGTAAATAAAAACACTGAATGATTATCTTTCCAAAAAAGTATTGTGATGAAAACTGTAAAAAAGAATAAGGCGGTTTCAGGGTATCATTTGCTGATGCTGCTCTCTGCTGTTGACAACAACTTCAACGCGCGCGAAGACATGGTGATAAAAGACTGGATGGAAGAAAAATTTCCTTTCTTCGTTGACCTCGATTCGGAGTTGGAGGTAATCAGCACGTTGCCCCAGGAGGATTATATGAATCACTTCAAAAAGTGCATGGCTGATTTCTATATGGACTCCACGCAGGCTGAAAGAAATGAGTTAATCCAATTTGCGATGAACTTAGTGAAGGCGGATAAAAAAATCACGCACAACGAGAATGTCTATCTTGACGAATTGTTCAACGAGTGGACAGACGTTCAGAGTGATAACTGAGCGTCACGAAGCAAAACGAAGCCTGAAAATATTTCCGGCAATCATCGTCACCTTGCTGTAATTCGGCATCCGAACGCGCGATAGGAGAATTTCTTCCGCACTTAGCTTTTTGATTTTGCCGAACAACCTGCGGTAGTAAGTATATGCTGTGTAAACTCCGAGTCGCGCATCTTTTGGCAACGTAATAATTCCTGTGTAAGCATCATCAAAATCCTGCTCAATGTCAGCGCAGATTTTTTCAAGCGCAGTTTCATCGAATTGCGTGAAATCAACCCCGGGGAAATAAGTTCTCCCCCGTGTGCCATAATCATCTTTCAAGTCGCGCAGAAAATTTACTTTTTGAAATGCAGCACCAAGGCTGCGGGCTGACGCTTTCAGTTGTGCGTACTGTTGAGCATCGCCATCAACAAAGATTTTCAAACACATCAAGCCTACCACTTCGGCAGAGCCGTAGATATAATTTTCATAACTCTCGCTGTCATGCGCTGTCATCTCTAAATCCATTTCCATGCTGCGGATGAAGTCGAGAATCAACTGCAATTCTATGTTGTATTCGTGAACTACTTTTTGAAATGCATGCAGCACGGGATTCAGGCTTACTCTTTTTTCAATCGCTTTAAGTGTATCCTGTTTGAAATTTTCGAGTAACTCTTTTTTGTCATCGCCTGAATAAGTGTCAACGATTTCATCTGCCAGCCGCACAAAACCATATACGCCATAAATCGGGTTGCGCAGTTTTTTCCCCAGCAACAATATGCTCATTGAAAAAGATGTGCTGTAGCTCTTTGTGATAAGTTTGCTGATATTGAATGAAAGGTTGTTATAAAGCTTATCCATTTTGCAGGATTCTGTCAGTAACTAATCTTGAACTGATAACTACAATCGGCAATCCGGTGCCGGGTGTGGTTGATGCGCCTACGTAAAACAGGTTTTTAAAATGCTCATCGCGGTTCGATGGACGTAAGCCGCCCACTTGATTCAATCCATGTGCAAGCCCCAGTCCGCTACCGCGATAGAGATTGAATTTCTGTTCCCACTCAACCGGTGTCCATACTTCTTTCACGATGGTGTGTTTTTTAATATCGGTTCCGATTCGTTCCGATAAATCAGTAACAATGTTCTCTGCAAGTTGTTCACGGTCGCTCCAATCTGATTTGAAGCGCATGTCGGGAACAGGGCAAAGAATAAAAACATTTTCGCACCCCGCAGGAGCGCAATCAGGATTGGAATAAGAACTTACGTTCACATAGTAATAAGGCTTTTCAGGACTGACAGTTGATTTGAAAATCTTGTTTGAATAATCGCGGAAATTGTCGCCAAGAAAATAATTGTGATGCACCAAGTTTTTCAGCTTCGTGTTCAAGCCGAGATAAATTGTGAATGGCGCGAGCGTCCATTCCATTTTATCCAAACGCTCGGGCTTGTAGTTGCTGCGATTCAATACTAAACCTCTGAAAGAAGCTGCATCAGCATTTGCGACAAATACATCAGCACCCCATTTTCTGCCATGCTTATCCCTGAACGAATCAATCGTGCCGTTTTGATTTTCGTAACCAACGATTTCAGCATCATAATGAAATTTTACGCCACGCTCTTCCAGAATGCGTTTCAACTGGCGCACAATTTCATACATGCCTCCTTTCACATTCCAATAGCCGTCATGCTTCAGTTCGGTATAATTTAAAAGACTGTACACCGCAGGGGTTTGAAAGGGAGTGGAGCCAAGAAAGAAAGCAACTAATGAAAAAATCACTTTTGCTTCTTCTGACTTAAAATGTTTTTCCAAATTGCCCCACATGCTATCAAGCAAGTAGGGAAGATGTTTGAGAGGAACTTTTGTGAGCTGTCGTAAATAGTCGAGTTTACCGTTGTAGTTGTGTTTTACAATTGTATTTTCCGTGTCGTGAAAAATTTCTCCGGCTTTGTTTAAGTAGCGTTCAATCTTTTTTCTGAACTCCGGCTCAATTGCTTCAAACTCTTGCGTAAGACGGTCAAGGTTTTTATGAATATCAAAGTGTTTTTTGCCTCCTTTGAAATAAACGCGATAGATCGGGTCAAGCTCTTCAAATTGCAGCGGATTCGGGATGCCGCACGAGCGGAACAATTCATCAAACTCATAGCTCATGCTAAAAAACGAGGGACCGGTATCGAAGCTAAATCCGTCTTTTTCCAGCAGATTCAGCCTGCCTCCGGGCTGATGATATTTTTCAACGATTTCAACATCAAATCCTTTTGAGCTTAATCGTAATGCAGTGGCTAATCCGCCTAAACCTGAACCGATGATGAGCGCTTTCTTTTTCATGGTTAACGAGAACTAAGGTAACAATAAACGGTGGGGATTGTTCTTTCATAACTTCACAAATACCGATAGCGTTTAGTCACGATGATGCGGAGCCTTTTCTAAAACTTAATTCGTGTCAAGATGTTTAACAGGAAAACAAATTATCATGAAAACTTCTGATTACCTGTATTTCTTCTCTGCTTTTGCTTCCTTTTTGCTTTCCGTTTACCTGTGGTTTTCGGGACAGAAAGATGCAGGGCTGTTTGTAGGTATTTGGGTGCCCTCCATCCTAAGTGCAGCCATCCTCATCAAGTTAATTAATAACGAACGCTTAAAAAAATAATCAACATGATTACAATACCTGATACCGGCATTTTCATTCTGGGCGGTGTGCTCTATGGAATATTTATCATCGGCACCATTCTGGAATTCAAAAGATCCATTTCTGAGATAGATAAAAAATCTCGGAAATAATTTTCAACACAAATGATTGTACCTTCATTTACTGAATCTGAATTAATCAATACTGAATGAAAATTTTATTGACAGGCGCTAATGGCTATATCGGAAAATTATTGCTGCCTGTCCTTGTTAGAAATAAGCACAAAGTTTATTGTCTCGTGCGTGATAAGCGAAGGTTTAACACAGCAACAGCATCTGATAACATTGAAGTAATCTCAGGTGATTTATTAAAACCTGATTCATTAGTCTCGTTGCCAAAAGACATTGATGCAGCCTACTATCTTGTTCACTCAATGACGTCCGGTGATAAGAATTTTGACAGGCTGGAGGAGGATGCCGCGCATAATTTTTCAAACTACATCCGGACAACAACCGCTAAACAAATCATTTACCTTGGTGGGTTGGTAAATGCAGAGCATCTTTCCAAACATCTGCGTTCAAGAAAAAATGTAGAGAGCGTGCTGAAAGAAAGCGGAGTTTCCGTTACTGTGCTCAGGGCAGGTATCATTATCGGATCGGGTAGCGCATCGTTTGAAATTATCAGGGATTTGGTGGAGAAACTTCCGGTGATGATTACTCCCCGCTGGCTTAACACAAAAAATCAGCCTATCGCCATTGCCAACGTGCTGGATTATCTGGCGGGCGTTTTAGGCAATGAAGCTGCGCTGGGCAGGACCTTCGACATCGGAGGACCGGAACCACTCACTTACCGGCAGATGTTGCTGGAGTTTGCAAAAATCAGGGGTATAAAAAGATATATTATCACGCTTCCGTTGCTTTCGCCCAGGCTGTCATCTTACTGGCTCTACTTTGTGACTTCAACTTCTTTTCAACTGGCAAAAAACTTAGTGGAGAGCCTCAAAACGGAAGCCATCTGCAGGGATGATAGCATCAAGAAAATTATTGACGTTCCGCTACTCACCTATCGCGAATCAGTTCAGCGGGCATTCAGAAGGGTGGAGCAAAATGCTGTCGTGTCCAGTTGGAAAGACGCGGTGATATCAGAAAAAATGAGTTCACAATTGAGCGAATTCATTCAAGTACCTGTGTATGGTTGTGTAAAAGACCAACGTATTACCCCATTTACCACAAGCGAGGAAAAAGTGCTTGATAAGGTCTGGACAATCGGTGGAGCGAATGGCTGGTATTATGCCAACTTTCTTTGGCGCATCAGGGGTTTCATTGATAAACTGGCTGGAGGTGTTGGATTGAGGCGTGGCAGAAGAAGCGCGACCGAACTTAATGTGGGCGATGCGCTTGATTTCTGGCGAGTGTTGCTTGCTGACAAAGAATCAAAACGGTTGTTGCTCTATGCGGAAATGAAATTGCCCGGAGAGGCATGGCTGGAGTTCAGCATCATCAATTTGAACGGTCAAAATCAACTCGTGCAGACAGCGACCTTCCGACCGCGTGGTTTGGCTGGCAGAGCTTACTGGTATGGATTGTTGCCGCTGCACAATCTTATTTTTGAGGGTATGGCAAGAAAAATAGTAGCCGGTTGATTTTAAAATCAGGGAAATAAACCTTATGAAAACCAGACAACTCGGCAGCAATGGACCCCATGTTTCCGCCATTGGACTCGGCTGCATGGGGATGAGTGATTATTACGGCACAAAAGCTACACGCAATGAAGTGGAAAGTATAAAAACAATTCACGCAGCATTGGACGCGGGTATTGACTTTCTGAACACGGGTGATTTTTATGGAAAGGGACAGAATGAATTACTTATTGCACAAGCCTTGAAACAACGACCTGAAAAGCCTTTTATCAGTGTGAAAACCGGCATTTTAAAAAATACGATGGGTGGATACGGTGGGGTTGACGGTAGTCCGAAAGCCATAAAAAACGCAGTCCACTATTCACTGACACGTCTTGGTATGGATGTGATTGACCTCTATCAAACCGCACGCATAGATCCTGCTGTTCCGGTAGAAGATACAGTTGGGGCGATTGCGGATTTAATTAAAGCCGGTAAGGTACGTTATCTTGGATTGTCAGAAGCGAATTCTGAAATTTTGCGCAGGGCGCATGCCGTGCATCCGGTCACCGCAGTGGAAGTGGAATATTCACTTGCCACCCGAGTGATTGAAAATGATTTGTTGAAAACAGCGAGAGAACTCGGTGTAAGTATCGTTGCTTATGGAGTATTATCTCGGGGGTTGCTTACAGGAACATTGAAAGGTGAATTTGCGCCAACTGATTTTCGCGCTCATGCGCCAAGATTCAAAGGGGAAAACTTCAGCAAGAATCAAAATCATCTCGCAACGCTTAAAAAATTTGCAGACGAAAAAAATTGCACGCCTTCACAACTCGCAATAGCTTGGGCGCTGCATCAGGGTGACGACATTATTTCTCTGATTGGAACGACCAGCATTTCGAGGCTGCAAGAGAATCTTAAAGCACTTGAAATCAAATTATCCCAATCTGAGTTGCATCAATTAAATGAGGCTTTCCCGGAAGGTCTTTTTGCCGGGACACGCTACGATACAGGGCAGATGCGATTAGTGGTCAATTAAAAATAAATGCATCTGCAAGTACAGACTCATCAGAGTGAAACTTTGTGTTCCCTCCGCTGTTAAAGGTTCATGAATTGGAATATCTGGCTCATTCTATTCCTCGCATGGGGTCTGCCGCTTACCTATTATCGTGGCAGATTCAGGAAAATGATTTACCAAACCGGGCATTGGGCAATTAACATTAAGCCGGTCTTCACGAAAGAGTTAAGAGGGCTATTCGGCAACCTCTATCCGGGCGTACCGGAATATTTGAGATTGAGAAATTTCTACCGCTTCTATTTGTCGGTATATCTGATTTTGTTTTTCCTGTGGAAAAGTAGGACGCAATGATTCCAAAGTGAATGTTTTATTGGTAAACTTCACACTCACCAAAATATTCCCGGTAAATTTTCCTTCTCGGAGCAAACCCAAAATAGATTGCCGGACGAAGCAAAGCAGTGAGCAGAAAATTATGAGCTTTGTAAGTAATATCGTCAATAATCAGGGATGAGTCGTCAGTTATTTTTCTGACAACGTGCTTATGCCTCCAGTACGAAAGCGGAAAAGGCAGCTTCGCTCCTTCATCTGTAAACCAAGCTTCACGGTCGTTTTCACCATGTTCCGTTATCCTGCTTATCCAATCAGCTTTTATCGGTTTGTTAAATCTCAATTTCACCCTGTCGCCTTTTTTAGAGCCGGTGAATTCAATGATTTCCATATCAGCGTTTTTTGGCTTCAGCGCTTCAAAGAGCTTTCTGTCAAACCGCTGCATTATATCTTTGTAATGCCCCTTTACCTGTGTTTCTATCGTGATGCGCATCTTGTTGTGGTTATGAATGAAACTTCCTTTTGAATTGATTAAACCATTTTAGCCGACCGGTTGTTTCACCTTCCGAAAGATAATGAGAGAGATTAGAGCGTTTCAATAAAATGGTTGAGGAAGGATATATGACAAGGCAAGAATTTGAAAGAGCTAAAAGGAACATTCTTTCAAAACTTGGCGGATGCATGTAGTTGAAAACTCAATTGGTTTTAGCTTCTGAAATTTTGAGATTATACTTTTGACGTATAGCATCCATTTCCCTTTTCAGGATTTCCGGATGCTTCCAATACTTTTCACTCAGCTTTTCCCGAATGTCCCGCATCATTTGAACAGCATCAAAACGCTTCCCGTTTTCAACGGGTTTCTTATTCTTATTCATTGTCGTTTAGGTTTAAAATTTCTTCTGGCGTTCTAATTTCAATCAGCCTGTAGCCAGGACGCAGGTTGATTGAGTTGCAAAGCCGGATTCGGTCAAGGTTTACAATATGCTTAAAGTTCCAACTTGCAACTACGTCTGAATAGTTCAGAGTCGCAAGAGCAATGGGGAGGGCATCGTTGTAACTTTTGTTTGTCAGCGCACCTTCGGAGATATACGTTTCCGCAAGTTGTATCGCCTCGTCAGTAATACCAATGCCTACTCTGTTTTTTCAGGGACTTCTTTTACCTTCTCTCTGACTTCTTCCCTTGCAAGTTCAAGTTCCTGTAATGTCAGGTCAGAGAGCATAATTTGCTTTGTTCCGGCAATGAATTCCTGAAACAGAGCATTGCTCTACTCTTTAAACTCTTCGTCAAAGCAACCGCCAATAACCGATGTATCTGTATAAACTTTCATCAATCCAAAGATACAAAAACAAACAGCCAACGCATTTGGTAGCACATTTGTATTTTTTGCCGACACACAAATCAACACTAAAAAATTCAAAAGAGCTACCAAGCCTACGCACAACGACAGACCTCTATGGACAGACGAACACGACTGAAAAAGAACAACGAACGCACAATCGGGTAGTCCGTCCCGTCACCTGTCGGTGACGGGGAGAGGCGCTCACACCACTGTACATGTGGGTCACGCATACAGCGGTTCACTAAGCATACCATGACCGCTTTCTTTTTCATCGCTCATGGCTTTGAAGTACTTTATGAGAAGGCTACTCCGGTTTCCCGAACGCTCCTTATCGAATTTCTCCCAACTTAATGTTCAGTCCTTCGTTGGTTGTGAGTCTTCTCCGCGTTGCGGAACTCGTTGCTCCAACTACTATGACCTCTGCTGACTTCTCCAACCCTCTTTACACGATTGGAGACCTCCCTCGGTAAGGTGAATACCCTTCGGTCAATGCCTGCCGCACCTACCTGACAGGTTTCTTTGGTGATTGCTCACCCTTTGGACGTTGGTATGCGTGGCTACCTTATCCAACCTGCCAAGCCTCCTATGCGGTTTCTGTTCGTCAGTACCGACCTTTGCAGGCTCGCTTACTTCAGTGCTTCCCTCACGGAAAACCACCTTGCGTCTTGCTAAAACTTCGGGGCTTTAATCCCCGCGTTTAAGAGACTTTCACTCTCTGGGATTCCTTTAAATAAATAAAAGAACTATATTCACCATTCAAGGCGCACATCGAGTAGCCCGCCCCGCCACCTGTCGGTGACGGGGAGAGTCGCTCACACCTGTTTGCCGAAGCACTTCGGTGCGCAGACACACCACTGCACTTGCGGGGCATCGGTTGTGCGCCCAACTCGTAAATTCCACCCCCCTTTTTCTCGGAAAAACAAGATTTGTGTCTGCAAGAAATATCCGGCTAACATATTGATTTACAAGCGGAGCGCACAGCATTGCGCCTTTCCTATCAGGCGCATCTTTCATCGGAAAAGGAAATTCATTCGGAAAGGGTTGATTTTTGTCTTTGCCCATCGCCTTGTCGCAGGCGTATATTTGGGTTGTGATTCAAAAATTCAAAACCAGCCAAAATCACAAACACATGAAAAAATTATTCACAAACACGTTCGCTCTGCTCATCGCATTGTGTTGCTTCAGCTTCTTCGCAAGCGCCCAACAAAACTGCAACGCTTCGTTCACCTTTCATCCTGACTCTACAGGCACAGGAAACGGAGTTACTTTTCACAGCACCTCCACCAGCGGCAACACCATCACTTCCACACAATGGAGTTTTGGCGATGGCTCCGGCTCAAGCGATGTAAATCCCTATCATCAATTTGGCGCAGCGGGCGTTTACTACGTTTGCCTCACCATCGGGGTAACAACGCCAAACGGATTGATTTGCACAGACACGCATTGTGACAGCATCCGCGTGGGACAAAATCCGCAGCCAAACTGCCAGGCTTCGTTCGCATTTCAAATCAACCCGAATACACTTGAGGTTTATTTCAGCAATTCATCAACAGGCAGCAATACGCCCAACTTCGGAGCATCATGGGATTTTGGCGACAACACGATTTCTACTGACATCAACCCGCAGCACACTTACACATCTCCCGGCACTTACAATGTGTGCCTTACAATTATAACATCCAACTCAGCAGGCGCCACTTGCACGGATACTTATTGCAAAATTGTTGTTGTAGGAAATAACTTCCCGCCTTGTCAGGCATATTTCACTTACGCGATTGATACAGCCGGACTCGGAGTGCAATTCACCGACCAATCGCAAGTGTCAACTGCAACGCTTGGCACCAATTGGAGTTTTGGCGATGGAACAACTTCAACTGATTTTAATCCGCTTCATGTTTATACATCACCCGGCACTTACAATGTTTGTTTGATTCTGTTTGCTCCTGTGAGCGGCTTGGGTTGTGTTGATACATTCTGCAAAACAATTACTGTTGGCGCAGGAGGTTCCTGCATTGACCCGAATCAAATCAATCCGAACTGCATTTGTCCTGCTGTTTATGCTCCTGTGTGCGGATGTGACGGAGTTACTTATGGCAATGACTGCGAAGCGCAATGTCATGGAGTTACCCGATGGACTCCGGGCGTCTGCCAGACACAAGGTTGTCAGGCTTCCTTTAATTTTCAGTTGACGCCAAACAGTTTTACTGCGTATTTTAATAATACTTCCTTCATCAACAACACCAGTGGTACTTCGCTTTGGAGTTTTGGCGATGGAACAACTTCAACAGATTTTAATCCGCAACACGCATATGCTAATGGTGGAGATTATTCTGTATGTCTTACCATCAGCGTTTTAAATAATATTGGAACCGCTTGCACCTCTACCTATTGTGACTCGGTGCATATCGGTACAGTTCTACCTTGCGTTGACCTCTCCGTAATTGACACTACAGTATTTTGTCCCGCATTGGGAATGCCGGGAGTGTATTGCGGCTGCGATGGAAATTCCTATGCTTCACAATGCGAGGCTTATTATTATCATGGCGTTACTTCAGGCACATGGTCTTTTAGCGGGCAATGCGGTGTTCAAGGCTGTCAGGCTTCATTCAGTTTCCAACCCGACCCAAATGCATTCGGAGGTCAATTCAACAATACTTCTTTCATAAATAATACCAGCGGCACTTCTCATTGGGATTTCGGTGACAATACCACTTCAACGGACGCGAATCCGCATCATACCTATAATCATAATGGTGCGTACTACGTTTGCCTTACTATCAGCGTTCCTAATAATAATGGAACAGCCTGCACTTCTACGCATTGCGATTCGGTTTACGTGGGAACAAATACGCCATGCATTGACCACTCGTTGATTGATTCTACTGTGGCATGTCCTGCTGTGTATGCTCCCGTGTGCGGCTGCGATGGCGTTACGTATTCAAATGATTGCGCAGCGAAATTCGGTCATGGTGTTACTGCATGGACGCAGGGCGTTTGTCAGAACTCCGGCTGCCGCGCTTCCTTCAATGTGACGCATCAGAATGCGTTGAGCGTTCAGTTCAATAATACATCGCACGGAAATACCACCACAACCAGCTTCATTTCCGATTGGGATTTTGGCGACAACACCGTTTCCACCGACAGAAACCCGCAGCATACTTACCTGCATGCAGGAGTATATTATGTGTGTTTAAAAATTACTGTTACTACACCAAATGGAAATATCTGCATGGATACCTTCTGCGACTCCGTGCATGTTGGACAGAACAATGCGTGTATCAACCCTTCGTTAATTGACCCGAACACAGCTTGTCCCGCTATTTATGCTCCGGTGTGCGGATGCGATGGAAATACGTATTCAAGCGATTGCATCGCGCAATATGGTCATGGCGTTACGCAATGGTCGCCCGGTGCATGTCCCACAACAGGTAATTGCCAGGCATCATTCCATCACCAGCTTGATTTGAATGGCGGTATGCAATTCACAAACACTTCTTCGCCAAATCCAAATCCTGCAAACTTCAGCGTGTTGTGGAATTTCGGTGATGGCGCTACTTCAACCGACTACAATCCCTATCATGCCTACAATGCATTTGGCATTTACAATGTATGTCTTACAATTACGGTTCCGGCTTCAAACGGCACGGTATGCACCTCTACTTATTGTGATTCAGTGCGCGTTGGCGTGAACAATCCGTGTATTAATCCGTCTGTTATCAATCACAACTTAGCTTGCATGCAGATTTATGATCCGGTGTGCGGTTGCAATGGCATTACGTATGGAAACTCCTGTGAAGCATACTATCATCATGGCGTTACGCAATGGACTCCCGGTGTGTGCGGAACAAGCGGTCCGTGCCAGGCTCAATTTGTGTGGAACTATGGCATTGTTGCTCCCACTGTTTTCTTCACGGATATTTCTACCGGCAACAATGTAATCGCGTGGCATTGGGATTTTGGCGATGGCTCATCTTCTACCGCCCAAAACCCTGCGCATAATTTCCCGCAGTCAAGACATTATGTGGTATGCCTCACCATCACATGCGCTACTTCGGTAACAGGTCCTGTTTTCAGCAATACCTATTGCGACACAGTGATGGGCATTGGCTCCAACATTTGTATTGACCAATCGCTGATTCAGCCTAACTATGTTTGCCCCACAGTGTATCAGCCTGTGTGCGGTTGCAATGGCATCACGTATTCTAATTCATGCGAAGCGGAAAATCATCATGGCGTAACTAACTGGAATCCCGGACCTTGCTCCGGCACAGGATGTCAGGCGAATTTTAATTTCCAATTGAGCACTGTCGGGTTTGCGGTTGCCTTTAATGATTTGTCATTAGGTAATCCAACCACATGGCAGTGGGATTTTGGCGACAATACTTCATCCACCGACCAGAATCCAACGCATACTTACTTGCTGCCCGGAGTTTACAATGTGTGCCTCACCATTACATCAGTAAATAGCAACGGCTCCGTATGTGTGAATACTTTCTGCAAGCAGATTGCCATTCATGGCTGCATCAATCCGGCATTGATTATTCCGAATGCTCCTTGCCCCATTGATTATCAGCCCGTGTGCGGTTGCGACAGCGTTACCTATCATAATGCGTGCATTGCCGGAAAACGGACAGGCGTTACAAGTTGGACTCCCGGTCCGTGCAACAATACATGTAACGCAAGTTTCACGACTACTTTCTCCGGAACGGGCAATTCAATTTCGTTCACGAATACTTCCACCGGCAACTTCACGCGCGTGAAATGGAATTTCGGTGACGGCTCTACATCTACTGATAACAATTCTGTTCACACGTATTATCAAAGCGGCTGGTATCGCGTGTGCTTACAAATATTCAGCAACAACAACACTTGCTACGACCAGCATTGCGACTCCGTGTATGCAACAGGCTGCGTTAACCCGACATTGATTAATCCATCAGTTACATGCCCCGCAATTTATCAGCCGGTGTGCGGTTGCGATGGGCAAACGTATCAAAACTCATGCGTTGCACAATACCATCATGGCATTGTCGCCTTCACTCCGGGTGCTTGTTCACAAACAGGTTATTGCCCAACAAGCGGACAAGACCAGGGCAGTGTTTGGATTAAGCGCATAGGACCAAACTATACGGGCGATGATGGCGGCTATGCTTCCTTCAACCAATGTAACCGCAGGTTCAGAGCAGGCAAAACATACATCATGCGATTGAGCGGTGCTGTGAATAATGTTCCCGGATTTCAGGCGCACTGGAGAGTATGGTTTGATTTCAATCACGACAACGACTTTGATGATGCAGGCGAACTTGCATGGCAGGGCTTTGGCGCGCTGAATCAGTATGCAGTATTCACCGTGCCGATGGATGCGTGTGCCGGTTGCACCAGAATGCGCGTGACGTTGAGTGATGATTTCCAAAATGAATGCGGCAGCTACGCAGTAGGCGAAACGGAAGATTACGATTTAGGTATCCGCAGCAACGTATTTTGTCATGCTCAGCCGCTGCATCCGATGGCGCAAGGCAACAATGACAACTACAAGCTCAATGACTATGAAGCAGGCGAAGAGTTTGCTGAATTATATCAGCCGCTTGAGTTCGTTATCTATCCTAATCCGGCTGAAGATGTTGCAAACATTACTTTCACAGGAAGCGCTGAAAACAAAATCACGCTTCGCGTATTTGATATAAACGGAAAAGAAGTTTTCAGCCAAACAATTGAAAATTTAGAAAATAACACTACGCTGCAATTGCAAACGGCAACGCTTGCCAACGGAGTTTACCAAGTGGCTGCGCAAACCGGCAACGGTTTCCGCCAGGTGCAAAAACTCATTGTGGCTCGCTAACGCGAAAGAAGCAGAGCAGGACGAAGAAGGGGCAGCCTGAAGGGGGTTGCCCCTTCGCTTTTTTGGGGTGTATCGGGTTCAAGGAATGGATTTGCGTATGACCGCAGCAAGATGCTCAACTTCTTCCGCTGTATTAAAGTTGTGCAACACGAGCCAGATTCTTTCCTTACCTCCTGGCATGGGGTGAGGCGGTCAAAAAAACATTTTTTTAAAACTGCCCTAAAGTCAAATTCCCACTACCTGAGGATATTCCGGCTTAGGATTCCACTCTTCAACTCACCTTGCAACATCTTACTTCACTCCCCGACACCTTTGCTTAAACATCCCCCTCCCCTTCCCGTAAAAAAGACTCCTGCATGCTGAACGTATTTTTCCTGAATTTCAGGAAGTAAATCATCCAGCGGCACAAAACAGAAAGCCTATTGTAAAGATTTACGCACAATCCGAATAGCGAACATCCGGCACGAGTTGCTGATATTTGTTTTTCGGCTACAATTTAAAGACATCGGGATTGCGTAAAATTTTCTTACTTTAGGGCAGATGAGGAAAGCCTCGCTTCTTGTTTTCTTCCTCGGCTGCATCACCGCAGCCAATGCCCAGCATACGCTGAAAGCGAAACTTATTGATCAATCTACGTGGGAGCCGCTCATTGGAGGCACCGCCACCATCAAAAGCCAGGTGCGCGCAGTGACGGATGAGAACGGCATTCTTGTGGTGGATGCGCTGCCCGAAGGTGAGTTTGAAGTGGAATATAACTTCACCGGCTACGAAACAAAAAAGGCGCAATACACTTTCCCGCTGGCGAATCCGCAGTATGTATTTTTTATCGAGATGACGCCCGATGCGCAGAAGTTGCGCGAAGTAACCGTTGCCACCACGCGCAGCAGCCGCACGATAGCCGACATCCCCACGCGCATCGAGCTTATCAGTAGTCAGGAATTAGACGCGCGTAACAAAATGCGCCCCACCGACATCCGCTTGTTGCTGAATACCAGCACGGGCATGCAGGTGTATCAATCGAGCGTTCCGTCCTTCAATTCGAGCATCCGCATTCACGGACTGGATGGCAGGTTCACACAGATGCTGCGCGATGGCTTTCCCGTTTACTCCGGCTTTGCCAACCAAATGAGCCTCATCCAAGTTCCTTCCTTGGATTTGCGCCAGATAGAAATTATTAAAGGCAGTTCTTCCACGCTGCATGGCGGTGGAGCAATCTCAGGCTTGGTGAATCTTATTTCGCGTACGCCCGATGAGCATCGCGTGGATGTGATGGTGAATGCCAACTCCACGCTTGGCTTTAACATCAGTGCGTTTTATGCGCAGCGGTTTAATAAGATTGGCGTTACAGTTTACGGAGCGCGCAACAGCAACCGCGCGTATGACCCCGCAGGCAATAGTTTGAGCGCCATTCCCGAAACGGAACGCTACACGTTCAATCCCGCGCTCACGTTTTATTTTTCTGAAAGAACACAACTCTCCATCGCGCTCAACAGCATGTTTGAAGACCGCCTCGGTGGCGACACGAAATACATTCGTGGCGAAGGCGACAGCGTTCATGCCTTCTTTCAGCGCAACGTGACCGACCGTGTTTCATCGCAAACAACATTGCGCCACAAAATAAACGACAGGTCGTTTTTTCAAATCAAAAACAGTCTGGGCTTTTTCAAACGCGATTTGAATATGCCGGATTATGCGTTTGCGGGCAAGCAGTTCACTTCGTTCAGCGAGATGTCGTGGCAGCATAAAACGAAAAAGCTCGAATGGATTCTTGGCATAAACGAATGGACGGAGAATTTCAATGAAGACAACAGCGAGAATGTTGCCCCCCGCGATTATCAGCAATTCACGCTTGGCGCTTTCGTGCAAAATACATGGAACGTGGCGCGGTGGTTTACATTGGAAACAGGCTTGCGCACGGATTATCAAAACGACTATGGCGTGTTCGTGCTGCCGCGCTTTTCGGGATTGTTTAAAATTTCATCGCGCGTTACTGCGCGATTGGGCGGGGGCTTGGGTTACAGAACACCAACAGTATTTACCGATGCCGCAGAGCGTATTAACTATGTTGATGTGCAGCCGATTAAAGCCGATGCGATTGATGCGGAAAAATCAATCGGGGGCAATTTAGACATCAACTATAAAATGCCCGTGTTCAATAAAAAAGGAACACTTAGCATCAACCAATTAGTGTTCTACACGCGCATCAACGACCCGGTGGAGCTTGTGCAATTACCTTCAGATGAATATGAATATGCGTTGCAATCAGGGCATTATGATTCAAAAGGCACGGAAACAAATATCCGCCTGAAGTATGGTCAGTATGTGTTGCTGGCGGGTTATACGTTTGCAAAAATTCAACAGCAGTTCAATAAAACAACGAGCAGTTTTCCCTTATCAGCGCGTCATCGCGCCAATGCGTTGTTTATTTATGAAGTGCGCACGAACCTACGCATCGGTTTTGAAGCCGCTTACACCGGAAAGCAAACACTGAACGACCAAAGCACCGTGAAAGGCTATTGGATTTGCAGCATCATGGCGGAAAAAATGTGGAAGCATGTTACAGTGTTTGTGAATTGCGAAAACATGCTGAACGTGCGCCAGTCGAAGTATGAACAAATCTACACAGGTACGCTTACACAGCCGGTATTCAAAGACATCTACGCCCCCCTTGATGGTGTGCTGGCGAATGTCGGCATCAAGATTTCATTGTAGAAAATGCGGAATGGTTTTGGAGGAAATTAAAACAGGAGCTTATTGAAAACTTTTACGCATCACCGGATTTTAATAGACCTCTTTCATAATTCATTCTATTTATCTTCTCCTTTGGAGAAGAATAAAGATGAGGCGAAAAAAAAAGCGAATTATGAAAGAGGCCTAAACCCATTCTGCCTGCTCGTGTTTCTCTTGTTCGGGTGGTGGAATAAGGTTGACGCGCAGTTCACCGGCTCTACGCGCGTTGATTATCTCTTGTCCGCTTCCGCTTATGATGCGGGACAAGCCGAGCTGATTCTCATCAAAGACAATAAGGTAGTTTACAAACGTGTTTTCAGCGATGTGCAAAGTGCAAGTGAGAAGAAAGTGCGTGTTGCAGGCTCTTCTAAATGGTTGGTTGCCGCTACGCTGCTCACGCTCGTTGATGAAAAACGGATAGCGCTTGATGAACCGATTGGAAAATATCTTCCACAGTTTAAATCGGTGAAAGCAACCATCACACTTCGGCAATTGCTTTCACACACAAGCGGCTTGCCTGCGAATGTTCCTTATTTAAAGAATAAAGAATTGAGCCTTGCGCAATCGGTTGACAGCATTGCGCGAAAGACAATGCTTGTTTCTGACCCGGGCACACAGTTTTTGTATGGAAACACTTCGTATCAAGTTGCCGCACGTCTTGCCGAAGTGGTGAGCGGCAAGGATTGGGAATCGTTGTTCAAAGAAAAGATTGCGCAGCCGTGTAAAATGTATAAAACCGATTTTGGAAATCAAAAAGGAAAAAACATTGGAGAGGGCGCTTATTCCACTGCCACTGATTTTTCAAATTTCCTTGTGATGTTGCTCAATAAAGGAAGTTATAACGAAACAGAAGTGCTTTCACAAAAATCCGTGCAGGAAATGTTCCGCGACCAGACAGCAGACTTACCTGAAGAATTCACGCCCTATAAGCAGACTTCAACAATGAAATCGCAGTTCTATGGCTTGGGCGTTTCAATTGATCGCATGATTCCGCTTGACAACACAGCAACGGAAGTCAGCAGCCAGGGTGACAAAGGCTTTACTCCGTGGATTAACGTCTGTAAAAATCTCGCGGGCGTTTATTCCTTTTATGTTGATTTGAGCGATGTCGCTGCAACAATTGATGAAACAAAACTCGTGATTGATGATGCGTTCAAAGATTATTGTAAAGATGTTTCCACAAAAAGCAAAAATGACGGAACGAATGTAAATCCGGCAGCGAAACAAACGAATATTTTCTTCCGCCTCGAAAGAGAATCTAAGGTAATCTTGAATCTCTTTGACCCTTTGGGGAATGAAGTAATGCAACTGAAAAACGGCATGTTGAAAGCAGGCGATTATTCCGTGCCTGTTGATATTGCCCGCCTTAATCAGGGAGTTTACTTTTATCGCTTGGAGATTGATGGTGTGCTGGAGACGAAAAGGATTACGATAAAGAAATAGCGCATTATCGGGTACTCTCTGCCTGCTTCTTTTTTTTCTCTCTATTTTTACCCTGATGGATTTTTCGATTGAAAATATTTTATTGATAGGCTCTGTGCTGCTTTTTATCAGCATCGTTGCAAGCAAAACCACAGGCAGACTTGGTGTTCCCTCCTTGCTGCTTTTTCTCTTGGTCGGGATGCTTGCAGGTTCGGAAGGCATTGGCGGAATTGAATTTGATAATCCTGAAATTGCGCAGGCGCTTGGAGTAATCGCACTCGTGTTCATTCTTTTCTCAGGCGGACTTGACACCACGTGGAATGACGTGAAACCCGTGCGGTGGCATGGCTTGGCGCTGTCAACAGTCGGAGTGCTTATCACTGCCAGCTTAGTCGGCATTCTTGTTTCGCAATTATCTGACTTCTCACTGCTGGAAGGTTTGTTGCTGGGCGCGATTATTTCATCCACTGATGCGGCTGCGGTGTTTTCCATTATGCGCTCGCGCAATGTGGGGTTGAAAGGCAACATCCGTCCCCTGCTCGAATTTGAATCGGGCAGCAATGACCCGATGGCATATTTCCTTACCATCAGTTTCATCCAGCTTTTGGTGAATAAAGAAATGACGTTTCTCGGCCTCGTGCCTACATTCCTTCTTCAAATGTCTATTGGCGCAGCGGCAGGTTTGCTGATGGGAAAAGCGATGGTGTGGGTGATGAATAAAGTGAAACTGAATGTTGACGGGCTTTATTCAGTGCTCGCGCTTGCGATGATTTTGTTCACCTATTCCGCCACGCATTTCATTTACGGCAACGGGTTTCTTGCCGTTTATCTTGCAGCATTGGTGATGGGGCGCAGCAACTTCATTCACAAAAGAAGCCTCACCAAACATTTTGACGGGCAGGCATGGCTCTTGCAAATCATTATGTTCCTTGCGCTGGGGCTGCTCGTGTTTCCGAGTAAGATGCTGCCCGTTTTCGGCATCGGAGTATTGGTTTCTTTATTCCTCATTTTTATCGCTCGACCTGTTGCGGTGTTTATCAGTCTTGCTTTCTTCAAAGTTTCTTTCAAAGAGAAAGCGCTCATTTCTTGGGTGGGGCTGCGCGGTTCTGTCCCCATCATTTTCGCCACCTTTCCCCTTATAGCAGGAATTGAAAAATCAGAAATGATTTTTAACATCGTCTTTTTCATCGTGCTTACTTCGGTTGCATTGCAAGGCACTACGCTCCATCTCGTTGCGCAATGGCTCGGTCTTTACAAGCAGGAAGAAGTGAAAATGAAAAACCCGCTGAAGCTCACACAAAGCGAAGATTTCAGAAATGAAATGACTGAACTCACGATTCCTTCAAATAGCATGGCTTCCGGCAAGGCGATTATGGAATTAGAAATTCCGCATAGCATCCTCATTGTGCTGATCAGGAGAAATGGAAAGTATATTACACCGCGCGGCTCTACGGTAATTGAAGCGGGTGACCGCTTGTTTGTAATGACAGATGACAAGGACGAGATAAAGGGTTTGAATAAATATTTATGCAGCAGTAAAGTTTAAACTCGAAGTAACTTTACGCATCAATTTTTTACTTGAATGGAAATCTCAAACCGCTACGACCCGAAAATCGTTGAAGATAAATGGTACAAGCATTGGCTTGAACAGAAATTCTTTCGCTCTACGCCCGATGCGCGTGAGCCATATTCAATTGTAATTCCACCGCCTAACGTCACGGGCGTGTTGCACATGGGGCACATGCTCAATAACACGATTCAGGATGTGCTGATTCGCAAAGCAAGGTTGGAAGGGAAGAACCCGTGCTGGGTTCCGGGCACCGACCATGCTTCCATTGCAACGGAGGCGAAAGTGGTACAGATGCTGCGCGAAAAAAAAATCAGGAAGTCAGACATTTCCCGCGAGGAGTTTTTGAAATATGCATGGGAGTGGAAAGAGAAATATGGCGGAATCATCCTGGAACAACTGAAAAAACTCGGAGCATCCGTTGATTGGGAGCGCGTACATTTTACGATGGATGACGATTACTACAAAGCAGTGATTCGCGTGTTTGTGGATTTGCATAAAAAGGGTTTCATCTATCGCGGCTTACGTATGGTAAACTGGGATTGCGAAGCGCAAACAACAGTGTCAAACGAGGAAGTGTTGTATGCGGAAAACGGTGAAAAAAGTTTTCTCTATCACGTGCAATATCAAATCAAGGGTACAAATGATTTTATTGTCATCGCAACGCAACGCCCTGAAACGATTATGGGTGATACGGCTGTGGCGGTAAATCCCAATGATGAGCGTTACAAAAACCTCATCGGCAAAACGGTGCTTGTGCCGATGATTCACCGCGAAGTGCCTGTGATTGGCGACAATTATGTTGAAAAGGAATTTGGAACGGGTTGCCTGAAAGTAACGCCTGCGCACGACCAGAATGACTATGACATCGGTTTGCGCCATAATCTTCCTGTGATTGCTACGATAAACCCGGATGGCACACTGAACGAAAAATGCGAGTTGCCTGAATACGTTGGTAAAGACCGCTTCAAAGTGCGCAAGTTGGTGGTGGAAAGATTGAAAACGGAAAACCTGCTGGTGAAGGAAGAAGAATTTATCACGCGCGTGGGGCGCAGCGAGCGAACGAATTCGATTGTGGAGCCGATGCTTTCGATGCAGTGGTTTATTAAGATGAAAGAAATTTCAAAGCGGGCATTAGAAGCGGTGGAGAAAGACGAAGTGCAACTGCATCCCGACAAATTCAAGAACACGTATCGCCACTGGATGGAAAACGTGCGCGATTGGTGCATCAGCCGCCAGTTGTGGTGGGGACATCGTATTCCCGCGTGGTATGATGAAGCGGGGAATGTGTATGTGGCAGAAACTTTTGATGAAGCTTTGAAGCAAGTCGTCAGTCGTCAGTCGTCAGTCGTCAGCGAAGAAAACAAACTCCACCCTCCACCCTCCACACCCAACACTCTCCGGCAGGATGAAGACGTGCTCGATACATGGGCATCTTCCTGGCTCTGGCCCATCGCGGTGTTTGACGGATTCAACGATAAGTGTTTTGATAAGCAGAAAGGTAAAATCAACAAAGCGGCAAATGCGGAATTGAATTATTACTACCCGACAAAGATTCTTGTAACTGCGCCTGAGATTTTATTTTTCTGGGTGGCGCGAATGATTATTGCGGGCTATGAATATTTAGATGAAAAGCCATTCAGTGATGTGTATCTGCACGGCATTGTGCGCGACAAGCAACGCAGGAAAATGTCAAAGTCACTTGGCAACTCGCCCGACCCGCTCGACCTGATGGCGCAATATGGCGCGGATGGTGTGCGCATCGGCATGTTGTTTTCATCACCTGCGGGAAATGATTTGCTCTTTGATGAAAAGCTCTGTGAGCAGGGAAGAAATTTCTGCAACAAGATTTGGAATGCGTTGCGCCTTGTGAAAGGATGGGAAGTGCATGAAGGAAAGAATGAGCACAACGAAGCCGCTATTCTGTGGTTTGAAAACAGAATGAATCAGGTGATTGAGCAGTTGGAAAATTCCTATAAAGATTTTCGCATTTCAGAGGCGCTGCATACCCTGTATAATCTTATTTGGGATGATTTCTGTTCGTGGTATTTGGAAATGATTAAGCCACCCTTTCAGCAGCCGCTCGATAAATTCACCTACGACAAGACTGTTGATTTTCTTGAAAAGCTCATGCAAATTGCGCATCCGTTTGTACCGTTCATTTCAGAAGAAATCTGGCACACGCTGAAGGAGAGAGACGAGAAAGATTGCATCACGGTGAGCAGCTATCCGCAGGCAAAACCGTTTGACGAATCCGTTTTGAAGAAAGCAGAAACGGCAAAGGAAATCATTTCACGAATCCGTGATGCGCGCGCGCAGGCGGGCATCAGTCCGAAAGAAGAATTGCCGCTGTTGGTGACGACTGCGAATAAAACCGGATATGATTTCTTCAAAGGAATGATAATGAAACTGGCGGTTTTGAAATCCTTTGAATTCACCGCTACAGATGTAGAGAATGCTAAAACAATTCTTATCGGCTCCGATAAGTTGTTCTTGCAAATCCAAGCCAACGTGAATCCTGAAGAGGAAAAGAAAAAAATAATACAGGAGATTGATTACTACAAAGGCTTCATCAAATCTGTTTCATCAAAACTCAGCAACGAACGATTTGTAAGCGGTGCGCCAGCAGCCGTAATTGAAAAAGAGAAGCAGAAACTAGCTGATGGTGAGGCGAAACTGAAAGCGCTGGAGGAGAGTTTGGCGAAGTTGAATTAGTGTCCTTAAATCAAAAAGAGGCTGTCTCAATTGAGGCAGCCTCTTTTATTTTCTTAGAATTCAAATTATACCGAAACAACTCAGGTTTTCAAACAATTTAGCTGTAGAATGTCCGGTATTAACCAAGAGTACGTTTCGTTCCTTCGGAATCTCAACTACTCTTGGTATATTATTCCAACGCCAATTTATCGGTCAGCATTCCGTCTTTTGTTCTCAGTTGAATGAAATAAAGTCCTGCTGCCATGCGGCTCAGGTCAATGGTTTCAATGAACTGATTCTTATCAGCAGTATAATCTTTCGTAAAAACAACTTTTCCCGCAGTATCAAAAATTCTCAGTAGCGCAGGATTATCCGTGCGGAAGTCAATGTTAAAAATTCCGCTTGACGGATTTGGGAACACATTCATGTACGTCTCTTCGTTCAGCACATCGGCCGTCTGCTCATTTGTTTTGCAACCTCCCAATATCACCGTTACGGGGGTGCGTTGTGCGCTCACACATCCGTTCAGGATAGTTTCTGCATAAAAGTTGGTGGTGGCGGTGATTGCCGGAGTGATGAATGCCAAACCCGTGCCGAGCAGGTTGCCGCCCGCAGGCGCATCATACCAATTAATAGCGCCCCCGATGGGGAAACTCACCGTAAGCGTGGATGTCCATCCCGAACAAACAATTGGAGGTAACGCAATTGCCACAGGCGAGGGCGCTGTCAGCACATACACCGTAACTGGTGTTCTTGCGCTGGCGCAGCCATTGACGGTAACAGTTGCCCAATAGGTGGTTCTTACTGTTAAAGGTGGAGTAGCGTAGGAGGTTCCTGTTGCTATCGGAGTGCCGCCAACGGGAACATTATACCAATCCACCGTTCCTACAGGTACAACTGCATTGAGCGTGGATGTAGAGCCTGCGCAAATTCTGTTTGGCGAAGCGGACAATTTAGGAGGAAGCACAAACGCATTCACATTTACTACCACCATAGTGCGCGGACTGACGCATCCATTGGCAACCGCTTCAACAAAAAATCTTGTATTTGTTGTAAGCGTTAATGTGGTGTAGCTTGCGCCAATCCAAACAGGAAGCCCTCCGGTTGGAACAGTATACCACGCATACGTTCCTCCTGCGGTTGAAGGCGTCAATGTAGCAGAAGTTCCGTAGCAAATTGTTTGTGCAGCAACATTAGGCGCAGCGGGAATTGGATTTACAGTAACGGTTACTGCGCTTCGAGGTCCCGTGCAGACGCCAAGCGTGTTGTCAGCATAAGCGGTAAATGTGGTTGTGGCAGATACCGTGAGCACAGGCGTGGTGAACACTCTTCCTGTTCCAAGCAGATTGCCACCGGTTGGAGCATCATACCAATTGACAGTTCCAGCAAGGGTTCGTGCCACTAATGTTGTGGTGTTTCCGGAACAAATCACTGCGGGGCGCGCAACGATATTTGGCGCAGGCGGAGTCGGATTCACTGTAACGACAACTGCGGCAGGCAAACTCACGCATCCGTTTGCATCAGTCGTTTGCACCCAATAAACAGTAGTGAATGCAAGCGCAGGCGTTGTAAATGTTGCGCCTGTGCTGAGCAATGTTCCACCGATGGGAAGGTCATACCAGTCGTAAGTTCCGCCTGGTCCGGTTGCGGTTAATGTTGTCGAAGTTCCTGAGCAAATTGTTGCGGGAGCAACTGCCGGTGAAGCAGGTAATGAATTCACTGTTACTGTAATAGCAGTTCTTGCACTCGTACAACCGTTCGCGTCTGTTTCCTGCACATAATATGTTGTTGTGTTTAATAACGGTAGTGTGGCATAAGTTGGTCCAACCCAAAGCAGGATTCCTCCGGTGGGTGCGTCAAACCAGGTGAATGTACCGCTTCCACCCGTAGCAGTAAGCACACTGGAAACTCCCTGACAAATAGTAGCAGGTGATGCAGTAATTGTCGGAGCAGCAGGAATCGGATTTACCGCAACGGAAACCACAGTTCTTGGTCCTGCACAATTTCCGCGCACGGGTTCAGCCCAATAAGTTGTGGTTGTTGTCAATGCTGGTGTTGTGAAAATTGCACCCGTGCCCACAAGATTTCCGCCTGTGGCTGTATCATACCAATTAATCGTTCCAAGCACAGGAACGGTTGAAGTGAGTACCGATGAGCTACCTGAGCAAACGGCAGCAGGCAATGCAATAACGATTGGCGAAAGCGGCTGCGGGTTGGGGTCAATGTTTACTACAACCGGTGTTCGCGCACTCACATCTGTTCCGATAGTTGTTTGCACCCAATAGGTTGTAGTCGCGAAAAGTGCAGGTGTGGTATATGTTGCACCTGTTGCGATTGCAGTTCCACCGATTGCTGTATTAAACCATTCGAAATTTCCACCGGAAGCAGTTGCAGTTAGTGTGGAAGATGTTCCCAAACAAATCGGATTTGGTGAAGCAGATGCAGTTGGCGCTGGCGGAATCGGATTTGCTACGCTTTGGTTGCACGAGAAACGGTTGAAAAAATTCCAAATCTCTGCGCTTGCATTAATGTCGCGGTTAATCGTGCCAAGCCCGCCTAAAAGAACGGTTGTGCCGGGCCATTGATGCCCTCCTCCGTTCACTTTTAATAATTGCACTTCTGCGCCATTATCGCAAGGGCTCCATGCCCAACGGTCAACCGTTGACAGGTCAAAAGGGTTGGTGTTTGGAAGCGCGGTGATCGTTGGATTTCCTGAGCAATTATTATTATTGAACAGCCAGTATGCAAGCACATCATTCACCGATTTAAAACCAACGATTCCGTTGAAAGGAACAATTGCATCAGCAGTTCCGTGAATGTGCAGCACAGGTACGCTGCGCGTTGGTGCGCATGTTGCAAAAGCAGCATCAGTAATCACGCCAGAAACAGGCGCGATAGCAGCAAAACATTTCGTTGATTCGCACGCCAGCTTGTAACTCAAAAAACCACCGTTGGAAAGTCCGCAGGCATACAGACGGTTAAGGTCTGCTCCGTAAAGATTCACCATCTCGTCAGCAAGCGCATCAATAAAACCTACATCATCCGCAGTAGATGCTCCGGGAATCCCAAAGCCCACATTCCACGACCCGCCAATACCGTCAGGATACACCGCGATGAAATTATTTGTTTCCGCCACCGCATTCATGCCGGTTACCTGCATCATGCGTTGCCCGTTCATTGTTAGTGCATGCAGCACAAACACCACAGGAAGGTTTGAGCCGGCAGTATAGGAAGTTGGCAAATAAGCAATATATGTTCTATTTAATCCGCCCTGACTTAAGATGCCGCTGGTAACTTGCGCTTTAAGGTTCAGCAATCCGAAAAGCAAGATGAATAGAAACAAAAAGAACTTTTTCATGATGTTCATTTTTAAAGTGAAAGAAAGCAAGGCAATTGTATGAAAATCCCGGAAACAACTGAAATACGCTCAGGTTAATTCAGCTTCTATTTTTAGAAAAAAGGAACCTTCAAAATGCGATTTATACAAAACCATTTTATTACTTTGTAAAAAATGAAGGCAACGCAGAGGCGCTGCCCGGCATCCTTTAATACATAATCAAAAGCGTTGGAGCAATCAACCGATTCCCTTTTTCAACTGATACGCGCCCTTTCAAAGGCAGAGAAGCGTTACTTCAGGGTTTTTTCCGGGTTGGAAGGCGCTGGCTCAAAAAGTTATCTCGTGTTATTTGACATTATGAGCGGGATGAAAAATTATGACAAGGAAATGTTGAAGAAAAAAATCAAAGAAAGGAACCTTTCAACAGACCTTTCTAAAACGCGGCAATACCTTTTTGACGCGCTCATCAAATCGCTTATCTTTTTTTATTCTGAAAATGACAGTGAGTTCAAAACACGCCTTCAATTGATGCAGCTTTTGGTGCTGAATAAAAAGGAGTTGTTTAGCTTGGCGCAAAAAAAACTGAAAATCTTTGAGCGCAATTGCGCCAGGCAGAACAGAACATTATTGCTTGCAGAGACTTATGCGCTCATGAAAACAAACGCATTTAACCTATTCCTCAATAATTATGACAACGACAACTTGCATGAATTGATGAAGAAAGAAGAAAGCAATCTGCAATTGCTGATGAATGAAAGCAAATTCCGAAGTCTGATGATGCAGGCGCTTACGCTCATCAAGGAGGAGAACAGAATGCAACATGATGTTGTTACGGAAGAATATAAAAAACTGGAAAGCAACCCCTTGTTGCAGGAAGCCGGTAAAGCAAAAACACTGCGCTCAAAACTGATTTACCTGAGCCTGATGAGTATTATCAAATTCAAACTGAAGAAAAATGAAGAAGCGCTAAGTAATGCCAGCGAATATCTCCGGTTGCTTGAAAAAAATAAGCATTTGCTGAAGCGTAACACGTTTTACTATATCGTGGGTTTGCGTAACAAGCTAATTGCTTTGATGGAATTAGAAAGACACAGGGAAGTGAAGGCTGTGCTCAGTAAGTTGAAAAATGTAAGCTGCCAGAACGTCAACCAGGAGGCAATTAAATTCAGAACTTATTATACCTTCTCCCTCCTTACGCTGATGAATTCCGGTGATTATGAAAGCGCGTCAAAACTGATTCCGGATATAGAAAAGGAATTGACAAGCTACGGAGGCTTGATTGACCGTTACTCTGCGCTTCAGATGCTCCTTTTGATGGCAGAAGTGCATTTTGGAACAAAAGATTTTGACAAAGCAGTTACACTGACCAATCACATTCTCAATGAGCCGCAAATCAATGACTATATCAACCTAAACATCGTTTCAAAAACCACGCTGCTGATGGCACATTATGAGTTGGGAAATTTCAGGCTACTGCCATCACTCGCGCGTTCCACACTCAGGCAGTTGAATTCAAATGGCTTCGAAAATACTTTTGAAAGTGCATTTGTGAAAGCATTCATGGAAAAGCAAATCAGCGAAGCAACTTTCAATCAATTGCTTTCCGAAGTTGAAACGCTGATAAGAAGCGGAAAACAACCGCTGCTGTTTGACTTCAGAAAAATAAAACGGTTTTTAAAAGAAAATGCGGTTGCTGAAGTAATGGTTGATTAAAAAAAATGAAATATCAGACAATCCAAAATGCTATGCAATTCAAATTCGGAATTGAGAGGACGCTGATTTTCATTTACGCTTTTTACTTTTGTACAATTCCCTGAAATTAATTTCTAAATTATAACCCCACATTTTTTTAAAAAACAATTTTCATGAAATCACTACAAGTAATTTTTGTTTTTCTCATCGCGCTGATGCCGCAGTTTCTTGTTGCGCAAATCTCCATTGTAACAGGGGATATGCCGGTGGTGGGTGATACTCTTTATACTGCAACCGACAGAACCGTTGCCGGAATCACCATCGGCAGCGCTGGCGCAAACATCATCTGGGACTTCAGCTCCGTTTCGCAGGAAGAGCTGAACACCACGTATGTAAGAGCGCCTGCTGCCACGCCCTATGCCGCAAATTTTCCCAACGCCACGCTTGCAATCACAACCAATTTCGTGGATTACATTTTTATCAGAAATACTGCTGGCACTTACACTCCGCATGGCATAGCCGGTGATTTACTCGGAGTTGGTCTTATCACGGATGTACAGTTTTCTCCAACCGCTGACCAATACAGGTTTCCGACACAATATGCAGGCACATTCTCTGGAAATTCCGGGTTTGTGAAAACCATTCCGGCTGCAAATTTGCCGCAGGCATTAAGAGATTCAATTCAGGCGCAGCTTCCTGTGGGCGTTACCTTGCTTCAGGTGCGGGCGACATACACCACCAACTACTTGGATAACATTGATGGATGGGGAAAGGTCATTACACCGGTGTGCAGTTATTCTGCATTGCGGCAGAGAAGGCAGGAATACACGCAAACGATAATTGAAGCGCAAGTTTCCATTTTTGGCTTTCCGAGTTGGCAACCCGTCAGCAACACGCGCGACACGTTGATTAATTACAATTGGCTGGCGAAAGAAACGAAGCTTCCTGTGGTGACAGTTGCTTTTGATGCGACAGGCATAAACGTGAACGCTGTAACTTATTCATTGATACCTCCAGCGTTGGATGCCGACTTTATCGCAAGTAAAACATCGCTCTGTCCCGGTGATGGCATTGATTTCACTGACCTCAGCAACGGATGCCCCACAGCATGGCAATGGACTTTCACGGGCGGAAATCCTTCATCATCTGCATCACAAAACCCTGCCAATATCACTTACAACACGCCAGGAACTTATCCGGTGGTCTTGCAAGTAACGCAAAGCGGACAAAGCAACACGGAAACAAAAGCGGGTTACATTACTGTAACCAATCCCGTTGCAAATGCCGGTGTGGATGATACGATTTGCCTCGGGGGAAATGCCACGCTCACTGCTTCAGGTGGAGGAACTTATTTGTGGAGTACAGGAGCTACAACCACATCAATTTCTGTTAGCCCGGCTTCGTTTTCTAATTACACTGTAACCATTACGAATGCCAGCGGCTGCACTGCTTCTGATGAAGTATCGGTTTCTGTAAACCCATTACCTGTGGCAGATGCGGGTATCACTGATACAATCTGTTCGGGTGAAACAGGTTCGCTCACTGCAACCGGTGGCGTTTCCTATTTATGGAATACGGGAGTCGCATCGTCCACTTTATCTGTGAGCCCATCCGCCACAACAACCTACACTGTTTCAGTTGCAGATGCCAATGGATGCGCTGCTTCCGATACTGCTTCTGTTGTCGTGTTGTCGCTTCCGCTTGCAGATGCCGGAGTTAACGATACGATTTGCAAGGGACAAACCGGAACGCTCACCGCATCGGGCGGGATTACTTATACATGGAACACGGAAAGCATTTCAACACAATTATCGGATGCTCCCATTGCAACAACTTCCTACACCGTTACTGTAACGGGAGCCAATGGATGTACGGCAAGCGACAATGCTTCCATCGTTGTAAATCCGCTTCCCGCAAAAGAACTTTTTGACTTGACGATATGCTTTGGCAGCACAACCATTCTGGATGCAGGAAATCCGGGTGCTGCTTTCATTTGGTCAACAGGTGAAACTGCACAAACAATTTCCGTGAGCACTGAAGATGAATATTCCGTGACGATTACTGACGAAAACGGATGCAGCAACTTCGATACTGCTTCTGTATCAGTGGGGTTCAGCTTAACAGTCAATCTCTCCGACCATGAAATTTGCCAGGGAGAAAGCGTTCCGCTGAATGCAGGAAATCCCGGAACCACGCATAGCTGGTCAACCGGAGAAACAACGCAAACAATCATTGTATCCGTATCAGGAATTTACAGTGTTACCGTTTCAGATGCTATTGGCTGCAGCGGAGAAGATAGCAGCATTGTGCTTGTAAATCCGTTACCCAACGCTGATGCCGGAGTAAATGATACGATTTGTTTTGGCGACACAGGTTCATTGACCGCATCAGGCGGAATCCTTTACGCATGGAGCAACGGAAGTGGGGCTGCTTTCTTTTCAGAGTCACCCGCTTCCACTTCCAACTATACAGTTACCGTAACAGACGGAAACGGATGTTCTGCTACGGATGATGCGATGATTATCGTTCAGGCATTGCCTGTTGCAGATGCGGGTGAAAACGATACGATATGCGTTGGAGAAACCAGTGCGCTTCAGGCATCAGGAGGAGTTGACTATTTGTGGAACAGGGGCGATACTTCTTCTGCTATTTCCGCAAGCCCGCTATTCACGGAGAGCTACAGCGTAACCGTTACAGATACAAATAATTGTTCTGCATCTGACATCGTAGCAATTGTTGTCAATCTGCTTCCTCCTGCAAATGCAGGCGCGGATGACTCACTCTGTATTGGAGAAAATATTGACCTGACTACAAGTGGCGGAACGGGCTATGCATGGAATACGGGCGAGACAACTTCAACAATCAATGTAAGTCCTTCTGCTGATTTGATTTATTCTGTTACTGTAACGGATGCCAACGGATGTTCAGCCGATGATAGCGTCAGCATTTTTGTGTTTGCTTTACCTGTTGTTGATTTTTCAGGGTTGGATTCTGCTTATTGTCCGTATGATGCAGCAGTAAATTTATCGGGAACTCCCACTGGTGGAACATTCATTGGTGATGGAATTTCGGGAGATGATTTTATTCCTGCATTAGCAGCTACAGGGAGCGCTACATCCGTAACTTATTCTTATAGTGATGCAAACAATTGCACAGCGAGTAAAACGACTTCAACCCTTGTTTATCAGGATGTGAACGCAGCTTTCACTGGTCTGAATTCCAGCTATTGCCAAAATGCAGCATTCATCACACTGTTCGGAACGCCTGCGGGCGGAACATTCAGTGGTCCCGGGATAACGGGAAACCACTTTGACCCGTTGGGTTTGGTTGCCGGAAATTCTTATGATTTGGTCTATGTTTTCACAGATACAACAGGCTGCATTTTCAGCGACCCAGCATCAGTGGCGGTAGATCCCTTGCCGGTAGTAAGTATCTCCGGTTTGGATTCGCTTTATTGTTCGGATGATGCTCCTGTAACGCTAAACGGCTCTCCTGCGGGAGGAAGTTTCAGCGGAGCAGGAATTACGGGCGATGTGTTTTATCCTGATGCGGTTGTCGCGCCAAACGCTTACCTCCTGACGTATTCCTACGCTGACGGAAACGGATGCACGGATTTGGCGAAAGCAAACGTAACGGTGGAAGAATGTACGGGAGAAAAAAATTATTCCCTTCAGAATGATTTCACGATTTATCCCAACCCCGCGCAAGACAGATTGTTCATCCGTTCAAGCTTAGCCGATGAAGCGCATTTCAGGCTTTATACCATGACCGGAAAAACGCTTCAATCTTTCACGAACCGGAATGTACAGGAAATGATGATATCAATTGCTGAGTTGAGTAGTGGAATTTATTACTTAGAAATGTTGAGCGGAACGCAGAAGATGGTAAGAAAAGTTGTGGTGCAGCGATAGGTAAACATTCAGCGCGATAAAAGATTTGTTATTTTTCTTCCAAATCAAATAATCCAAGAAACTGCACGAACGCGATTTGTCCGCCATCCACTTTTATTTCACCGCTTAGATAGGTAGCAACAGGCTTGCGGATTTTTGCCGCAAGTTCCTTCCACACTGTTTCCTTTACATGAATTGTAATATCCGGTGTGCCGGTTGCGAAGGGCTGCACTTCTGCAACACCGTTGCGCACTTCCACCATCCACTGCGCTTTTGTGTCGGTGAAGTCAAACATCACGCGCTGATGCACTTGCGAGCTTTTTTCGGGATTCAAATGCGCAGCCATGCTATGAAAAATTACCGACAGCGGAATATCGCGCACCAACTCAGTTGTCGGTTTTATAAGCCCTGCATTTTTTAAGCCCTGTAATTCAAGCGCACACGTGAGATAATAATTCCGCGCATTGGGGTTTGATTGCGCTTTGCCTAATTCAATCAGCGCATTTATTCTATGTGCAATGGCATTTTCATCATTCGGATAAAGCGTTAAATAATAATCCGTCAATTCAAGCAGCCATTGATATTCCTGTTGCTTTGATGCGTTTTCGATTTGTGCAAAAAGTTTTTCTTTTCCTCCGGCAAGCCGTTCGATATTTTTTGCGCGTTCCTTTTTATCAAGTGGCAACAGCGTAGTGGGATTGCCGTCAAAGAAACCCATATAGCCGTCAAACACAGAGCGGACAGACCATTCTGCTTTTCCATAAAATTCATTTAGCCATTCGGAGCGTTGCAGGTGTTCGGGAAGAATCACCGTTTCAGCAAGCTCATCAGGTGTCAATCCTTTGTTCATGCCGCGCACGGTTTGGTCATGCACGAATTGAATCGCATCACGATAATCAGTGAGCGTTTGAAAAATTATTTCTTCACCAATGATTGGTTCCGTATGACTTGGGATGATAATCTTAGGATGCAAGTAGCGCATCACATCCAAACTGTTTTTCCAGAGGTTGATGTCGCGATAGGGCGTACCGCGAATCGTGTAAAGATTTGGAAAAGCCTTGTAAATATTATCACCGCATAGGAGTGTTTTGCTTTCCGGCAGCCAAACAAAAAGCTGGTCGGGCGTCTCACCTGGCGCGTGATAGAATTTCAAATGAATGCCCGCAAGCGTTACATCCAATGAATCTTTAAAGAGTACCGTAGGGCGCAGCGTATGTATTTCCGCATCTTTGTCAATCTGCAAATGCGGACCGATGCCGCAGTTCACATGCGCGTTGCTGTCTAAGAAAACACCGAACATGCGATAAGCGCGCTTCTCCGTGATGTCACGCAACAGCGCATTTGTTTGATTGAGGTAATACGGCAACAATTCCTGCGCATACACATCTACAGTTTTATTTTCTGCAAATGCAGCCGCGCCACCCGTATGGTCGGTGTGGAAGTGCGTGTAGATAATCGCTTTTACCGGTTTGCCGCAAATGCTGTCGAAAGCCGCTTTCACTTCCCTGCCGCTTTTCATGCTCTCCATGCAATCAATAATTAGTACGCTGTCTTTTCCTTCGACTAAAATGCTGTTGGCAAGTCCGTAGCCGATAGCAACGTAAATGTTGCTGCCGATTTTTTCGATGCGCTTTTTAAAAATATCGCTGTGTGCAGTAAGTTCAGCAGGAGAGGCGACATGCTGCTGTGGCGTGTTTCTTTCCCCGCAACTTTGAAACAGGAAAGGAACAAACAGCAGGAAAATATTTTTAAGCAAGCGCATCGCGGGCGGAAATTAAGAATTACGAATTAGGCATTACAAAATTGAATTATAGCACCCCTCAACACGATCATCGCAGAAAGTATTTACAACTTAGGACGCTCGATTTTATTTTTTATCGGAGGAACGGTCTGTAGGTATGCAAAGATTGCTTTCGCTTCATGGTCAGTGAGCTGCATATAAGGCATCATTGGGTAGCGCAAGGCTGGCTCTCCGTCTTTCAATCCGAATCGCAATGCATTTACAAATTGTTCTTCCGTCCAGTTTCCGATTCCGGTTTCTTTGTCGGGAGTGATGTTGGCGGTGGGCACTATTTCTTTCCCTTCCATGTCAAGGGTTTTATTACCGCCACCCATAAAGCCTTCGCTCTTTTCGGGTTCCAGCACATTCATTGTTTTGAAATCAGCGGAATGGCAAGCGTAGCAATCAAGATTAAAGGTGAGGTACTTGCCAAGTTCCACGAGGTTTGTCGTGTCAGGAAGCGGAATTTTTTTTTCAGGCAGGGGGAGTGGCTTGAATGCCACCCGCGAAAGGAACTTTACAAGGAAAGAAGGTTCACAGGGAATATCAGCCACCGCAGCCGCTGCCACCAGCGGGTCGTCAGAGCGGAGAAAGGCGATAACCGCCTCTACATCTTCATCAGCCATGTGCGCAATCTTCGCCATGTAAGGGGGCGCATACTGCCCGTCACGCTTGATGCCGGTGCGCAACAGAAAGTATAACTCGCCATCGGTCCATGAGCCGATGCCATAAGTTTTATCCTGCGTGATGTTTTGGGAATAGATTGCTCCGAATTCTTTTGGCACATCGCGCATGAGCATTCCGGTGAGCAATCCTGTCTCGGAATTCTTATGGCAATTAGCGCATAAAATCAATGCGAGCTTCTTTCCTCTTTCTACTTTTTCGGGAGTAATGGTTGCGTGATAATCCTGTTGCACAATTTCATAATACGGAATGTCAGTGAAATTCAGGTAGGCAGCGCCAGCGACTAACACTACTGCAACCACTCCGAAAAATCGAAGAAGATATTTCAATATTTTTTTCATGCGTGCTGTTTTTAGACGATGTGAATTTATAAGAAATTCTGAATTCAAACAAGTTCACAATTATTGTTGGACATGTCTGAGTCTGTTAAAAATCTATTCGGGAGGATGCGCATAAAACGAAGACAACAAAATGGAGGCTTCTATTCATTTTTTCGTTTACGGTTTTTTAAAAGTCCTCAGCACTTTTCAGCGCTGTTGACGCCCAAAAGCAGGTAGCATTCCATGCAAGTCTCTGGCAAGATGCCGTTTGATGTCGAATACGTTATTTCTACATCATACTTTTCTTCCATATCGCAGTTTTTCAACGCTTTTCACATCCAAGAATCAAGAACCTGATTGAACTCACGCTCCTTATTGATACGAACCGTGCCAGCCATTATTTAAAAGCCGTTCTAAATAGATAACTGCAAATTCAGGCTACACCCCTTTCACATGCTTCGTATAGTTAAACCAATCAAGTTGAAAGGAAGGCGCGTTGTAAAAAAGTTTATAGAGTGAAAGGTTTTGGTGGGGATATTCATCCATCTTGCTCAAATCATCGCCTAACAGGGTGCAGAGTAGTGAACGCATTGCCCTGCCATGAATGCACAGCAGGATTTTTTTATGAGGCGAAGGCTTTAGCACGTTTTCAATAAAGCGCAGTTGGCGTTGCTGTAGTTCAACGGGGCTTTCGCCTCCGGGAATTTTTTCAATTAGTATTCCCGAACGCCATTTCTTGAGCATATTCATATAATCCTGAGAGGTGGCGCTGTCGGGCAGTTTGCCTTCATAAATGCCCCAGCTAATTTCATCCAAATCCTGGTGAGGGTGAATGGCGTGACCGGCATCCACAAAGGGCTGTACAGTCTGTTGTGCGCGGGCAAGCGATGAGGTGTAAATAATTTCAAAAGCCTCTTTTTCAAAATGAGAGAAAAAAGCCTCCGCCTGTTTTTTGCCGCGCTCATTGAGCGATGAGTTCACTCCCCTACCCTGCACAATACCTTGTTTGTTTAAATCGGTTTCTCCGTGCCTGATGATATAGATTTCCTTCTGCATGATGTATCTTTACGCGCCCGTTTTGCGGGCAAAGATAATTCCACCTGCGCATGGCGTTTACACAAAATATCATCAGCATTTACAACCTGATTAACGAATGCCTCCAGCGACATTTGCCTTTTGCGGCATACCGACTTCCGGCCGACAAAGGCGTGCAACTTGTTCTTCAGGAAAATCCGAAAGTGCATGAGTTGGCAAACGATGAAAAGCTCGCTGCCAACAAAGGCTTTGCATTTTATCCATTTCCCGGCTCTCATGCGCCCAAGGCATTTATAAAAGCTGATTTTCACCTGTGTGAAGAGAATATTACAGAAGCGGCAATTATTGGAGTATTAACAAGAGTTGGATTTTCTCAAAACGGCTATAAGAAATCTTATCCCCATCAGGCAACAAAAAAAGAATATTGTGATGGTGTGGAACAAATCATAAGCGAAATCAAAAAAGGAACACTTCAAAAAGGCGTGCTTTCGCGGGTACATTTAGAAAATGTACAAGAAGGGTTTTCATCCGTGGAATTGTTTAAGCGATTAGTGAAAATTTATCCCAATGCCTGCGCATACATCACCTACATTCCCCACACAGGATTATGGATTGGCGCTACTCCTGAACTGCTCTTGCAAACAGAGGATAATGAATTACGCACCGTTTCTCTTGCAGGCACTAAGAAGGTAGAGGGCGACCGCAGTTTCAACTGGGGATTGAAAGAATTGGAAGAACAAAAAATCGTGACTGACACGATAAAGGCATGTCTGGAAAAATATTTCCCCAACCGCGTGGAAACATCTGCCCCTGCCACTGTAATAGCAGGTCCGATGGAGCATTTGAAAACAACTTTTAAGGTGAATGCGGAGAAGCACAAAATAAATGAAGCGATTGATGCTTTGATAAATGATTTGCACCCCACGCCTGCAGTGGCAGGAATGCCTAAACAGGCTGCACTCGACATCATTAGAAAAACGGAAAAGCACAATCGCGACTATTATACCGGTTTCCTTGGTCCGGTAAATATCGAAGAGAAGACTTCTTTATTTGTAAACCTGCGCTGCCTTGAAGTATTGGACAAACACCTTGCATTGTATGTTGGCGCAGGCATCACCGCAGCATCTGATCCCGATGCCGAATGGGAAGAGACGAAACTGAAAACAAAGACGCTGCTGAATGTGTTGTAACTACCTTGCGCATTTTTGATGAACACCGACAAAATCTGGATTCGAGACATTGCTGAAGTTTGTGCAGCGAAAGGCGTTCAGAAAGCTGTGATTTCGCCCGGGTCGCGTTCAGCGCCTTTGGTTATTGCTTTTAACAGGCACCCTGCTATTGAATGTATCCAGGTGATTGATGAGCGTGTTGCCGCATTTTTTGCATTAGGCATCGCGCAGCAAACGGGAAATCCTGTGGCGCTTATCTGCACATCGGGCAGCGCAGCGCTTAATTATGCCCCAGCCATCGCAGAAGCATATTACCAGCGCGTACCGTTAATCATTCTCACCGCTGACCGTCCCGATGAACTGATTGAGCAGCGTGACGGACAAACTATCCGGCAGCAAAATGTTTACTCAAATTATATCCGCAAGAGTTTTCATCTGCCTGTTGTTGGCGAACACGAAGATGACCGTTGGTTTTCAGCGCGCATCATTTCGGAAGCGCTGAATGTTGCCGTGCATCCTGTTCCCGGTCCCGTGCATGTGAATGTTCCATTGCGTGAACCGCTTTACAATGTGAAAGAGGATGCGGAATATGTGCAACCGAAAGTTATCGAGCAGTTGCAACCTGTTTCAACTTTAAGCGAGGCAGATAAAACAAGCTTGCAAAATGAATGGACAAAATATAAAAGCAAGCTGCTGATTGTCGGGGGGATGTTTGATACTGGCAAGACTTCCTCTAATCTGACAGAAGCATTCGCTAAGCTGATGCGTGACCCTTCGGTAGTTGCACTTACTGAATCCTCCTCCAATCTTCCGGTGGAAGGTGTAATTCCGATTATAGACCCTGTGCTGGAGGCAATGCCGAAAAATGAAAAAGCATCGTTCACACCGGAGTTGCTTGTAACAATAGGCGGAGAAATTGTTTCCAAAAAAATAAAAGCATTCTTCAGAGCAAACAAGCCAAAAGCACATTGGCATATAGATATCAGCGGTGACCATGTTGACACCTACAAATGCCTGACAAAAGTGATTGCACTGAGAATGCCTGATTTTCTTGATGTAATAAAAGATGCGCAGCATCAACAATCAGACTTTCGCAATAAATGGCTTGCTGTGAATGAAGAAGCAAAAAAAATCCGGGAGGACGTATTGAAGCAATCTCCCTACAGCGACTTTACCGTTTTTAATGAATTGCTCAGGTCGCTGCCGGATAATTGCAATCTGCATTTAGGAAACAGCACTCCTATTCGTTATGCAAATTTATTTGAAGTGAATCCGACTGTTACCGTGAATTGCAATCGCGGCACCAGCGGAATTGACGGTTGCTCAAGCACAGCGGCAGGCGCGGCTTTTTCAAATCAAATACTGACCACGCTTATTACTGGCGACATCAGCTTTCTCTATGACAGCAACGCCTTGTGGAATAAGCATCTGCCGAAAAACCTCCGCATCATCATTCTGAATAACTCCGGTGGAAATATTTTTCGCATCATCCCCGGACCTTCCTCATTAAACGAGTTGGAAGAGTATTTTGAAACAAAGCAGGAACAAACAGTTGAACATATCGCAAAGGCATTTTCGCTTCCTTATTATTTTTGCGATGACATGCAGTCGCTGAAAACGCAATTGAAAGATTTCTATAAACCGCAAGAGAAAGCAGCAATACTGGAAATTAAAACTCCAAATGAAACAAGCGCAAAAGTGTTGCAAGAATACATGAACATGAAGTAATGTGCTGATATGCCAATGTGCCAATTAATAAAATAAAAAGACAATCTTAGAAAAAATGAAAAAAGAAAAAGCAAAACGTAAGTGGACTCCGATAAAAAAATATTCGGAAATTCTCTTTGAATATTATGAGGGCATCGCAAAGATTACGATTAACCGCGAGCGCTATCGCAATGCGTTCACGCCTCAAACGAACATTGAGATGATTGAGGCAATGGATATTTGCCGCGAACGTCAGGAAATCGGAGTGGTGATTCTCACTGGTGCAGGCGACAAGGCGTTTTGCAGCGGAGGCGACCAAAACGTGAAAGGCATTGGCGGCTATGTCGGAAAAGATGGAGTGCCGCGTCTGAATGTTTTGGATTTGCAGAAAAGAATCCGCTCGCTTCCCAAGCCTGTGGTTGCAATGGTGAATGGTTACGCTATAGGTGGCGGTCATGTGTTGCATGTGGTATGCGACTTGACAATAGCATCTGACAACGCCATCTTTGGACAAACCGGACCGAAGGTCGGCAGCTTTGACGCAGGCTTCGGTTCCTCTTATCTCGCAAGAATTGTCGGACAAAAGAAAGCGCGTGAGATTTGGTTTCTCTGCGAACAATATTCTGCGAAAGAAGCATTAGAAATGGGATTAGTGAATAAAGTTGTTCCCCTGAAAAAACTTGAAGATACAACTGTGGAGTGGTGCAACATCATGTTGCAACGAAGCCCGCTTGCCTTGCGCATGATTAAGTGCGGAATGAATGCCGAATTAGATGGGCAGGCTGGAATCCAGGAATTAGCGGGTAACGCTACCCTACTCTACTATTTTACTGCAGAAGCGCAAGAAGGCAGAAATGCCTTTATTGAAAAACGCGCTCCGGATTTTAAGAAGTTTCCAAAATTTCCATAACGCTTGTCACTCAATATCAAATCCTGGCTGAAAGCTTTTCGCCTCCGTACGCTTCCACTTTCAATGTCCACAATTGCAATGGGAAGTTTCCTTGCAGGCGCTGAAGGAAAATTCAGTTGGCTGCTATTTTCATTGTGCATCACCACTACCCTATTTCTGCAAATACTTTCTAACCTCGCCAATGATTATGGCGACACAGAACATGGAGCCGATTCGGTTGAAAGAGTTGGTCCGGCAAGAGCGGTGCAGAGCGGAGAAATCTCCATGCAGTCAATGAAAAATGCAATGTACTTCTTTGGATTTCTTGCATTGGCTTCTGGTGTTGCGTTGCTCTCTGCAAGTTTTGGTAATCAACTCTCTTATCGTTTTCTTTTCTTTTTCGGTTTGGGCTGCGGTGCAATTGCAGCAGCAGTAAAATATACCGCAGGAAAAAACCCTTATGGCTACAAAGGCTTAGGAGATTTATTTGTGTTTCTTTTTTTTGGAATTGTCGGTGTAGCCGGAACGTATTATTTGCAAACACAACAATTGAATCCCGCTATTCTTCTTCCTGCTATTTCCATCGGATTTCTTTGTGCTGGCGTACTCAACGTAAATAACATGCGCGACAGAATCAGCGATATAAATGCAGGAAAAATCACAATGGCAGTTCGGCTGGGCGCAACCAATGCAAAATACTATCACTTCGCATTAATTACGTTGGCGTGGATTGCGATTATCGCTTACACCCTCATGAATTTCAACTCGCCTGTACAATTTATTTTTCTTGTTACTCTCCCTCTCTTTGTCATTCATTTAATTAAAGTGCTTGGCAATAAAGAACCGGCATTGCTCGACCCGCAACTCAAAACATTAGTGCTTTCCACTCTCGCCTATTGCATTACTTTTGGCATCAGCGAACTGCTGAACCGATGATTTCCAAAAGCCTTCAGGCTTACTTTATTCCTCATACGCTCCTTTTTAAAAAACCCAGCGGCACATCCCGGGGCATTCTGCAAGAGCGAAAAACCTGGTATTTGATAGTGCATCAAAAAGATCATCCTGAAATTCGAGGCATTGGTGAATGCGCGCCTTTAAAGGGTTTAAGCATTGACGACCGAAGTGATTTTGAAACCGTTTTAGGAAAGTTGTCCAATGACATTAATAATTATCCGCATTGGCTGCGGAATAAATTATGTGATTTCCCTTCCATCAAATTCGGTTTGGAAACTGCACTGCTTGATTTTTGCAACTCGGGCAAACAGATTTTATATCCTTCAGATTTCACAAAAGGAAAAGATTTTATCCGCACGAACGGATTGATTTGGATGGGAGATTTCAGCGGCATGAAAAAACAAGTGGAAGAAAAAATCGCTGATGGTTTCACTTGTATTAAAATGAAAATCGGAGCGATTGATTTCAACAAAGAACTTGCGCTGCTAAAATTTATTCGCGAGAAATCTTCCTCAAAAAAAATCGAATTACGCGTTGATGCAAACGGTGCATTTTCTCCAAAAGACGCGATGCGGAAATTAGAACTGCTTTCAAAATTTGAAATTCATTCTATCGAGCAGCCCATCAAACACGGGCAATGGAAAGCAATGAGCGCTTTATGCAAAAACACTCTGATTCCAATCGCGCTTGATGAAGAATTAATTGGAATAATGTCGCGCGATGAAAAAAGAAAACTGCTCGATGCCATTCAGCCGCAATACATCATTCTAAAACCCACACTTATTGGCGGGTTCACTGAGTCTTTAGATTGGATTAAAGCCGCTAAAGAAAGAAATATCGGCTGGTGGATTACTTCCGCGTTGGAATCAAACATCGGGCTGAATGCAATCGCACAGTGGACATATACGCTTGAAAATAAAATGCCGCAGGGATTAGGCACAGGAAAACTTTTCACGAACAATTTTGAATCTCCGTTGCATTTGAAAAGTGAGCGACTGTATTTTAATCCAAAACTTGCTCCTTTTCCATCGCTCCCAACATCAAAAAGAAAAGCAACTTGGGAGAAACAACTTGATAACTTCATACACGAATGGGAAAATAATTTGCCGTATGTAATCGCATATACATCGGGTACAACGGGAAATCCGAAAGAAATTCGCATTGAGAAAACGAAGATGATGCAAAGCGCATTGATGACGCTTCGCTATTTAGGCATTCAGCCCAATGAAACAGCGTTACTCTGTATTTCCTCTGAATACATTGCGGGCAAAATGATGGTCGTGCGCTCATTTGCAGGATTATTGAATCTGCTTCCTGTTGCGCCTTCTTCAAATCCACTTGCAGCAATTTCAGATGAGCAGGTAATTGGGCTTGCAGCTTATGTTCCTTTACAAGTTCAAGGAATTCTAAAAAATAAGAAAACCGCCACAAAATTCGCGAAGATTAAGAATGTGTTGATTGGTGGAGCGCCCGTTTCAAGTGAGTTAAGAAAGAAACTTTCAAAATTTAAAAACAACATCTACGAAACCTATGGCATGACGGAAACGGTCAGTCATATTGCGCTGAGGAAGTTATCGGACGACAGACAACAGACGACAGATTATTTTGAAACGCTTCCAGGAATTATCGTAAAAAAAGACAAACGCGACTGTCTTGTAATTTACGCGTCTGCACTTTCTGATACTCCTATCATCACGAATGACCTTGTTGAATTATCAGGCAACCGGAAATTCAAGTGGCTGGGCAGATTTGATAATGTGGTGAATTCAGGAGGAGTGAAACTGATTCCTGAACTGCTGGAAGAAAAAATCAAACAGTTTGTTCCCCGCAGGTTTTTTCTAAAAGGGAATAGCGACAAGCGATTAGGAAACAAACTTATTCTTGTGATAGAAGGCTCCGCTTTTTCCGAAAAAGCGTTGAAAACTTTGAAGAATAAACTCAGTAAGGTTTTGGGCAAATATGAAATGCCTAAAGAAACTCTCTTTCAACAAAAATTCGAGGAAACTGCGAGCGGAAAATTAAAACGAACTACCGCATTATCCCTACTAAATCCCCGATAGCCTGCTTCAGATTTTTCCGCTCTACAATAAGGTCAATGAAGCCATGTTCCAACAAGAATTCACTGCGTTGAAACCCTTCAGGTAAATCGCGTTTAATTGTTTCCTTGATAACGCGCGGTCCGGCAAAACCGATAAGCGCGCCCGGTTCTGCAAGTATTACATCACCGAGCATTGCAAAAGATGCGGTTACGCCTCCTGTTGTCGGATCGGTAAGCAAAGAGATGTACGGAATTTTAGCATCCGCAAGCTGAGTAAGTTTCGCTGCGGTCTTTGCCATTTGCATTAAGGAAAAAGCGCCTTCCATCATACGCGCCCCGCCTGATTTGCTGATGATGAGCAACGGCATTTTCTTTTTAATGCACCAATCAATAGCCCCAGCTATTTTCTCGCCCACCACCGAACCCATGCTGCCTCCAATGAAATCGAAATCCATGCAGGCAACGGTAATACTCTTCCCTTCAAGTTTGCCATGCGCTACTTTCATCGCATCCAGCATTCCGGTTTTCTCCTGGTTTTCCTGAATACGATCGGGATAAGGTTTCAGGTCTTTAAACTCCAGCATGTCTGTGGGCATCAGGTCGGCAAACAACTCTGAGCATTTCCCATCATCAAACAAAATGCTGAAATATTCATCACTGCCAATGCGGGAATGTTGTCCGCAATGCTTGCATACGTAAAGATTTTCGCGCAACTCCTTTAGGGTAAGGGCAGCTTTGCATCCTGAACATTTAAACCAAATACCGTCAGGCGCTTCCTTCTTTTCTCGCGTCTGGGTAGTAATCCCATCTTTATCGCGAATGAACCATCCTACTTTTATATTTTCCAAAGCGCGGTTCTTGTTTAGTTACAAGAAGCAAATATAATGTAAACAGGGGCAGGTTCAGCCCTTTATGGCAGAGGATCCGCTCAAAAAGAAAACGTGAAAGCTGCTCAACGATTCGCTTCTGCCATATCTTCAACAAACAACTTGAGCAGATTTCCTGCCGCCTCCACATAACCTTCTGCAGGGTTAATGGTGCTGATATAAGTGTAGAGTTTTAGATTGGGAATGAAAATATCAAGCACCGGCACATTCAGGTGTTTCAGGTTTTTCAACGCTTCATTCACCGTTTCCTGCCCGGTGAGCACGTGAATACGATTGGGCAGCAGCGCAACTTTTAGCGCAGGGTTTTCCTGCATGGCGGGAAGAATGTTTTTCAAAGTAAGTTCAGTCACCATCACATCGCTCATCGAAAGGCTCGTGGGCACAATCACTACATCGCTGATAGCGCTCAGGCGGTTGATGCCATACTCCGTGATGTTTGCCGCTGTGTCAACAATAATAAAATCATACTTCCATGCATCCTTAAATCCCTTAATCATCTTCACCACGCCAATCTCTTCTGTTTGCTCCATTGCAGGCATCGGGACTTTTTTATCCCTCATGTCGAGTAACTCATCTCTCCGTATCTCGCGCAGCGAATAATTGATGTCTGATTCAATCAGCACAACTTCATTACCCATTTCGGTCAATGCGGTGGCGATATTAATTGCGTTGGTGGTTTTTCCTGTTCCTCCTTTGCGGCTGATAAATGAAATGACTTTTGGCATGGTGATAAAATTTTCGTTGGAAATTTATCCAAAAGAATCAATCATCCCTTTTAGACTTTTTAACAATTTGTGTGAAAGCATAAACGCAGTTTTGTCGTTTGAGAAAGTGCAGTTTTGTAATTGATGCGTCAACCGATAAATTTTAAAAGAAAAAGTCTTCCGGTTCTTTGCTCTCTGTGTATTGCGGCAGCGCTCCTTTCCGGCTGCGCTTCCATTCCATCGCGCGAAGAGTTGAAGAACATCCGCAACTACACCGCCTCAGAAGTTTATTCAAAAGATAATGTGCTGCTAGGCAGATATTTTATCCAAAACAGAACAAATGTCGGTTTCGGTGAAATTTCACGACATATCATTCACGCGCTGATTGCCACCGAGGATGCGCGTTTCTATAAGCATGAAGGCGTTGATACGCGCAGCCTGCTTCGCGTATTGTTCAAAACGATTTTGCTGGGCGATGAAAATTCGGGAGGTGGCAGCACCATCAGCCAGCAGCTTGCAAAGAATCTTTATCCAAGAAAGAAGGGATTTCTTGCCATTCCCCGCAGCAAAATCCGTGAAGCGCGAATTGCATTCCGGCTGGAAGATATTTACACAAAAGAAGAACTGCTCACACTTTATTTAAATACAGTTTCATTTGGTGAAGAAGTATTTGGAATTGAAACCGCAGCAGAACGCTATTTCAACGTGAAGCCGATAGATGTGAATATTCAACAAGCAGCAATGCTTGTAGGAATGCTGAAAGGACCTACCTATTATAATCCCAACAAAAATCCTGAAAACGCGCTGAACAGGCGCAACACGGTAATCAGCCAAATGGCAAAGTATGAATACCTCAAACCGGAAGTTGCTGATTCTCTTCAGAAATTACCATTAGATATAGAATACACAAAGCTCACGCATGAAACGGGATTTGCTCCGCACTTCCGCGAAATGCTGCGCCTGCTTCTTGATAAAGAGATTACAGCTTACAATGAAAAACACAGCACACAATACAATCTCTACACCGATGGTTTAAAAATCTATACGACCATTGATTCTAAAATGCAACAGTATGCTGAAGAAGCAATGCAACAGCACATGGCAGTTTTGCAAAAAACATTCACCGATGAATGGAAAGGAAAAAAACCCTGGGATGAAAACCCAAAGTTGCTTCCGAATGCAATCAAAAATTCAGAGCGCTATCGGAACATGCAAGAGCAGGGCATTTCAAAAAATGAAATTGACGAAGCGATGAAAACTCTCGTGAAGATGAAAATCTTCAAATGGGAAGGCGAGGAAGAAAAACGTATCAGCCCGATTGATTCCATCCGGCACAGCCTCATGTTGTTGCAAGCGGGATTAATCGCAATGGAACCCGCGAGCGGTGAAATCAAAGCTTGGGTGGGCGGCATTGACTTCTCTCATTTTAAATATGACCACGTTACCGCAAAGCGACAAGTCGGCTCTACATTCAAGCCGATTGTATATGCTGCTGCATTGGAAAGCGGCATTGCGCCCTGCTATCCTTTCGCCAACGAACGCAAAGTGTATAGTGAATATGAGGATTGGTCACCTGTAAATGCCGGGGGCGAATACGGTGGTTACTACTCGTTGCAGGGCGCGTTGACAAATTCTGTGAACACCATTTCGGCAGAGCTTATCATGCAAACAGGAATAAAAAATGTGCAGCAACTTGCACAGAAGATGGGAATTGAAAGCGATTTGCAGGAAGTGCCTTCACTTGCGCTCGGTAGCGCTGACCTTTCTTTAAAAGAAATGACGACAGCTTATTGCGTTTTTGCAAACGGTGGAAATAAACCGGAACCTCAATTTCTTTTAAAAGTGACAAATCGTGAAGGTGCGATTCTCATTAACAACATCAAAAAATCACGCACAAACAAAGCATTACCGGGAAGCACTGCGCGGGTAATCACTCATTTTTTAGAAAGCGTAGTTGATAGTGGCACTGCGTCATCGCTGAGAAATAAATATGGATTCACAAACGATATTGCAGGAAAGACAGGCACCACGCAAAACCAAGCTGACGGCTGGTTCATCGGCTACACGCCTGACCTCGTGTGCGGAGTGTGGGTGGGCGCTGACAATCCACAGGTGCATTTCAAGAGCCTCACGTATGGTCAAGGAGCTAAAACCGCATTGCCCATCTGGGCGTTGTTTATGAAACAGGTAACCGATGACCCTGATTTCGTTTTGATTAAACGCAGCCGCTTCCCTTACCTTGATGAATCATTGGCGGAATCACTCGATTGCCCGATGTATAAAGAAAATATCGGGTTACTCGAAAAGATATTCGCTCAAAAACATAAAGATTTCAGAAAAGGAAATTCCGATGAAGATTCTGACGAAGCCAACGAAGCGCAAGAAAAGCCTACGGTAAAAGAGCGTATTAGAAAGTTCTTTGGAAAGAAGAAGAAATAAGGAGCCTTCATCTGCTAAACACGAATGTCTGAAGATTTGCTAACTCCTATTTATTACCCTTCAGCATCGGTAATCCTGTCTTGGGATTTTCAACTACATGCTTTCCGTCAGGTATCGCGTCAAGCGCACCTTCTTTCGCTTCTTTGCCAAAGAAGTAAATCATTTGTTTTCTGCCACCGCGCAGTTCTACTTCTTTTCCGTGCAGATAGTAGGTAGCGCCTTTTGAGTTTGTGTGTGCGTAAGCCATAACATTAATTTTAGTGTTAGAAAGTGTTGAAAAAAATCATTCAGTTTTGTGTGACAATTGTGAAATAACGATAAAAAAAATAATCAGACAACAATGCGCCTATCTTCTTATCCACAATGGAAATTTCAATTTGCAATAATCACCGCGTTTCTTTTTCTTGCATCGTGCAAAAAAGAGGAAGATGTAAAGAATGAATTCAGCATTGATATTTTCTACAAGCAAATGGAATCGCTTACGCTTGAAGTCGCTTATGAAACGGGGGCAGAGCCGTATGACTATACTATAAATGGAGAAAATGTCTGGCTGTTTGCTGAACTCAATATTGAATCGTTGTTTGCGCAGCGCCCACTTCAAATAGATGTTCTTGTCCCGGCAGGATTAGCTCAGATGACTTTAATACCTGACCAAATTAAAAACGGCTTCACTTCAAATGACATCCTGAATCTTTCGGATCAATACCGGCAGGATGAAGGAAACGAGGTTTCGGGAAACATCTTCATTCTCTTTCTTGATGGATATTTCAAGCAGGATGATACCGTGCGCCAAACAATCGCTGGGGTGCATCTTTCAGGAACAACAGTAGTGGCAGTGTTTAAACCTTTAGTTACCTCTTCACATGTCACGAAGATTATCCGTGAGTTTGTGGAGCAAAGCATCGTGATTCACGAAATCGGTCATGCAATCGGATTAGTAAAAAATGGATTACCCCTCACCTCATCTCATCAGGATATTGACAATGGCGCGCATTGCATCAATACCGATTGCGTGATGTATTGGCAAAACGAGCGCACAACCAATGTCACCTCCTTCGTGCAGAGTTACCTCGGTGAAAGCAAGCAAGTGATTTTCGGACCGGAGTGCATCGCGGACGTTACAGATTATGAACCATGAATTCTTCCGACCTGCAAATTCTTTTTGAAGACAAATACCTGCTCGCGATCAATAAGCCACATGGATTGGTGACGGATAAAGATGCGCGTTTGCCGCAAACGCTCGAATCACTTACATTAGAATACATCCAGTCAAAAGAAAAATATCCGCAGAAATGTTTCATCGGCTTGCCGCACCGCCTTGACCGTCCGGTGAGCGGGGTGGTCTTGTTTGCAAAGATGAAAAGTGTTTTGAAATTGCTGTCGGAATTATTTGCGCAACGAGCCATTGAAAAAACATATCTCGCCATCACAGAACATCGTCCTTCAAAACAAGAAGATGAATTAAAAAACTGGATAGAGAAAGATTTGAAACAGCGAAAAGCCTTGATTCATTTGCGGGAAAAAACAAATTCCTTGCAAGCAATTTTGCGGTATAAATTAATTTCAAATAAACCGGTTGGCTCGTTGCTGGAAATCAAATTATTAACTGGTAAGTTTCACCAGATTCGCGCACAATTAGCGAATAGCGGTTGTCCAATCATCGGGGATACGCTTTACGGGGCATCCACTTTCTACAAAGGAAATGGGATAGCGCTCCAAGCAAGAGAACTCCGGTTTGCACACCCAATCACAAAAGAACCTCTTACTATTATCGCCCCGAGTCCCGAAGACGAGTTGTGGGACAATTTCAAGACAGCGCTCTAAGAGAATTTTTGATTTCCACCTTTTTCATTGACTTTTCAGCGCTCCCTGCCCTAATTGCCTCAAAATCTTACGCTCATGAACAAGAATCAGACTTCTTCTGTCTGTCCTTTGGGACATACAATTCTTCCGGCAAATTTATTTTCAGGGGTATTCAAGATGGCGATGGTGCTGCTGCTAATCGGCAGTATTATTCTGCCATTAAAGGCAGTTCCGCCCTGCGATCCAATTACTGCAAATGCAAACGGAACCGCGCCTTCTTCCTGTGGCGCATGTGATGGCTCTGCAACGGTAAATGCCAGCGAAGGAACAGCGCCCTATACCTATTTATGGTCAACAGGTGCAACAACACAAAGCATTGGCGGCAGTTCGTCAGGCGGAACACGCAGGTGCATAGATGCCGGAAATATTACGGCAGCATACACCTATTCTAATGGCGATATTTTTACGATTGATTCATTTTACACTCCCCCTACCAGCACTACAGTTACCCCTGGCACTGTAGTATATAGTTGCAGCAATACAGTAGATATTCTCGGCACGACAGACGATGCAATGTTCAGAAATGAAAGAAATATTGCAATTGCTGGAGGTACGATGACTTACAATATCCCTGCTATAAACGGAACGTATGATGTTGAACTCTATTTTGCTGAATTATTTTATGGAGTTACAGGCGGCAACACTACTCCTCCATTCACGGGTAAGCGCAAGTTTGATGTATTTATCGAAGGCATTCAGGTGTTGAATGATTATGATGTGAATGCGGATGTTGGTCCCGCCACGGCAGTTATCAAAACCTATACAACAATAGTAACAGACGGAACTGTAACGATTGATTTTACATCCGTTTTGAACAGGGCGAAAGTAAATGGAATTTGTATCAAGCCGCATGCTCAAATCTCTGCCGGTCAAGGTCTTTGTGCCGGTGAATATTCTGTTACTGTTACAGATGCCACCGGCTGCACGGGTGTTGGCACGGTTGCGCTTATCCCAAACTGTGATGACAATAATTTATGCACTGCCGATGCCTGTTCCGGTTCAGAGTGTGCGCATACTCCCATAGATTGCAATGACAACGATGCCTGCACAGATGATTTTTGCGATGCAGCAACCGGATGTTATTCACTACCGCACTCTTGTGATGATAGTGATTTATGCACAGACGACCTCTGTGATAATTCCACCGGATGTTCTCATTTGAATATTTCCTGCAATGACGCAAACGACTGCACCAATGATTTTTGCGATGCAATCAGCGGATGCTATCATCCCGATGTGAATTGTGATGATGGTGACGCCTGCACAACTGATGCCTGTGAATCAGGAACCGCAGTGGCAATCGTGATTGATGTTTGCAGCCACACACCCATCAATTGCGATGACAATAATGAATGTACCGATGATGTTTGCGCTGAAGGCATCTGCTCGCAGACTGAAATTCCCGGATGCAACGACCCTTGCAAGAATGTGATTTGTGATGATGAAGATAATTGCACCACAGATTTATGTGACGCGGGCGACTGTGTTTATACCGAAATATTGTGCAGCGATGATGATATCTGCACACAAGATGCCTGCATAGTCGGTGACTGTTTTTATTTCTCGGATAATTGCGATGACAGCGATGCCTGCACAAATGACATTTGCCTCGGCAACGGATTCTGCGACTACGAACCTGTTATTTGCAATGACAATGATGCTTGCACAGACGATGCCTGCGAAAGCGGAAATTGCGTATTTACTCCCATCGCGTGCAATGATAATGATCAATGCACCTCCGATGTGTGCGACAACGGTCAATGCGTTTACATTACCATAACCTGTGATGATGGCGATGCTTGCACAGAAGATAATTGTTATGAAGGTTGCTTGCACACTACAATCAGTTGTAATGATTTGGATGCTTGCACAGAAGATGCGTGTGAGGAAGGTTTGTGTATCAATACAACAATAGATTGCAATGACAATGATGTTTGCACTACTGATAATTGCTCAGAAGGAAATTGTTTAAATACTGCTATTCCTGATTGCGGAATTGACCCTTGCGAGAATGCTGACTGTAACGACAATGATGGCTGCACAACGGATATGTGTGATGCAGGAATCTGCTCAAATACAGCGCTTATCTGCGATGATGCTGATGCATGTACCAATGATGTGTGCGACAACGGACAGTGTATTTTCACAATAATTGATTGCAACGACAATGACGCATGCACGGCAGATGCCTGTAATGCCGGAATTTGTGCCAACACAGCAATCATCTGCGGGGATGCCAACGCATGTACAAATGATGCATGCGAAAATGGTCAATGCGTATTCACAGCTATCAGTTGCGATGATGGCAATGCTTGCACAAACAACAGTTGCGTGAATGGTCAATGCGTTTATCCCGCTATTGTCTGCGATGATAATGATGATTGTACCATAGACGCCTGCAACGCTGGCATTTGTTCTAATAGTCCTCAGATTTGCAACGACAATGATGCCTGCACTACTGATAATTGCGTAAGCGGCAGATGTAATTTCAAGCCGCTCAACTGCAATGATGACAATGCATGTACTCTTGATGCCTGCAACTCCGGTGTTTGCTCAAACCAACCGCTGAACTGCGATGACGCGAATTCCTGCACAAATGACATTTGCAATAACGGCATCTGCGGACACACAAACATCTGCGATCCCTGCACGCTTCAAGTAACTTCATTTACGCTGATAAACGCACTCACGGATACAGAATTGGGCTTGTTTGAAGATGGCGGAGTAATCAATTTGTTTTATACTCCGAATGTAAATATCCGCGCTAACCTCTGTGTAACGCCTGTTGGAAGCGTAAAATTTAATTTGAATGTACAAACCTACAAAATTGAAAACACCGTCCCTTATGCAATGGCGGGCGACAATCCTATAGGCGACTATAACAAGTGGAATGTATCTGTTGGCGCATATACGCTCACCGCGCTTCCCTTCACAGGCGCGTCAGCAACAGGCACACAAGGCACCGGAAAGACGATTCATTTTACTGTTATCAACCAGGAAATTTTGTGCAGCACCGCGCTTGACTGTGAAGATGGCAACGCCTGCACTGCTGATAATTGCGACAGCGGAATCGGCTGCATCAACACTCCTATTTCAGGATGCTGCAACAGCGAAGCTGATTGTGACGACAATAATCTTTGCACCACCGATGCGTGTGAAGAAAATGAATGCGTGTTCACAGCCGATGGAAACAGCGAACCCTCTTATCTGCATGTAGTAAATACGGGAAGAAGCTGGAAAAAACTGAAGTTGGGTTATTCTTCCACAAGCCTTTATGCACCTAAGCAAAATGTGGTTGCCGGTGGAAATAATCAGTTGTGCGTGACGCTGCGCGGAAATGCTGCAACCGACTGGAGCAAAATTCAGATTCGTCCGCAGGGCAGTTTAAGTTTGCCTGTATCGTTAAGTGGTTACGGACTTGGAACTTCTTTCACGGAAATCTGTATTCCGCTTGCAGCATTTGGCGCCAGCGTTGATTTCACTAAACTTACTTTAATTGAAATTCCTTACAGTAACGGTGCGGGAGCTTTTGAAATTGATATTCAGAAGATTGAATTCCGTGGCGGTGCTACTCCGTTCCTGTGGTTTGGGGAATCAAAAACAAACAATTTCAATGACAGCGGAAGTGGCGGAGCGCTCCTCGCTACGCTTGTTGAAGGCAGCCCCTGTGGTAGCGCGTCTAAAATGTCGGCAAGCGCTCAACCTCAACTAAAGGGCAATTCTCTGCTCATTGCATATCCAAATCCGTTTAACGAGCAGTTGAATATCGAATTCTCGTTACCTGCTGATGCGCATGTGAAGTTAGAAATCTTCAATCTTGCCGGTCAGCGTATTGCTGAATTGTTTGAAGGGAATGTGAAGGGCGGTGAATTGCAAAAGGTTGAATTCTCGCCTGAAGCTGCTTCTGAAGGCATGTTCATCTATCGCCTGCAAACAGAACAGGGCATCTATTTCGGCAAGGCAGTGATGGTGAAGTAAAATTATTAGCTCTAAAAACAAAAACCTCCGGTGTGTAAAAAGCATCGGAGTTTTTTTTCGTCAACTACATTCCTGAATTGGCTTTACAATTTTCGAGATTTTTCCTCTCATCACATATTACATTCACTTCAACAGAAAATATTTTTGTGTTGTCTGTGCGGGCGAATAGATTCACAGTCTGCCTTTGGCGGCAAGTTTAACGAACAGTTCAAAATCATTAGTAAATTTATGACATACTAAATACGAAGATGCTGAAACCGATTAGCGTAGCCACTGAATTAACTTTCAAATTTACAAACAACAAAAAGTCGACCATTATTCTTTACGACTTTCCTTGATGACAAATTTTGCAACAAACATTCACAAACTCAACGACAATAAACACCGCAACTTGCAGACGGGATTTACTTTTATGAGTTGGAGAACTCTAAAGGAACACTGGAAACCGGAAAGGATGCCAAGCAATAACAAGAAGAATACCAGCCGCAAACACTAGTGCAAATAAAAGCGGGGTGACGCGTTTTGCGGGGCTATATTTAGTGTATCTCCTATGTGTAGTTTATCGGCAGTGAAAGTGAACCGCTCACTTCGTATTTCTTTGAAGGCTGAAAATGTTAATCCTTCTTCACATCCCATGACATTTGTAACACATCATATCCTCGCCATTCCGCATCCCTGAAAAAATTTCTTTCCAAAAACTTCGTAACTCCACGTAGATGCTTTAGCTTACGGGAAACAGCGGAAACGTATGCGGCATCTTTGGCTTCCTACCCTTTTGTTTTCTCTTCTTGCTACAAATTGCCTTGCACAGATTACGCCTGTGGCAAATCCTGATCTGGCGCTCAAGTGCCCTTATAACATCATTTTTATTTTAGATGAATCCGGCTCCATTGTAAACTCAACGGGCAACGCGGATAATATCAGCAGCGAGTTGCGCAATGGCGCGCGTGACTTAATCAATGCGCTGCAAGGCACGGGTTCGCGCGTGGCAGTAATGGAGTTTAATTCAAACGCGCGAAGAGTACCTGTTGGAGGCTCAACAAATTATCAAACAGTGGATGCTGGATATGCGGCAGCATTCAACAGCTATATCAGCAGGGACAACAATCAAAACCCAAGTGATTTAAATTATGACCCTGAAGATTATTCGTGCCCGAATAACCAATGCTATACGAATTGGGAAGCAGCGTTCAACGAGGTGTTGAATATGATTGCAACAGATGGTTTTGCAGAGTTAGTGATATTTTTTACTGATGGCGTTCCTACTGCATATATTAATACAAGCGGTGGCGTAACACTCGGAACCAATCAGGCAACGCAGCAACAGGCTTTACTGGAAGCAATGCGCCCGGCAAACGTGGTGAAGAGCGGAGGCACTCATATTTTCGTGGTGGGCTTGCCCAATCCCAACCTACCCGAAGCAAATGTGCAGGCAATTTCAGGACCGGATAAATATCCCTCACCACAAGGAGATTTTTCAAAAGGCGATTATACCGTTTCCACTTCGCAAACATTGCAACAAGATTTGGGAGATATAGCAAACCAGTTTCCCGCGCCAACGAGCTTGTTTGTTTCTGTCAACCTGTGTGAAGGGCAATCTTATTTCGCTGGCGGAGCGCTGCAAACGCAAAGCGGAACATATTATGATACATTTTTTCTGGGTTACGGCTGCGATTCCCTTGTAATTACAGAGTTGCAAGCAGGCGTCCCGTTTGCAGATACAGTTGCGGTTACCCTTTGCGACAATGAATTTTATTTCGCGGGAGGCGCGCTTCAAAACACAAACGGCACGTATCGGGATTCTTTTACTTCAGCCAGCGGTTGCGACAGCCTCCTTACTACACAGATCTCTATTCTTCCGCTTAAAAGAAAAGTTTGGCGCACGCTGATTTGTTCTGGTGATTCGCTTTATGCAGGTGGAGATTTCCGCACGCAATCGGGTACTTATTATGACACACTTGATGCAGCAATCGGTTGCGACACCGTTCAGACTACCTTCTTGTCTATCACTACCTGTGATGACCGTGATGCCTGCACACAGGATTATTGCTCATCCGGTTTCTGCTCGCATGTTGAGTTGAATTGCGCGGCAACTATAGCAGGCGCTATTCTAACGGAAATTGGCGTTCCTGTTCCGGGTGTAATAGTGACGCTCTCCGGCTCTGATAATCAAATTTTTGTGACAGGCGCTGACGGGCATTACAGCTTCTTGGTGGCAACAGGGAGCAGTTACACCATTACTCCGACAAAGATGAATGATGTAAGTATCACAAACGGCATCACTACGCTTGATTTTCATTTGATACGGCAACATGTGCTTGGTGGGCAGTTACTCGGCTCGCCTTACAAAATCATTGCGGCTGATGCGAACCTGTCAAGCTCGGTTACAACATTGGATGTAAATATTGTGCGTTCGCTGGTGCTGATGGGCAACGGCTCTAATTTTCCTCACTCCGGATTATGGCAGTTTGTAAGCAGCGATTTTGTGTTTGCCGACCCTGCTCATCCATTTCCTTTCGAAAAGAGCAGAAACTATTCCAGTGCAAGCGGCAACTCTACAAACCAAAATTTTATCGCAGTAAAAATGTGTGACGTGAATAATTCGTGGAATCCGGGGATTCAGTAAAATATGTCTTTAAAATTTTTCGGCATTGAAATGTTCAAGATAACGATTTCACTTTGTCCATTAATTCCTGCCTGTAGTTTTTCTGCATTGGAATTTCTTTCCCTGCTACTTTCAGCGTAACGCTATTAATCGCCTCAAGATGATTCAGATTCACTGCGTAGCTGCGATGTACGCGAAAGAAATCATCGCCTGAGAAATCATGCAGAAAATCATCCAGCTTGATGCGGGCAATATAATGTTTGAGATTGGTGTAAAGATGGAGATACACATTATCGCTCTCTACATAAAGGATGTCCTGCAATTTCACTTTGTGAAAAATGTCGCCCTCTTTAATAAAAATGTCGCTTCTTAATTGTGTTGCGGGATGTGATTGTACACGTGAAGTTTTTAATTCACGGTTGTAGTTGTTAAAAGCAATCTCAATCGCGCTGAATAAATCGCTTTCGTTAAACGGCTTCACCAAATATGCATACGGGTTTGCCTGCTTTGCGCGATTCACAGTTGCGGGGTCACTGTAAGAAGTGAGAAAAATAAACGGGATGCCGTAGTCTTCATTTACTTTTTGTGCAAGTTCAATGCCGTCCTCTTTCCCCTCCAGCGTGATGTCGAGCAGCAGCAAATCGGGAGTTTCCTCTGCAATCATTTTCAAGGCATCTGAATAATTGCGCACGGGGGTTATGGGTTGATAACCAATTTGTGCGAGCGTCATCTCAATGCTTGCTGCAATAATGAGGTCGTCTTCAACAATTCCGATTTTCAGATGCTTCATTTGTTTGTTCACCGCAAAGATGCAAAGGCGCAAGGGATGTGATTGATTACGCGTTTAATTCAAATGTAAAAAGAAATTCGCTACCATTGGTATTGGAGTATTCCAGCGCAGCGCCTATTTGCTGAGAGAGGAGTTTTACTAATCTTAATCCAAGCGAGTTCGTGCCGACTTTTGAAAAATCAAAACCGGTTCCGCTGTCAGCATAACTCAGTCGCGCTTTTCTTCTGCGCATCAATCCATTTGTTTGTGTTGGAATGGTTCCTTCAAATTGTAACTGAATTGTTATCTCCCCGCTCGTATTTTCAGAGAAAGCATATTTGAATGAATTTGTAAGAAGCTCATTTAGGATAAGTCCGATCGGAATCGCTGCGTCAATGAGAATGAAAGCTTCCGGAACCGATGTTGAAACTGTTATGGCTTGCGCTTGTTGCCGGTAAAAAGATTTTACCTGTTCTGCTAAATCTTTGATAAACGCATTCAATTCCACTTTCTCCAGCCCGTCTGTTTGATACAATTTTTGATGCACCAATGCAATGGAGCGTACACGGCTTTGACTTTCGGCAATTGCCTTTTTCGCCTGCTCATCTTTCAGCCCTGCGCTTTGCAGCATCAACATGCTGGAGATAGTTTGCAGATTATTTTTTACGCGATGGTGAATTTCTTTCAGCAGCGTTTCTTTTTCCGCAAGCATTTTTTCAACCACTTTTTTCTGCTGCGCAATTTCTAATGTCCGCTCTTGCACCGTTGCTTCGAGTTTAATATACTGCTCTTTCAGAATTCTCTCTCGTGTTTTTATAAATGTAATAAGCAGCGCAATCGCAGTGAAGAATGCTAAAATGCGAAACCACCATGTATTCCACCAGGGCGGATGCACTGTAAACGAAAATGAAATTGTTTCATCACTGCTCATGCCTTGACTGCTCACTGCTTTTGCCTTGAACGTGTAATCACCCGGAGCAATATTGGTAAAAGTGATTTCATTATTCTTTGCAGGCTGGGTCCACTGCGCATCTGCTCCCTCGAGCATAAACGTATAGCGCACATCTTGCACCGTGAGCGCCTGAATGTCGAATGTCAGATGGTTTTTATTGTAGGGCAGTTCCAGTTCAACGGGAAGTTGTGTGCTGCTGTTCAGTGAATCGTTGAATTGCTTCCAGTCTGTTGTTTGATAAAAAAGCCGAATGCCCGTGAGTTGAATTTTCAGAGGAATGTCTTTGGGGTAATCCTTCTTGCTATCAAAAAGCCATAAGCCGTTTTGCGTTCCGATTAACAGCGCGCGCTCATTAGTCAACAGAAGTGAGCCGGGGTTTATTCCCGCTGTATGAAATCCATCCAACTCGGTATAGGTGTGCGCATCTTGAACCACGCCTTGCGCTGAGAAAATAATTTTTTGAATTCCCGTTTCACTGCCAGACCACAAACTATTGTCGCCTTTATCCCATGCAAGTGTTGAAATAAAATTCGTTAGAAGACCTTCATTTTCTGTGGAAGCATTTACCTGATTACCGTCATAACGATAAATCCCCGACTCGCCTGAGCCCCAATAGATATTTCCTGCGTCATCTTCCGTGATAGTCCATGCAGATTTATCCGCTGCATTCTGCTGCATCGTTATGCTTTGAAATGCTGCGCCATCAAATATAAAAACACTTGCATCCTGCGTGCCCGCCCATATTGTACCACGCGAATCTTCATACAGCGTCAAGATTTTATCGCTGATAAATCCGGTTTTTGTGCTGAATACTTTTTCAGTCTTTTCATTCAGCATAAAAATTCCTGAACCATACGTTGCAATCCAGCAGTTCCCTTTTGTATCATGGATGACTTTTGTCGGGCTGACAATACGCTCGCCTGCGATAGCGTCATATTTTTTTGACAAGGTGAAACGGCTTCCTTGTTTATTCAAAATAAAGATTCCCTCCTGCGCGCAGAGCCAAAGATTTTCGTTTGCATCAACTGACAGCGAAGTGATATTCGCATGTTCAATCTCTTCGATACCCGAAATTTTATTGAATTGATTTTCTGCCGGCTTAAATACATACACTCCTTCGCCCGTGCCGATATAATAGGTTGCATTGTGGCCTGCGGGATGAATGCAAGTAATATTTTTGCTTGCCAATCCGTGTTTGTCGGTATAATGCACAAACGCTTCGCTGCTCAATAAGTTTACACCGCCACCCAATGTGCCTGTCCAGATATTTCCTTCATAATCGCAATACACAGTCTGTGCAACATTTACGGAGAGTCCTTCCTGTTCGCTGAAAAGTTTGAATTCTTTTCCATAATACTTTAATAATCCATGGTCGGTGGCGAACCAGCTATTGCCCTTTTTGTCCTGAGCAATTCCGCCAATAAAATCATTTTGAAGAACGGCAGGAAGTTCAAGTTTTTGAATTTGATTTTCATTCGTGATTTTCACCACTCCGTTTCCGATAGAACCAAACCACACGGTATTGTTTTTATCCGCAAACACAGAGAAGTAAGCGTAGCCTTTTATTGGCGTTGAATCCGCATAACTGAAAATTTTTCCGTCCTGATATTTTGCAATTCCATTGGCAAGCCCAAACCAATAATTGCCGCTTGTGTCTTGCGCGATACAATAGATTTCATTTGTGGATAGCCCGTTTGCTGTGGTAAGGGAATCAAATGTTGATCCGTCATAAATTTTTATTCCGTTGTCCTGTGTGGCAAACCAGATTTTATTTTGCTCATCCGCATGAATTGCATAAACGACACCATCTGTTATTCCTTCCTTCCCGGTGTAGTTGTGAAAAGCGATGCCGTTAAATTCAGAAACTCCGCCCGCTGTTGCAATCCAGATATTTCCTTTGTTATCTTCAGTGATATAAGTAACATCATTATTGACAAGCCCGTCTGCTTTTGTAAAATTTTGAAATGCGCTTCCGTTGAAGCGGCTCGCGCCACCACCCTGCGTGGCAAACCACAAATAACCTTTGCTGTCCTGAAAAATATGATTGACGCTTGAACTGCCAAGTCCATTTGCTATAGTATAATTTTTGAAACTGTATTGTTGGGCGAAGGAAGATGAGCCGCACAGGAAAAGCAGAATGATAAAATAGATCTCACGCAAAGGCGCAAAGAACGCAAAGGGGGGAATGAATCTTAGCGGGCTTTGCCCCGCATTGCGGGATGAAATCCAAGGCATCACTGAATTACCACCTTTCGCTTAAATCGCCCTGCATCAGTTTCAACAAGCAACATGAAAATTCCTTTTGGCAGCGCAGCGACAGAAATCGTTTTTTGATGCGCTTCATTTAATTGCAAGCGCTGCTCACTGTGTAGCATTTGCCCCAGCGCATTAAATAATTGGATGCGCTCAACTTGCGCAGGTGTTGCAAACTGAATGGTAATTACATCTTCTGCCGGATTCGGATACACGCGGAAACTTTCCTGCAACAAAGGCTGAATACTTACGCCTGTTGTATCAGGCGGTTCCTGTATTGTGTCAATCCTGTTCACGCGCCTGATGTTAGAGCGCGTGGTGTTCACCGGTCCGCGCTGCGGGGTGCAGGAGCGCGACCAGTTTACATCCACCACATAAATTGAATTGGGAAAAGAAGAAAAATTGATGTCTGTAAACGTAGCATTGGTGCCCGGCACTAATCCAATCTGCGCATAGTTTCCATTCCCTTGATTGTCGCGATAGATGTTGAATTCCGTAACGGGATTAGGCGCGTTTTCAATATCGTAGAATGTCCATTGAAAATTTCCGTTGCCGAGGTTTTGCAAATGAATCGTGTGATGAAAATCGCTCAATGCCGACTCCACTCCGCAGATATCAAGTAGAGAAATCTTGTAGCGATAGGAAGTAACATTCGGGTCAGCGGCATAATCATGAAACGCACTCAGTGAATCACGATGCACTGCTCCAATTTTTGTGTAAACATTGGTTGTCGTTTCGCGATAAATAAAAAAACTGTCTATGAGTGATTTGTCAGCAGGCTTTTCCCAAATCAGAATGTTGTGTGTGCTTGCCGTATCTACCGTTACGAGGCAAATTGGAATTTCAGGCGGCAGGATTTGATAAACATTTTTTGTTTGCGCATCGCTATAACCGCAGCTATCGCTGAACGCGCGAACTGAAATCACTCCGCCCTGTCCGTTAGAAACAATGGTGATGAAATTAGAGTCTGAGGTTCCTGTCCAACCATTTGGCACAATCCATTCATAGCTGTCGGCATTAGCAACGGGCGGCACGGAATAAGTCAATGTTTGGGAGCAAAGCGTAGAGTCGTTTCCTGTTATCGGGTTCGGTTGCGCGATGCGACAGTTATAAAGGCGGGCGATGCCATTTCTTAAAACACCATCGTATGTTGTAAACGAACCGGCAATAATTATTTTTTCATCACTTTGAAGGGCAAGTACGTTAATGTTTCCGTTTGCGCCTGTTAGCGAATAAAATGATGTGTCCAAATATCCGTCTTCAAGAATCCTTGCAATGCGGTTGACTGCTGCTCCGTCATACGCGCTGAAACTTCCTGCGATAACAATGCTCCTATTGCTTAATTCCTCTATGGCATATACGGGATTGTTCGCGGATTGCCCATTTTCAAAACCATTGTCAATTCCACCGCTTGCAGTCGTTCTCAAAAAATAATTCACCTGCACCAAATTGTATCCCGTAAAATCTCCGCTTAATAAAATCTTGTCGTTGCTTTTTAGTTCGATGTCTCTCACTGTGCTGCCTGCTCCTCCCGCAATGCTGTTGAAGCCAGTGTCAAATGAGCCGTTGGTATTTAACCGCGCTATTCGCGCTGGCGGGAAACCTCCGACAGAAGTGAAGGAGCCGCCAATTATAATTTTACCATCCGATTGTAATGCCATACATTCGATGGAGCCGTTTGCTCCACCGGAAGTGTTAAAGCTATTATCCTGCGTTCCATCGGCATTCAGCCTTACAATATTGTTAACGGTTTGTCCATCAAATCGGGTGAAGTTACCGCCAACTATAATTTTGCCATCGCTTTGCAGCGCTATTGTCTTCACATCGTGACTGAATCCCGTAGCCCAACATTAAACGTAATATCCACGCTTCCATCGCTATTCAGGCGAATCATTCTCATTGCTACTATTCCCTGATATTCCGTAAACCACCCTCCAACCAAAATTTTCCCGTCAGGCTGAATCAGGATGTATTTAACAACATCGTTGAAGCCAGAACCAATCTGGAATGAAGCATCAAGCGAACCATCTGTATTTAGCCGTGCTATTCCGTTTGCGGAAATGCCATTGTAGGAAGTAAAATAGCCGCCTATTAAAATCTTTCCATCGGCTTGCACTTTGGCTACAACGATGACGGTGTCCGTCCCGATGTCCGGGTCGAAACTAAAATCAAGCGCACCCGGTTGCGCAAATGAAAATAAACTGCATAAAAAAATAAAAAAGAGAAAAAAGATTTTTTGCATAGATGGAGTTGGTCTCTAAGGTATAAATATTTTATGAATTGATTGTGCAGTCATCAGAAAGAAGAATGGAGAATAAGAAAAATCACGGTTTTCCGTGATAGCGTGAAAGGATGCAGAATTACTTCAGATACTCCCGCACCTTTTCCTGGATATGTTTTTTCACGCTCTCCCATGTTTGCCCTTTCAGACTCACGGGGTCTTCGCTTTCATCGGCATCGGCAAAATAGGCGAGCGCAAAAGGAATTGAAATGGCGAGCATCTGTCCGGGATATTTTTCATAGTAACAATTCACCATTTCCTCTACGCTGTAATGGCGCAATAATTCATCAACATCCCAAAAATCCTTTTTTTGCGCGCGCTTTAAGATGGCAAATACTTTCATTGCCATCATATCTCTGTTTCCAAATATTCTGATGCCCTGTTCGTCTGTGATTTTATCAATGAGTTTATGATAATGCTGCTGCACAAAGTCAACTTTCACTCCATCAATAAATGCGAAAAGCCCGACAGGGTTATCATCGCCCTTGTAGGTAAAGCCTGAAAAATTATTCTCCAATGCCTGAATAATTTTCTGCGTATCAAATTTCTGAGGTGAAAAAAGGTCGAGGTCAATCGAGCGTCTGTGTCCGTAACGCAATGCAAGCGCTGTTCCGCCAACTAAACTGAAACCCGATAGCTCAGACACAGCCATCAGCTTTTTTAATAAAGCCAGTGTTGCGGGTTCGACTGCGCAGTCATATAGCATCGGTAGTCATTGAGTTGATTATTTAAAACAGCACATGCAAGATAGACAGTCTTTAACGACAACCATTTTGCATGTGTGAGCGACACGCGGATTTTTTCATCCCCGTAATACCGCCTGCACTGACGAATGTCGTCCACATCGCCCCGCTCAAATACGCGCTCAATGATAAAATTTGCTTTTGCATCATAATCCAATTTTTCAAAATCAACATCCCAAAAGATACGTTTGTGAAAAACAGGTTTGGGTTTTTGAAGCATCCTGCAAGTTTAGGATTGTTTCTCGCAAAGGCTCAGAGGCGCAAAGATTTTTGCATAAAATCCTTTGCGTCTTTGCGTGAGAAAAAATTAATCGAATTTGTATCTTTGATTCAGCAGTCATGCCCAAAAAGAAAACTACACCGAAAGAAAAAATCAAAACGAAGCCGCTTAAACGCCTTCCGAAAAAATTAGGCGATGATGCTTACGCTTATACCGCAGCACTCCTGGAAGATGTCAACTCCAATTTCCGTGTGTTCGCAGATAACTTAACGATTGTCCGCGATAAGGTAGAGGGTCTCTCCCATGAGATGGGAATCGTGAAGGAAGATATAACCGGAATTAAAATCAGTCAGGAACTTTTAAGAGAGGACGTCAGTACTTTAAAGGAGAATGTCAGTACTTTAAAGGAGAATGTCAGTACTTTAAAGGAGGATGTCCGTACTTTAAAAGTTGATTTCAAGGAAATGAATGGCAGACAAATCCGCATGGAAAGAGATATTCAGGAAATAAAACAGGAACTCAAATCCATCAAATCAGAGATGGCTGATATTAGAATACTCCTCTCTCAAAAAGCCGACATCGAACGCTTCAGCCGCCTTGAAGAGCGCGTTGCACGAATCGAGCAGGAAATTCATTTGCGGCAATAAGCGCACAGTTCACAAATAAAATTTCGCGCAAAGGCGCAGAGGCGCAAAGATTCATAATCCATTCACTACGCGCTTTATTCCATCACGTATTAAATCTACATTGAAATTTACCAGCAGTCCTAATTTCAAATCTGTGAGCCGCAGATAGGTAAGCAATGTTTTGTGATGCACGGGAGCTAATGCCTCCACCGATTTCAGTTCAACTATTACGCTGTTTTCAACGATAATATCTGCGCGAAAACCCAACTCCATTTTCACTCCTTCATAGAACACTGCAATCCCCTGTTGTCTTTTAAAATTTATACCCGATTTGCTTAACTCATAGCAAATTGCTTCTTCATAAACCGATTCCAGCAAGCCCGGTCCCAATGCCCTATGAACTTTCAGAAAAATATCCACTAATATTTTAGCGATTTCATTTTCAGACATCGCTTGAAAATAAATAATATCTCGCAAAGGCGCAAAGAACGCCAAGAATACATTCCGGGAAAAAACCTTTGCACCCTTTGCGCCTTTGCGAGAAACCTTCCTCCTTTGCGATGAAAAAATCTCACGCCAAGATGCCAAGCTCGCCAAGTAAAAAATCCGAAAAAAAACCTTTGCGCTCTTTACGCCCTTACGTGAAAAATAACCTTCGCGCCTCTGCGCCTTTGCGGTTTTCATTTCCGCAATTCAACAAAAAACCCGCGCTTCTCAACAAATATCCCGCACTTCACAACATTTAGTTGCCGGATGAAATTGAAAACTCTTGGTTTGTGCAAAATCACGGTTTCCCGTGATTGTTTAAAATAAATAATACCATGAAATTTACCTCCGATAATAATTTCAGCACAAATGGAGAAAAAACAAATGGAACTATCGTGCCCCCGAAATCAACGGTGCTTACAAGCAGGGAAAAAGAAGTGCTCCGCTTAGTTGCGGAAGGACACACTGCGCAGGAAATTGCGACCATCCTGTTTTTGAGTATGGACACCGTGGAGACGCACAGGCGCAATATCATCCGCAAGATGAGGGGAAAAAATATTGTGAATGCCGTAGTGAAAGCGATGCGGAAAGGATTACTGAATTAATGCAGCTATCATAAATACAACCCAACACCTAAAAAAAACCAACGTCATGAAAACCTTATTTCCCCTTCTTCTTTTTTGTATGCTTGCTTTATCAACCTCAGCAACGAATGTTTCTGGCACGATTGCCGTAAACACAACATGGAACCTTGCCGGAAGCCCGTATATTATTACCGGTGACATAACGGTGAACAATGGCGTTACGCTCACCGTGCAAAGTAGTGTGATTGTGCAGTTCAACAGCGGAAGAGTATTGTTTGTTAATGGTGTGCTGAACGCCACAAGCGCGACCTTCACGTCTTCAGCAGTAACTCCTGCACGGGGTGATTGGGATTACATTCGCGTTGGCAACGGCACGAATGCGGCTACGGCAACTTTCACAAGCTGCAATATTTCCTGGGGACAGGAAATTTATGTTTCCAATAACGGCACGCTGAATCTTACCTCGACTACGGTGGCTGATTTTCTCAACCAGAGTGTTGAAATTGCCAGCGGTGGTATTGCGAATTTGAATAGCGCTATCATCTCAGGCAATGACAACTATGGTATTCACCTAACAGGTAACTCAGCCAAAGCAAAACTTACTTCATCCAATATCACAGGATGCGAGTGGCCCGTATATTACAGCGCTCCGGGCAGGATGACCACCAGCGGGGTGTGCAACCTCACCGGCAATACCCGCGATGCTTGCTACATTACTTTCTCCTCGCTTTCCGATTCACTCATTCTCCCTACAGTGAATGTTCCTTATTTGTTTTACAGCAGTTTTACTATCAATGTGGTCGGTGTGATGATTGTGAAAGACAACAACATCCTAAAATCTTCCTCCGTCATTGAAGTAAATGGCGTATTGAAAGCTGATGCAACAGTCGGAAACACAATTTCTTTTACATCTTACCTTGATGATAATCTCGGTGGCGATACCAACGATGATGGCGCTGCCACCGCTCCTGCATCTCAGAATTGGCAGGGAATCAAGTTTAACCCTTCGAGCATTGACGCGCACTGCGTAATGAGGCGATGTCTTGTGCGCTACTCAGGAAGTGGAAGCGAGGGAGCCGTAGATGCCGATAATGCCAACCCAACGATTGACAACTGCGAGTTTCAGCTCAATTATTTCGGGGTTACTTTCCGCAATGGCAGCGATGCCGTTTTCTCCAACAATACGATTGGCTCAAGCGAGCAAACTCCGGTGGCGATGATGATTGACTGCAATCCTGTGTTTACCAATAATTCATTTTCATTTTCCGATAATGCGTATGACGCGCTGGGAATTTTTGCCACTACCCTTTCGAGAACCACAACATTGGTAAAACGCAATGTGACGGGAATCCCAAATATTACTTACGTGATGCTTGGCGATATCACGATTCCCTCAGGCGATACGCTTACGATTGAGCAAGGCATCGTCATAAAGCCTGTTTCTTACTACTACATCTATGTGCAGGGAAGATTAGTTGCAAATGGCTCTGTTTCAGAAAAGATTACGTTCACCTCTATTAAAGACGACAACCATGGCAACCCGGGCGATACCAATAAAAATGGGAACGCTACCACGCCAGCAGTTGGCGACTGGCGGGGCATTGTGTTTGCTCCAGGCAGCACAGGCTTGTTGAATCACTGTCGTTTTTATTATGGTGAGCTATCGGGTTTGTTCTTCAACTCTTATCATACCAGCGGTCAAATCGCAGTCATAAGTTCTTCCCCTGTTATTTCCAATTGCGAAATCAAGGATGTGCAAATTGCGGTAAGTTCTTACAATACCGCTTCGCCACAAATCAGCAATACAGCAATCATCAATACATCATCTGTTCCCTTTGGCATGTCAGCCTCTACCAATCCTTCCTTTACAAATATTACGTTTACCAATATCGGCACCATAGCGATGGGAATTTTCGGAGAAACAATTTCCAACAACGGTGTGATTAAGCGCAGAAACCTGAGCGGATATAACAACATTACTTATTTACTGCTCGGTGAACTTACTGTTGCAGCAGGCGCATACCTTGAAGTGGACTCAGGTATCGTAATCAAATCTTCCACCCGCATTAATGTGAACGGGGGCTTCAGAACAAACGGAACAGCCACCGCTAAGGTGATTTTCACTTCTGAACAAGATGATTTGTATGGTAATCCGTTTGACACGAATAATGATGGAAATGCTACCAGCGCGGCATCCGGCAATTGGTACGGCATTGAGTTAAACAGTTCGAGTGATGATGCTTATTGTAAACTGAAACATACGCTGCTGAAATATGGCGGTGGCGCAGGCAGAGGCTCCATTCGCATGACAGATGCTGCTTCAGTAATTGAAAACACCGTGATTTCCAATTCTTATTTTGATGCTATCGCGTTTGACGGCAGTTCAACAGGCTCCATGAATACTGTAACCATTGAATTCTGCGATTACCCGATTGCCGTATCTATCGAAGCAAATCCAACTTTCACCAACATCACCTTTACAGGAAATGATTACAACGGGTTGGCAATTTTAAATGATAACCTCTCTTCCAATGAACTGCTGGAAAAGAAAAACGTGGCAGGCTTTACCAATATTCCTTATATCCTGCGCACACCACTCACCATTGGAACTTCAGGCAAACTCCGGTTTGAAACCGGTGTGATAATTAAATCTAGAATTGACAATATCAATAGAAATATAACAGTAAATGGAGGCTTCAAAGCAATCGGCACAGCGCTACAGCGAATTACATTTACTTCGATTAAAGATGACTCTGCTGGAGGGGATACAAATAATGACGGGAATACAACAGTTCCAAATACTTATGACATCGGAGGTATTTTCTTTAATGAAAATGCAATTGACACCGCTTGTAAAATGCAGTATGTAACGATGCGGTATGTAAGCGGATATGCCCCGTTTGGTGGTTACAATTCAGCGGTTACAATCTACAACTCCAATCCTTTAATTGACAATTGCATCATTGAATTGGGAAACACTTCTTCCGCTTTTTTAATTCGTGGGAATGCGGCTCCGGTGATTACGAACAACCAGTTGTTGAATTTAAGCTATCATCCTGTTATCATGTCCATGTTTGCGAACCCTACTTTTTCAGGCAACACGATGGTGAATGTGGGCAGATTGTCTATCGGCATTCTGGCGGAAACATGGTCGCAAAACGCCACCGTGCCGCAACGCAATTTCGGAGGTTACACAAACATCACTTACCAGATGCTTTACTTCGGCACATATGACATGACTATCAACTCAGGTACTACCATTACTATTCCTGCGGGTACTGTATTTAAATCTGATGACGAAACTCGGTTTCTGGTGAACGGTAAATTAATTGTACAGGGCACCGCAATTAATCCGGTTGTATTTACATCCGGTGAAGATGATGCCTACGGCAATCCGCCAGATACCTACCAGAATGGCGCAACCACGCCATCCATCAGCGGTGACCGCTGGATAGAATTTCCCAACATCGGCAATGATACAAGTGTAATCAACTATGCCATTTTCCGCTACCGAACAAAAGGCATTGAGTTAAACAGCGCTTCGCCCACTATCAGCAATTGCACGTTTTCAAAATGTACGTATGGCATTGAACTTTCCGGTGATGCCGCGCCTGTGATTACCAATTGCACGTTCAATGACTTAACTTGGACACCACTCATAACAACTATTCTTACATGGCCCGCCTCGCAATCGGGTAATGTGATAAGCGGCACAACCATCAAAGCTGCCCGCCTGATTAATGAAACTCTCTCGCAAGATTTCACGCTCCCAAAACGCAGCTTTGCAAGCATTACAAACATTCCCTACCTCTTAAATTCTTACACAATAGGAACCAACGCTACCCTCACCATTAACCCTGGCGTGGTAATCAAATTTGAGGATTATGGTTCCCTCACCGTAAACAAAGGCTTGATTGCAGTAGGAGGTAGTACTCCTGACAGCAATATTGTATTCACGCATTACAAGGATGATTTCTACGGAGGGGATACCGATGCCAATGGGAGTTTTACAACTCCAAGTGTTTATTTCATTTCTGTTTCATTTACAAGCACCTCTCTCGCCCCTCTTTCGCGGATGAAGCGTTGCATTTTCAGGTTTGGCGGAAACAGTTCTTATCAAGAGGGTGCAATTGATATTGCTAATGCTTCACCTTCAATTCAGTATTGTTTATTTGATAATTGCAATAACGCAGTGAAGATGACGCTCAACAGCAATCCAACCATCAACTACTGCGATTTTACCAATATAGATAACAGTTACTTTGCTGTAAATAATGTAAACCCCACATTTACTGTCAATGCGGAAAACTGCTGGTGGGGCGCTAATACGGGACCAACGCACTCCGGCAATCCAAGCGGCACGGGCGAAAAATCAAGCAATGGCGTTGACTACACGCCCTGGCGCACCACAGGAACCAACAACCCGCTTGCAGGTGATGTGAGTTTAAATGGTATCGTGCAGGCGTATGACGCCTCGCTCATCTTGCAACATGCGGTAACTCCTTTTTTAAACGCAGCGCAATTAAAAGTGGCAGATGTGAGCGCGGCAACAGGCGTAACCGCGTTTGATGCTTCGCTCGTGTTGCAATATTTGGTGGGCATCATCAACACATTTCCCTCTGAAGTAAATAAAACAGGTCCCGATATTCCTGAAGTATCGGATGTTGTGCTTGCAATGAATAAGCAATGGGCGGATGAAGGTGCGCTGGTAACAGTGCCGCTCACCATCAGCAACGTGCAAAACCTTGCCGCAATGGACATCACGCTGCGCTATGATACATCGGTATTGTCGCTGCAAGAATTAGTTGTTCTTGATTCCATGTTCAGTCGCAATGTTGACTTCACCACCTATCCCGGAGAAATCAGAATCGCGATGGCGGGAACACAACTTAAACAGCAGGATGAAACAATTGCGCTGCTCACTTTCAAAATTGCAGAACAAGTTGCAACGGCTGATATTCCCGTGAGCATCACACAATTTCTTGCCAATGAAAAAGATTTGAAGAATATCGCGCAGGCAGGTGTGATTCACATCAATGGAAAAACAACGGGCATTTCAAATTCACCCAACGCTTTTGGTATCACCGGACTATTTCCAAATCCCATTGCCGATGTTCTGCTGATTGACTTGCGCTTACAACAAGCAGAATTTGTGCGCCTTCATCTGGTTGACATCACCGGAAAAACCATAGCCATTCTGCATGAAGGTGAAATGACCTCCGGTGAGCAACGCGTATCCTTTAACACTAAAAGCATCAACCTCCCGAACGGATTGTATTACCTGCGTATGCGTGCAGGAAGTCTTTTGGAAACGAAAGCGATTTCGGTGGTGAGGTAAAAGCTGAAACAATGAAAAGTTTATTTCGCACCATCCGGCAGCCTTCGACTTCGCTCAGGCTGACAAACAAAGTTCCTCACAACACACTCTGTTGTCACGGTGAGCGCAGTCGAACCGTTTCTGCTGTTACAGTATTTTGCCTTTGCATTATAATGCTGTTTTCCTTTGTCACTTTCATTCCTACAGAATCTTTCGCCCAAACTATCCGCATGCGCGCTGGCACCGTTTCAGTTACGCAACTTATCGGAACAACCGTTGATGTGCCGATTCATGCAGATACAAGTTTCACCGGAAAAAATGTGAAGGCATACCTCATGCAGTTCAGCTACAACAGCGCTGTGTTGACACCAGTGGGCGTGGTTACGACAGCAACCATCAGCGCGCAAATGGTTCCGACCGTAAACACCGCAGTAGCAGGGCAAATTACGATGGCGGGAGCGGGCACTTCAGCATTAACTACATCAGGTATTTTCATTTACTTGCGGTTTACAGTTGTCAGTTATGGCGGCACAGGAATTTCATTTACGAGCAGCGCAAACAACTATTTCAACGAAGGCACACCTGCAATGACAACAGTAAGCGGAAGCGTGAACATCACGCAGCCGCCTGCGCCAAGCATCTCGCCAGCATCTGCGATTTTGATTATCGGTGAAACGCAACAGTTTACCGCATCAGGCGGAGTGGCGCCTTACACGTATGGAATCACGAATGCTTCAGTAGCTTCCATTAACACAACAGGGTTACTTACTGCAACTGCATACGGCACAACAAAAGTGACTGCGCTGGGCAGCAATGGCGCAACAGGCACCACTTCCGGTGATGTGGACGTTCGAATTTGCAGGCTTTCGATACCAACCAATTATTCATTATTTCAAAATCAAATGGTGGACGTGGCGCTAAGCACAACTTCTGTAACAGGACGCGGTCTTAATTCAGGAGAAATCACGCTCACATTTAACACCAACTTGCTGGAAGTGGACACCATCCTGCTCTCGGGAACACTGCTGGCGGGAAGTAACCTGCTCTATAACGAAGCCCCTTCCGGAACACTTGATATTGCATTTGCACGAACAGCCGTGATAAGCGGGAGCGGAGTGCTGATGAATATCCGTTTCAAAGCAAAGAATATAAGTTCGGGCAACACAGGAATTTCTTTTTCATCCGCATTTTTTAACCAATCCTTAAATGCGGCAACAACAAACGGAAACGTAAATGTGCAGGCGTTACCCGCGCTTTCCGTATCGCCTTCTTCAGCAACGCTCTTTGCAGAAAACACGCAGCAGTTCACCGTTTCGGGAAGCGTTACTCAACCCGTAACATGGACGACCACCGATACCAATGTGGCGAAAATCAGCATAACAGGATTGCTCACCGCAAAGCGCAGCGGCATCATTAACCTGAAGGTAACAGATGCTATCGGAGCAACCGGACAATCGGGAAACATTACGATTTATGATACAAAAGTGGTTATCCCTGATACGCAGGCAGTAGTGTTAAACGCATTTAACCTGCCTGTTTTCATTACAGGTTTTCCGGCAACGCAAAGCGTGCAGTCCATGCAGGGCACGATTAATTTCAAAATTCCTGAATTGCAATATGTGCAGATTGTAACGCAGGGCACACTCACAAACGGATGGACATTTTCGGAAAGTCTGCAAGGCAACAGCATCACGTTTGCCGGAGCGGGAACAAATGCCTTCACCACAAGCGGCATTTTATTCTACCTGCGGTTCACGCTCACAGCCGACCTCACTGTGGGTGAAGTGGCGCCTGTTACATTTGATAAGTTTATGTTGAACGAAGGAGTGCCATTCGCTGTATTGGAAAATGGCAGCATCATGGGCGTGGTTTGCTCCAATGCAAATTGCAACGATAACAATGCCTGCACAACAGACGCTTGCGTGGGCGGCAGTTGCGTGAATACAAATAATTGCGGCACCACAATCTCGGGCAGCATTGTTTCAGAAACAAGTTCGGCAGTGCGCACTGTGCAAGTAGGTCTCACTGGAACCAGCACAAGTTCACTCACTACCGGCACGAATGGCTTGTACAGTTTCAATGTATCCGCAGGAGGGAATTATACCGTTACGCCATCAAAAAATAATGATGTCACAAAAACGAATGGCGTCACCACGCTTGACATTACGCTCGTACGCAGGCATCTGCTCGGAAGCGTGTTGTTAGCCTCGCCCTATAAAATCATCGCTGCCGATGTAAACAGTTCCAATTCTGTAACCACGCTCGACATTGCGCTGATTCGCAGATTGGTGCTTGGCATTGACACTACCTTCACCGGAAACAAACTGTGGGCGTTTGTGCCGCATGATTACGTATTTCCCAACCCGACTAATCCATTTTCACCTCTGTTTCCCAAAGTGAGAAATTATACCAACCTGAGCGCAAGTCAGGCAAGTCAAAATTTCATCGGCATGAAGTTGGGCGATGTAAATAACAACTGGAATCCGGCAACACCAAAAATGAGCGCGGTGGGCGAAGTGCAATTCAGGATGGATGAATACAAGGCACAGCCGAATGATGAAATCATCGTGCCTGTGAAAGTGAAAGATTTCAATTCGATTGCAGGCTATCAATTCACTATGACATGGAATCCCGAAGTGATTCAATTGCTTGAAGTGGAGAATCAATCTGTTTCCGCTTACTACGGAGAACAATCCGTGAATGCAGGAATGCTTACTACCTCATGGAATGATGATGCAGGCAATGCAGTTTCTTTGAATGATGATGCGATTGCGTTTGAATTAAAATTCAAAGTGATTGGCGGACTCGGCACTTCAACTGAAATCAACATCGGCTCGGAAATCACCGCGAGTGAAGCCTACACCGATGCGCTTGATTTGCTTGACATCGCAGCATCGCACGGTAGTGTGAAAGTGGGCGAAGTCATTTCTTCACTCAACA
>Ga0163147_10000148_pt1 | contig 101147 bp, 86 predicted proteins | sample OliLakLV19MP6G1_FD_148597 | JGI IMG/M metagenome (GOLD analysis project Ga0163147, IMG submission 148597) | Freshwater microbial mat bacterial communities from Lake Vanda, McMurdo Dry Valleys, Antarctica- Oligotrophic Lake LV.19.MP6.G1 | ecosystem: Environmental > Aquatic > Freshwater > Lake >... | reverse complement strand
ACAATCGTCCACGCATCCACCAACAGCAGTAACAGCGTACAGAAGAGCAAAATAATATACATCCAAGGCTGCGACAAAGGGCGAACATCTCTAGTATCAATACCAGTTTTCGCTTCCACCAAACGCACGAATTTACCAAATCCAGCCACCCGCATCGGTAACAAATAACCTTCACCCGAATGACTCAGAAAATAGTACACTAAACCTCCTTGACCGGTCGATCGAGGTTTAAGAGCTTTCACCTCAGTCCAAGGAAGCGACCAACCCTTGCGAAACACGCGCGGAAACCAGTTCGGATAGGTGACTTGAATCCCTTCCTCGCTGACAATTACCCGTTCGCACAGCACGCCATACAAGCCCACAGCGCCGATCGCAATTGCCACCCAGAGTGCCGCGGGGGGAACCGGTGCTTTCGTGACTTCCGACAAAAACGGTAAGGGAATTGTCAGGGCGACGTACAAGCCCAACAGCGTGATTCTAATCAGGGGAGAAAGCCGGAATACTGCCGGCTCAAATACTGGGGCGGAAGATGGGGTAAGTGCGATCGGTTGTGCTGACATGGGTGAAATTGAAGAAGCTATTTAATGCTATTTTTGCACAGTTGTCTGGCCGATGAACAAAACTCAAGCAAATATTAAAAACCGCAAAATATTTGCGGTTCTGAGTTTATATCTAAAATTCAATTCATTAACTTGGATTCTTAAATCCTGAGTTTTTAGCCATTGCCAGAAGTTGGAATTTTGAGCGCAGAGTTATCAATTAACTGACAATTTATAACTCAAAACTCACAACTTCTGTTAATCGACGGCGGTTAGCGCGGGTACTGTCAAAGGTTCTGAGATTTCTCGCGATTTGGGGCGGCCAGCAATTATTGTGCGATCGCCCTTAACTTCCCCTCCCGATCTGCTAGAATTGACGTTAGAATAGGGGTCTTCGTTAATTTGCAAGCGATCGCAAGGAATTTTATCCGACAAAATTGCACTGGCCATCATCCCGGTGTGAATTTCCAATGCTGCGGCCCGTATCGCTTCAAACACTAAACGCTGTCCGGGAAATACCACTCGTTCAAAATACCAGTTAGGAATGTTGCAGATGCGAGCAATCTGAATTTGACTGGTGGCGTTGACGTAACAGCAGAGAATTTTGCTGTCGGCGTTTGAGGGTACTGGGTCAAGAATTTGAGCCATAACTGCTAAGGGGCTTTGCCTAAAAGTTTTAGTTATCTTCTTAGGCTAACACTAGGCGATCCCGGCCTACTGTAAAGCCGACTACCAACTGAATCATACATGAGAGACCGATCGCACTTAAATTTCTCTTTACCCAGAAAAATACCTGATTGTTGACTCTCATCTGGGATTTTCGGTCAAAATACGCTGTATTTGCTTCAAGATTCGCTTTTTTCGGCTGCTGTCGCCGACCGACACTCGCAAACTCAGCCTTAAACCGACCGGCAAAATTTTAAAATATTTAATATTAAATTGCTAAAATTAGAGAGATTGTAAAGTTATATTAAAAGAATATTAACATAGATCGAAAAGTCGCAGTTTAGGATATAGCAATCATGGAAAACCGAGTTCTGTACGTTCGCCTCCCTTGCAATCCGATTTTCCCGATCGGAGTTGTGTACCTTTCGGATCACGTCCACAAGCTGTTTCCCGATGTCCAACAGCGGATTTTCGACTTAGGTGCGGTGCCGCCCCTAGATTACGCTAAAGGTTTGGATGCCATCATCGATGAATTTCAGCCGACGCTGCTGGTTTTCTCTTGGCGGGACATTCAAATTTACGCGCCCGTGGGCGGCAGGGGCGGGAATCCCTTACAAAATGCCTTCGAGTTTTACTACGCCAAAAATCCGCTGACCAAATTCCGGGGAGCACTCGGAGGACTGCGTTTGGCCACGTCTTACTACACCGAACTGTGGCGCAATCTGGGACTGGTCAAGCGCGGATTGAAGCGGGCCCGGAAATACCGCCCCGAAGCCCGCGCAGTGGTCGGTGGTGGTGCTGTGAGCGTGTTTTACGAGCAGTTGGGGCGCAGTTTGCCGGCGGGAACTGTGGTTTCCGTGGGGGAAGGCGAAGCTTTGCTGGAGAAGTTGATTAAAGGCGAAGATTTGGCCCAGGAAAGATGTTATGTAGTAGGAGAAACTGTGCCGCGCGATCGACTAATTCACGAAAAGCCAGCCAACATCGAGAAAACCGCCTGCGATTACAACTACATCGAAACCATTTGGCCGGAATTTTCCTATTATTTACAGGATATGGACTTCTACCTCGGAGTCCAAACCAAGCGCGGCTGTCCCCACAATTGCTGTTACTGCATTTATACGGTGATTGAAGGAAAACAAGTGCGGATCAATCCGGCGGATGAGGTGGTGGCGGAGATGCGGCAATTGTACGATCGAGGTATCCGCAATTTCTGGTTTACCGACGCGCAATTTATCCCGGCGCGCAAATTCATCGATGATGCGATCGAATTATTGCAAAAAATCATCGCCGACGGCATGACAGACATCCACTGGGCTGCTTACATCCGTGCGGACAATCTCACACCGGAATTGTGCGATTTGATGGTAAAAACGGGGATGAATTACTTTGAAATCGGCATCACCAGCGGTTCCCAGGAACTGGTTAGAAAAATGCGAATGGGCTACAACTTGCGAGTAGTTTTGGAAAATTGCCGCGATTTAAAAGCAGCCGGTTACAACGATTTAGTTTCCGTCAATTACTCATTTAACGTCATTGACGAAACCTTTGAAACCATCCGGCAAACTATTGCCTATCACCGAGAATTAGAGCGAATTTTCGGAGTAGATAAAGTAGAACCAGCGATTTTCTTTATCGGGTTGCAGCCGCACACAATTTTAGAAGAATACGCCTTTAAAAAGGAAATTCTGAAACCTGGTTACGATCCGATGAGTTTGATGCCTTGGACAGCGCGCAAATTGCTTTGGAATCCCGAACCTTTGGGTTCATTTTTCGGACAAATTTGTTTAGAAGCTTGGCAGCGAAATTCCAATGATTTCGGCCGCGAAGTGATGGCAATTTTGGAGGAAAAACTCGGCTGTGCCGATTTGGAAGAAGCATTATCTGCGCCTGTGGAAATCAAAGACAAACAGTTGGCAGCAGTTAATTAATTACCAGGTTCGCAGCATCGGACTTTAGTCCTTATCCAAACAAAGGGAAATGGAAGAAAACTGTATCTTCTCTTTCCCTTTTTATTCAAAAATCTCAATGCAAGAAACTAGACTTGAATTGCAAAAATAATTAGGACGGGCTAGAAGCCCATCCCACATTTTTTCTTGTGGGATGGGCTTCTAGCCCGTCCTAAAATTTGATTAAAATGACTTTGGCAATTCAAGTCTACTCTTGCTACAATCATCAATCTTAGACCAATCATTAGACCCGATGGCCAAACTCGAAAACAATCTTCAAATTATCTGCGTTCATCTGTGTTTATCTGCCTGACATCTGCGGTTGACCTATTTATCAAAAATTTACGCAATAACTCTATTAAAAATCGCAGAGCGAGCAAATATCGCTTAAGATGTAATTATATAGTTAAAACCAGGAGTGACAAGATGTTTTATAAAGATCGAGTTAAGGGCATTAAAGGAGTAGGTCTAGTTATAGCTGGCATTTGTGCGATTCCCTTCGGGATAGCTTCGCTTCACGGCTTTTTGACAGCCTCAGCAGAAGCAACTGCACTAAATCAACCGATTGGCAAAGTTCAGGCGATCGCACCCAACACTTTGGGCAATAATCAACCGTTGCAAATTGCTCAAGTTGAGGGATGTCCGAGGGCCGAAATGGTGCAATTTTTCGCCACGCCCAACTTTTCTATATACATTTGCAAAACCCAGGAAGGGGATATTTTTTACCGCGGCCTCAGCAAAATAAATGGCAGCCAAATCAATGTAATGCAAGTAACGACAGGTGACGACGGAACTTATGAAGCGACTAACGGCAATATTATCTATTCGATTAACCCAGAACGCCTGCAAGTCCGGCAGAATGGCAAGGTAATTTTGACCGAAGCTGTCATCAAGTAGCAGTAATTGTTATTCAATAATCGATCGGATTAATTCAGGGTACATTTTATTTTAGTTAAAAATTCAAAATCAGCAGAAACATATTTATTCCCGATCCAGGACTGAGAATAATTCCCGCCTGTCAAAACTTGTGATATATTAATTTTAGGGAATCTTTATTAAGGAGTTTCCAGAGTTAAATGCTTACTAAATACATCGCTACGGCCATGCAGAAAGCAATCTATGAGTTGCTTGAAGACGGTACTTTCTACGGTGAAATTCCTGAGTGTCAAGGTGTATGGGGCAATGCTGCGACACCTGAAGCTTGTCGCGAAGATTTGCAAGACGCTTTAGAAGGATGGATTATCTTAGGATTGCGTTTTAGGCACACTTTACCAATCCTTAACGGCATTGACCTGAATATTAGCCAAGAGGTTGCCTAATGCCGACCTTTGGGCCAATTAGTCGCCGCGATTTAGTTCGGTATTTGAGAGATGTTGGTTTTGACGGGCCTTACCCAGGTGGCAAGCATCAATACATGGTAAAAGGTGAATTGAATCTGACAATTCCCAATCCCCATCAGGGAGATATCAGTCAAGCATTGTTGGCTAGGATGTTACGTCAAGGCAATATTACCAGAGATGAGTGGGAAGGTTTATAAAATTGACTAACTTTTATTCAAATACATTTCAATAGACTTGCATTGCACTCATTCCCAAATAATCTTAAAATTATCTGCGTTTATCTGTGTTTATCTGCCTGACATCTGCGGTTTCTGTATCAATGAATGATTTATGCAATTCAAGTCTAATCAGAGATCCGATAAATTCAGGGTACATTTTATTAGCCGCTCTAAAAAAATTGCATATTCTTTCTAATTTAGGTCGAATTAGAGGGATGAATAAAAGCCTGTATTACCAAAAGAGCTATCATATTATGCCCTACAGTCAATTCACAATTACTAGAGCTAAAAAAGACTTTCACTTAACTATCGTGGAGGGAACTCGGTTTTTTCCAGAGGTAGAATCAATTAATCCCAGTCAGAGATTGACTAGCGAATTAGAAGATTTGCCTTGGACGATCGCAGTTAATTCAGAAAAAGCCAGGTCTGAAGCCATTGTCTACCCAGTTCTGCAAGAAGTCCGGCGCTTGATGAACCGCCAAATCAGTTTATTTTCGGGACGGGAATTCAATGTTGACCCCAGTTGCGACCTCAACGGATACGTCGATTTTTTAATTAGTCGATCGCCCGAACAACTGACTGTGGAAGCACCCGCGATCGTAGTCGTTGAAGCAAAAAAAGCCGATTTGAACGAAGGGATTGGTCAATGTCTTGCTGAAATGGTAGCAGCACAGCGCTTTAACGAAGCAGCAGAACACCCGATCGCAACTATTTACGGTTGTATCAGCAGCGGCACTCAATGGCGCTTTCTCAAGCTTTCAGGAACCACGGCGGCGATCGACCTTACCGATTATCCGCTGCTTCCTGTGGAAACCATTTTAGGATTTTTGGTGTGGATGGTTCAACAGACTTAGCAGTTGAACTTGCTAAGTTTTGTTCAAATATCTTTCAATTAGGACGATCGCCACTATATCATCTACAGGCCGCGGCGGAGTCCGCATTCCCTGGGGAATCAAGCGAGAAAGTCCCGTGGGAGGGTACATTTCCCAGTAACGATCCTTCGCTTCTAAGCTGCTGAATCTCTCGTCAACCCGAATAATTTCGATCTCCGGCGACAAACTCTGCGTCAGTTTTTGTTTCCAACTCTTAGAAGTCGTTTGATCTCCGAGTACCAATAACTCGATCGAAAACTGTTCGCACAGAGATTGAATCGTAGATAGGGCTGATTCTGACGGCACTACTTGATGGTAGCAAACTTTCTTATCTCTACCCATGACGGCGATGCCGCACTTGTCTTTACCCGGATCGAAACCTAAAATCATATTTATTAGTTCTGTATTAATAAGTTTGTAGTTGCGCTGTTGTAGTCGAGGAAACCCAATCGCCAACCTATATCTAATCTGACATTTGCATTCTTGAATGTCTCAAAATCTTTTTGGGCGATCGCACTTATTTTACTTGACTTTTTTGCAGGATTGACATATTATATCATCATGGCAATCCGTGCGGCCATATAATGCCTAAAATCAGAAACCGGGTTTTTGCCACAATAATTAGGTGAACATAAATAAATATAATAATGTCATTGCGAGGAACGAAGCAATCGCAGGGTTTTGGGATTACCTCGTTGTCTCGAAGGACAGGAAATATATATCTCCCAATACGCTTGGGTTAAGAGATTCCTACAGGGAAAACCTATGTAAAATAGACACTGCGATTGCTTCGTTCCTCGCAATGACAATCTTAACTGAACAGTATTGATATATGTCCAACTACTTATTTGCTTCCCCATTTTGATTTATCGAAAAAACCCGGTTTCTTTTACCCCCGCGCACAAATCAGAAACCGGGTTTTTACCACAATATTTGCTTCCCAGTTTTGATTTATCGAAAAAACCCGGTTTCTTTCACCCCCGCGCACAAATCAGAAACCGGGTTTTTGTCACAATCTTTGCTTCCCCGTTTTAATTTATCGAAAAAACCCGGTTTCTTTGGCCCCCGCGCACAAATCAGAAACCGGGTTTTTGTCACAATATTTGCTTCCCAGTTTTAATTTATCGAAAAAACCCGGTTTCTTTGGCCCCCGCGCACAAATCAGAAACCGGGTTGGGTAAAGAGGAAACAGGGAAAAAGGCTAAAGGGCTAAAGAGTAGAGAAGAGTCCTCACAGAGAAGACAGGGAGGAAGGGACAGCCAAAGCTACCGCTACACGAAAACCACAGTTACTGTAACTCAGCGCGAAGCCCGCAGAGTAGGATTTGCGGGAGGCCGCACGGCAATAGACCGCATAGTAGTTCCACGAACCTCCACGCAACACCCGGATCTCATAGGTTGTTTCACTTTCCCAAGAACTTCCGTTAGTCGGTGCGCCGTCATAGTTATGGTGACGCTTATCGCTGCACCATTCCCAAACCTCACCGTGCATATCATAAAGTCCAAAGGCATTCGGCTCAAAACTCCCCACATCCATTGTTTTTCCGCGATCAAGTCCCCCGGGTGCAGCACCATAGGGATGATATGCGTGATAATTAACTAAATCTGTTGTAGTTGTCTCGCCAAAATAGAAAGGTGTTGTAGTTCCGGCGCGACAAGCATATTCCCATTCAGCTTCCGAAAGCAAGCGATAATTCTTGCCTGTTTTTTCAGAAAGTTGGCGGCAGAATTCTACAGCCTCATTCCAGCTTACATTTTCTACAGGAAGTTTTTCACCCATAAATTCTGAGGGATTATTTCCCATCACTACTTCGTACTGTGCTTGGGTGATGGGGTATTTTCCTGCATAAAAAGCCGGTACTGTTACTTGATGCTGCGGACTTTCTGTTTCACTCCTACCTGCCTCTGTTTCTGGCGAACCCATCATAAATGTGCCGCCAGGAATGTAAACTATTTCTAGTACAACTCCATTACCTAAGTCTTCAGGGAAGTAATGAGCAAAGGACTTTCTGCGACTGTTTTCTTTTCCTTGAGCATCGACTGTGATGACATCAAATTCAAATATAGGAAAATAGTTTTGTAACTGTCGTCTAATCTTTTCCTCGTTTCTATCTTTCAGCAGTGAACAGACAGTAAATTTCACCTGTATTGATTCATCGCGCAATGCTTTAATTATCAAATCTAAACCTGCTTCTCCATGTTTGAGCGCTTCGGAGAGTGCGGCGATTCTCACTTCGATAATGGGTGAGGCTAAGCGGCTTTTAACACCGGGTAAGCCTCCGAGTACCGCAGCATTGATAGGAATTGAACTTTGACCGCCACGGACGGCATCGTATTCTCTGGGTTGATTTTGATTCTTTGACATTACACCGCACGCTCCTGCATTTTAATTGAGCAAAATTTTGTTCTGTGATGTCAATATCTCAGGGATCGATTCTTAGTTTCTCTCTTTGCCTTCTTGGCGGTGCGTCGCTCGGAGATTGTCGCTATTATTTCTCAATTAATAAGTCAATACGGTTCATTTAAGCCCGATCCCCCCTAACCCCCCTTAAGAAGGGGGGAACAAGAAAGCTCTCAAAGTCCCCCTTCTTAAGGGGGATTTAGGGGGATCTCCGGGGAATAAATAGTATTAACTAAAGCCTATTGAATTATAAGTGGTGGCGCACCCTAGGAATGATGTTATATGGCGGCACGGATTCCCATGATTTAATGATATGTCAAGGGCGCGAAAATCTCAAGCAAAATTGTAATTAGATCGCCCAAAATTTTTGCTAGAATTCGATATGTCGATCGCACTTATTATTTAACTTTCACATCTGCGCCGCCCGGTGGTTGTTGTCCGGTGCGGAAAACAACGGCTCCGTTTTGAAGAGCAACTAAATCTATTTTAAGCGGGCCGGCAATGTAAGTGACATCTGCGGCGATCGCCCGAACCTCCAACGGTTTATCATACTGTTGCAGTCGATCGATAAAACCAGCCAAAGTTTCAATCCGATTGTCGGCCACTTGGACTCTACCGCCGACAACGCCGATCAGGCGAGCGCGAAATTGACAAGCTTCTATCAATTGCTGCAACTGCTGCCGCACCTGTTCGTCCGTCAAAGTCACCGGATCGACAGCAACCGCTGCAATCACATCTCCAGCCCGGAAGACAACTCGATTGATTTCTGCTTCTGCAAATACCTTGATTAGCTTTTCTTCCCGCAGGTAATTAGCGCCGGCGACAATTCGCACCACGTAGTCTTCACCGTCTTTAATCTGACTAATTAGTTGATCGATTTCTGCCTTAGTAATTTGAATAACCTGCTCTCTAACCTTAGTATTTGCCGGCCGCATCAGTTCGACGGTGGTTTTATTTGCTTCTTGCAACAGCCGATCGATCGCGCGACTTGCCATACCGGGTTCGATAATGCGAACGACGCCAGCAGCTAAAATTTGACCGCGCCTGATGGCAACTGTACCCTCGCGGATGGCCTGAAAGTCCCGTTCCAAAACTTGCACTTGCTGCTGCAATAAAGTTTGTTGCTGTTCGAGTTGAGCTTGTTGCTGTGCCAAGGTTTCTAAGAGTGCTTCCCTCTCGGCAATTACTTTGTCGCGCTCGACAATTATTCGATCGCGCTCGGCGAGATTTTGCACCCGCTGGGCAATTTCCTTGTCTCGCTGGGCAATTAGTTCGTTGCGATCAACAATTTCCTTGTCCCGCTGGGCAATTTCTGCGTCTCGCTTGGCAATTTCTCGATCGCGCTGGGCTATTTGAGTTTTTACCTGCTCTCGCTGCTCGATTAACTGTTGCCGTTCCTCTTGCAGTTGAGCGATTTCCGATCCTAAAGTCGTTTTTTGCTCGGAAACTGTTTTCAATTGGTTCTCGGTGCGATCGAGCTGAGCTTGTGTAGTCGATCGGGCCGTTTCAACCAGTTTCAATTGTTCTTCGGTGCGGGATTTAGCCGCTTCCACACTGCTGAGCTGTTCTTCAGTCTGAGATTTAGCCGCTTCTACCTGACTTAACTGCTGTTCAGTTTTAGACTTGGCTGCTTGCACGCTGTTAAGCTGGGCCCGCAGCGAGTTTAATTTTGTTTGCGTCCGAGCTTGCTCGGCATTAGCAGCTTGGAGGGATTGATTAATTTGCTCTAAATTGGCTCTAGCTTGCGCTTGAGCGGCTCTGGCTTGAGCTAATTCAGTTTCAACTCGATTTTTTTCTTGAGTGGCCTGGTTGATTTCTCTGCGGGCGTTGTTGAGCCTTTTTTGAATCTCGTCTATTCTAAAAACTCCCGTTCGCAGTGGCTTGCTAGTAGCAAACAAAATGCCCAGAGTCAGTGCTGACAAGATGCTGCCGGCCATAACTGTTACAACAACAGCAGTATCGCGGGGGCGAAGCTTGAACAAACTCAACCTTGCCTTGCCGACTTTCGTCCCAAGGCGATCGCTGACAGTGGCGATCACACCCCCCAACACTAAAATTACAAATACCAGGATGTATCCAGCAGTCATTCCGATTTTAGATTTTGGATTTTGGATTTTGGATTGAATTTAAAATCCAAAATCCAAAATCCGATACTTTCTCGGCATCAAGTGAATTGCTGGCTTAAGGCCACCGGGTTGTGGACTGTGATCTTTTTCTTGTGGATCGAGATCATGGTTTCTTGCCTGAGATCCCCGAGCAAACGAGTCACAGTTACCCGCGTCGAGCCGATCGCTTCGGCGATCGCCTGGTGGGACAGCTTCAAATCTATCGTAATCCCCTCTGTACCGGGCACGCCAAAATCCCGGCACAGAATCAGCAAAAAGCTGACGAGTCTCGAACCCATATCTCGGTGAGCCAGCGTTTCGATCATCATCTCGGTTTGCAAAATCCGAGACGACAGTCCCCGTAGCATCACCATCGACAGTTCCGGGTCTTCCTTGAGCGCTTTCTCGACTTGTTCGATCGGCAGCGAGATCAACTCCACCGGCGTAAAGGCTACCGCGTGGTAAAATCTGTCCGATCGGTGTCCCGTAATCAGAGACAGCACCCCAAATACGCTGTTTTCCCGTAAAAGGGCGACTGTAATTTCTTCGCCTGCTTCGTACACCCTGGAGAGCTTCACAGCACCTTTAATGAGAACGTAGACGCGCTCAGCCGGGTCTCCAGGGAAAAAAATTGTCTTGCCCCGTTCAAAGTTTTCCACAATGGGTGGAAACGCCCCGCCGCTGATTTGGCGGAACACGGCTGCTAGCGGTCTATCATGCGTCACGACTAGATCCTTTGTACTAATCAATACTTTATAACTTGCCGATTAACCTTATTGAGTAAATATACTGCCCAACCTCCAATATCCAAGGATTCTGTTACTTCCATCTAATGTTAAGGTAAACACGCACTGTATGATTAAATCTAGCCCTTCTCTTAACTTTTTCAATTCCGCCCCCATGTAGCTCCACAGCAAAATTAATATCAATTGTGTCTCAATTGTGTCTCAATTGTGTCTGAATCAGTTAAAGCTGAATCAGTTGTGTCTAAACTGGCGGGGTTGTCGCAGAGAGCCAATGAGAACGGTGCTAGTTGCTTCTAGAAAAAATACAGATGATAGATTTGACCGGAAAAAATGCTCTTGTTACGGGCATTGCCAACAATCGCTCGATCGCCTGGGGCATCGCTCAGCAGCTCCACAAAGCTGGGGCCAACCTCGGCATAACTTATTTGAAGGACGAGAAAGGCAAGCACGAGCGCAAAGTCGCAGAACTGGTGGAACCGCTCAATCCCAGTCTGTATTTGCCCTGTAATGTCCAAGACGAGAGCGAAATTGAGTCTACTTTTCAAACCATCGCCGACAAGTGGGGCAAGTTAGATGTCCTGATCCACTGTCTGGCTTTTGCTGGCAAGGACGAGTTGTCGGGAGATTTCACCAACACTTCGCGCCAAGGTTTCTCCAATGCTTTGGATATTAGCGCTTACTCGCTGGTGCGGCTTTGTGCTGCTGCTAAACCCCTGATGGCAGAGGGCGGCAGTATTGTGACGCTGACTTATTTGGGTGGCGTCCGGGTAGTTCCTAATTATAATGTGATGGGAATTGCTAAAGCGGCTTTGGAAATGAATGTTCGCTATCTGGCTGCTGAACTGGGCCCGTTAAATATTCGGGTAAATGCGATTTCTTCTGGCCCGATTCGGACTCTGGCTTCGTCAGCAGTGGGCGGTATTCTGGACATGATCCACCACGTTGAGGAAGTGGCCCCGCTGCGGCGGACTGTGACTCAGCAGGAAGTGGGAAATGCTGCGGCTTTTCTGTGCAGCAATCTCTCTAGCGGGATTACGGGTCAAGTTTTGTATGTCGATGCTGGTTACGAAATCATGGGAATGTAGCAGCTTTTAAACAGTTGACAGTTGACAGTTGACAGCTTGCCCTGAGCTTGTCGAAGGGTTGACAGTTGACAGTTGACAGTTGACAGTTGACAGTTGACAGTTGTCAGTTGTCAGCGAAGTTTTTAGACAGTTAACAGTTGACAGCGAAGTTTTTAGACAGTTAACAGTTGACAGCAAGATTTGCAAACAGTCAACTGTCAATAACTGTCCGTTGTCCGCTACAAAAGTGTTAATCCCAAATTACTAATTAATTCTAATGAATGACCCATTGCAAATTATGGAGATAATCGATCGCCCTCCTGTACCTCCTGCAAGTTCAGTTAACACCCCCGCCAGGGCGGCGTTGGTGAAACGCACGACACTGGAAACGGATGTCACTGTCAGCCTGAATCTAGACGGTGTGGGAACTTGCAAAGCGTCTACGGGGATTCCGTTTTTAGACCATATGTTGCAGCAGATTGCTTCTCACGGATTGATCGATTTGGACGTACAGGCGATCGGCGATTTGGCGATCGACGACCACCACACGAACGAGGATGTGGGCATTACGTTAGGCCAAGCGCTAGCAAAAGCTGTCGGAGATCGATCGGGCATTTCTCGCTTCGGACACTTCATCGCCCCGTTAGATGAAGCATTAATTGAAGTAGTGCTAGATTTTTCGGGACGGCCTCATTTAAGTTACAACTTGGAAATTCCCACCCAGCGAATCGGCACCTACGACACCGAGTTAGTGAGAGAGTTTTTCTCGGCGGTAGTGAACCACACTCAGATGACACTGCACGTTAGACAGTTGCAGGGTGGAAATTCTCATCACATTGTCGAAGCCGCGTTTAAGGCCTTTGCGCGGGCTTTGCGGATGGCGGTGGAAATCGATCCCCGGCGCGCCAGTCGGATTCCCAGTTCTAAAGGGGTTTTGTAGTTTGGGGTTTGTAGTAGCGCTGCGGCGCTACTACGAATTATCCTCTCCTGCAAATCAAAACCGCTGGATCTAAAATATATCTGCGATGTAGTTAAAAACACCTTGACTTCCCTCGCCGTACTTGCCGATAAATTGATCAATTAGTCGATCGCTACACCTTTCTATAGCATCAGCAATAGAACTTTGTGCTAAAACTTGACTCGCAGATTGACGCAAAACCTCAAACAAATTGACAGTAAAATCAGTATCTTCACTGACAAAATCCCACAGTTCTCGACCGATTAAAGTGCTCATTTCCGAATTGGGCAGAAGTTGCTTCAGCAAACCAAAAGTTACAGTTTTATTAGTTCTCTTACCGTAAGCTATGCCAATATAAGCGCGATCGCATTAATTTTTTCCTGATTTTTGTCAGCCCAATATACTATCTGGTCTTTATCCATATCATTCGGGCCGCTTTTGACCTGTATCCAACAGCGATCGCCATCACTGGTAGTTTTGATTGCGTCCCATCCTGACTTACCGGGTGGACTTTCTGCACTTTCAGAACAAGATATCAAGAGTTTTTCAATAAAAAACCCCATTGAAGTAACAATAGACCTAGTGGCAGCCATATAAACATTAAGTCTGACAACTTCTGCTGGAGTGTCGAGATTTAACGCCCTAATTAAAAATGGGTTGGGATGAATTTTTTCTAAAGTCAGATTGTCAACCATAGCTAGCTGCCGCCTTGTGAAGTCCCGACAAATACTAGCTAGAAAATTTTCGGCTATAGTAAGTTGCAGCGAAAGCTTACCTGAAGATGTAAATGCTAAAATGCGTTCAATCTCATCGGGAGTAAATTTAATAGCTATTTTGCCAGAAATACTGCTGATACCGTTTCTAAGTGTTTCTGCTATTAAACTAAGAAATTCTTCTAAATCCGCAAAGTGTCCAGCAAAAGATTGAGACTTTCTGGCAGGTAATCCCACTTCCTTTTCTAAGACAAACGTTAACAATTCATGAAGTTGATCTGACACTTTTATATATCCTAAAGTTAAATTCAAGTTTTAGTTATGCGAACAAGGAAAGTTGCTGAAATATTTCTCGCCCTTGTACTCGATCGCCTTTAACTATCTGATAAAGATATTCACCGATCGCCTTTCCCAATAATACAGGAACCGCATTCCCAATCTGCCGGTATTTAGAAGCTGTTGAACCATAAAAAACCCAGTCATCGGGAAATGTCTGAATTCGCGCGCACTCTCTGACGCTCAAAGGACGCAATTCATCAGGGTGGCACATATCAGTAGCCTTTTGATGGGGGCTTGTTGTGACAGTAGGTGACGGTTTCTCCCACGCTAAGCGTCGATAAAAACCAACTTTACCGCCTTCCGATTTATATGCCCCTCCCATTGCTGCTGCTTTTAATTCGCTGGGTAAATCCCTCCAGTTTTGACCAGCGGTTAACAAACGCAAATACTTGAGACGATTTTCTGAGTAAGGGACAAATTCTGGCTGAGGGTCAACTAAATCTTTTAATCCTTCCCGAAGTGTCAGCCATTTTATATTTTTTCCAGTACCTTTTTGACTGTGAGTTGGCAGGGGCAAAGTCACTGAATCATTACTTTTATAACCAATAAAAATGACTCTCTCTCTCTACATTGAGGAACGCCATAATCAGCAGTATTTAGCAAATCATACACAACTTCATAACCAATTCGTTTCATCTCTGCCAAAATCACTTGTAAAGCTGAACCTGGCATCTCATCAGGTTCTAATTGCGGGAAACCTAAACCTCTGCGATCGTGAGGTCGATGTCGAACAGGAGATGACAGCAACCCCTTAACATTTTCCATGATAAAAAAGCGTGGTTTGATTTCGTCAACAATGCGTATGAACTCCATAAATAAGCTACCGCGCGGATCGCCAACAGACCCACGTTTTCCGGCTGTGCTGAAGGGTTGGCACGGGGGGCCGCCAGTTATTAAATCTACTTCATTAGAGCGCAGAGGTCTATCTAAACCTAAGATTTTACCCGCTTCTTGCAATAGGGTTTGGGCGTTAACTTGGCAAATATCTCTCGGTACAGCACATAGGGATAAGTGAGGACGATTTATAGAGATAGTTTTGGTAGCATCAGGTTCTATTTCCACTAAACTTACTGTTTGAAAGCCTGATTTTTCGAGTCCTAAATCTAAACCGTAGGCTCCAGCAAAGAGGCTAATCGTTATCGGTTTGTTATCAATCAAAGGTTTTAGCCTCAAACTAGGTATTACTGGTATGAAAATTGTACTCTACTAAACTCTCAAATTGGAAGATTTATCTCAATCTATCCAAACCTAGTCAAGAATCGGAAAGCATCGAGCACATGACTCGCACAAACGTAGGGCGAAGTATTGTAAAAACCTTGCCACGCCACCGCCTTATCTTCATCGTACATATCCGCTCTTTCCGGGTGTCTTCCCAGCCAATTCAGCCGCACCGCGTGACCGACTAATACATCTAAAACAATGTATTCTTCTACTTTCAATTCTGGGTTGCGTTGGGCGATCGCCGCCAACTCCATCAGCGCCTCAATATTGACTTGTCGGTATTCCGGCGCTACAATTTTGTTCAGCAAATGCTCGATTTGGAGCGCAAAATTCTTTTCTCCCGGTGTCATTTCCGCTAAAATAATATCGCTATCTAATCGATTTCGACGCTCTAATTTATCGCCAATAATCAAGCCTTTGCAGTGCCGCAGCAATCCCCAAACACTCGGATAAAAATCCTTCGGTACGCGGTTGACTGCACCTTCCATTTGCCGCTTGCGCCGCCATCCACCCGCAGGCATTTGTGGTTCTTCAAACACTGACGCGACTACCCATTCAATATCTTTTTCCGGCTGTTTAACGCGCAGGGATTCTTGCTGTTTGAGGATTTGATTCATTTCCTCGTATTCTGTCAACACTTGGCGCAGGCGATTTTTGATTTCAAAGGGACTTAGCTGCATTAAATATTCGTAAGCTTCATTTTGCGTAACTCCCAATTCGCGGGCTAATTCGCTGGTTAACAGCAAAATAAAGTAACTCACTCTCAGAGTCAGCAACCCTTTAAATAACTGCGGTTCGGCTTTAATTAGCAAGCCTAGGTAAATGAGAATTTCTTGGGTGAGAACTCGATCGCGAACATCTTCTCCGCAGAATTGGCGAATTTTGTCCATCACTTCCATGTAAGAACCGGGCCGCGAAATCACCGAATCTTCGCTGTAAGCTTTCCCCACAGCAATCTGTTTTTGCCGCACCAAAATGTCTGTCACCGCATCGGACAAGCTGATATCAACTTTGTCCAGCAATCCAGCAGCGTGGCGGACAACAGCCCATTGGATTTTTGATTGCGAACTTTCTCCAGCTTTTGTATAAACTTCGTTGAGCAAATCCACAACTTCAACGGTTGCTTCCGCACCGCCAAATCCTGTATCAAAATTTAATCCTTTGAGGCGAATCAGCGTGTGCAGCAACTCAATTTGTTCGTACAAATTCTCTGAATCGCGCAGGCTGGCGAGCAATAATTGAGGATTAGTTTCGCACTCTAATTTAAATTCTTGCGTGTGACCCAAAGGCCAAGTTTTTTCAGGATTGTAAGTTAGATAGCTGCGCGTTTCTACTGCACCTGTCACCGGAGATTCGGTAAATTCAAAATCGTGCATGAAATCAATTCTTTCGGTGCCAGCAGTCAGCATTAACTGCTTAAGATTTCCGAGTTTAACTGGCGTGTTGTTACAGTGTCCATCTCGGAATTCCTTCATTAATTCTAACAACGCTTCCCGACCAGTTTCCAGCATCGTGTGAGTCAGCATCAGCGTTACCGTAGGGCGTCCCAACTGATACCAGTGGCGGTGAATGTGAGCTATTTCGCTCTTGATTTGAGCTACTAAAAAATGGTAATCTAAAGTTAAGTAAAACTCTTGTCTGTTCAAAAATGAGGGGAGAAATACGATCGCCTCTTCGCGAATTTTAAACACCCGAGAAGTTGTTAAACTCCGCAAACGACGCACGGGGCGACCGGTTAAGCCTAATTGGTCGTTACGTCCAATTTGGGTGTAAATAGCTGATAATTCTTTAGTCTGGCGGACTTGAATTGGTTCTACCTGTTTTGGGGTTTGTGCCGCAATGCCGTTAGCGGCTAATTCTGCTTGCAAATCTTCGTCTTCAGCTAACAGTGCAATTTGCACTAAAGGTTCTCTGTGTTGGCCTACTGACAGGTGCCTTCCCAGCGGGTCGATATCCCCAACAGCGATTAATCCTTCGTTCAGCAATTGACCGAGAAAATATAAACTTTGCGCCCAAACGAGGGGAATATTTTCATTGGGTAAGCGCTGCTGGCTGCAGGGATTTAGCTTTTCTGCTTCTATATTTTCGGCGGGCACGTAGTACAATTCTGGTAGCAGTGGCAAACCAGAGCGATCGACTGCTAGAGATTCCAAACGCTGTTGGTACTCTTGCACTTGGGCTTGATTTCCCTGAAATATGCCGTCCAAGAGCAAATAAGTGAAAAATAGCGGCCACTCGCATTCAATGTGCTCGAACTGCCTTAATTCTGTGGGTTCGTAGTGCAGGCGATCGGCATCTTCCAACACTGTTTGGTGTCCGTCCCGTAGAAACCGCTTGCAGCCGTATTTTCCTTGCAATTTGTCAATAATCTTATTTCGAGTCCGTTCTATTAATTCTCGGTCTTCCACAGCAAAAGCCGGAAAACTAATGACGCTCAATAAAGCCGCATCTACTTCTTTTGAACTAGATTCGCGAGGCAAAAGCGATTCCAAAGTTATGCGACTTCTGGCAATTTCGTCTGGCAAAACGTGAATAACCGATGCTTGAGAACCTTGAATACCGAACAAATCCAACCCATTTATTGCTTCCAGCGCTGCTTTAGCCATGCCAACTGAACTCGCGTTCAATTCTGCATTGCCGCGATTGATTTTATGCCCTCTTTCCCAAATTCCGTAATCCGGCGTGCGGTAGGCTCTACCGATGTAGTAAACTAAATTCTGCACAAAATTGACTTCATCTATTGTAAAAACTACGTGCAGCCCGGAAGCCGTCATTTGAGCAAGAATTAACAAGAATATAGATGTAGCGTCTAATTGTAAATGTCCCCACTTGTCATCACCGACAACAATACTTCCAGTTTGAGTATTGTATTTAGCGTGCAGGGCATCTAGGGGCGACTGAGTATTTTTAAAATGTTCTACTTTGCTCGATTGCTGCATCATCGCAAACAGCAATCCGCGCATCAGTTTGACTGTGCTGTGTTCGAGTTCAAATGTTCGGCCCTGATCGCCATCAATTTTGCGGTAAGCTAAACCCAAACCCCAAACCGCGAGAATGCTATACACGTTGTCGCGCACCCAGGCATCGGTGTAGTCGCCGTGGGCGTTAACCGCGGTACTCGCCGGCAGCAAACCAGTAATTGGATTTTGGCGCTTGAGGATGATGTTTTTGATTTGCTGGTAGTAATAATCTAACCTGGTTTGCCGCTGGGTTTTTGCGATCGCCATTTCGTTTTCCTTTTTTTTCCTGATGCGAGTAGATTTGCGGTGAATAGACTTTTAAATATATCAGAGATTAGATCATTTCTCAAGTTATCCAAACACAAAAAGGTAATTGCCATGTCTACCCAAAACCACAATAACAACAGCGTTCCTTTCGTAAAAATTGTCTACTCTACAGTGAAAATTAATGGTAAAATTGAGCTAGTACCGATGGAATGGTACGCTGACGGGTCGGTCAAAAAAATCGAACACTAATGCTCGATCGCACTTGGCTGGCAAACTCTAATGAACTTGCGCGACCCGTCGCTTACAAAAAAACCGGTTTCTGGGCCACCGAACGATGACTTAACAGACTTTTGGTGGCACAAACCGGGTTTTTTGCGTCCAAAAGTGGTCTAGCATCGATCGCCAATCTCAGCTAATTTAAATAACTAGGTGTGTAGGAATCTCAAAGAAAAAAATATGGATGGATCGCGCCCGCAATTTTCAGTGCTGGGACTACCAGTTCACATATTAGATGATTATGCAGGTTGGCTGATGCAGCGCCTGCATCAAGGGTTAGGAAGTCACGTCGTGACGCTGAATGCTGAAATGGCGATGCAAGCCGAGCAAAATCAGGCTTTAGCAGATGTAATCCGCAAAGCGGAACTGGTGATTCCCGACGGTTCGGGAGTAGTGCTGTACTTGCGGATGCGCGGCAAACCGGCACAGCGCTATCCGGGGATTGAATTAGCAGAATCGCTGCTGCAACAAGCCGGAAAATTGCCGGATTCGGAACCACTATTTTTCTTTGGAGGTTCCCCCGGAGTAGCGGCTGCGGCGGCCCAAACTTGGCAGCAAAAGGTTAACGGATTGTCGATTGCTTCTCAACACGGTTATCTTTCCGCAGAGGAAGAAAAAGACTTCCGTGAAAGCCTCAAAAAAATGCAGCCCAAACTGATTTTTGTAGGCTTGGGAGTGCCACGCCAAGAATTTTGGATTGCCGAACACCGACACCTTTGTCCTGATTCGATTTGGGTGGGAGTTGGCGGCAGTTTCGATATTTGGGCGGGGACAAAAGACCGCGCGCCGGCTTGGTTTTGCGACAATCATTTAGAATGGTTGTATCGGCTTTATCAAGAACCTTGGCGCTGGCGCAGGATGTTGGCTTTGCCACAATTTGCATTGAAAGCCTTGGGGAATTTTCGAGCTTAAATTAATTATTTTCAAAGCGCGAAGGAAGAACTGCATCTTCTTCTTTCTCCTCCTTCGCGTCCGCGTGCCTCGCGGTTCATTTAATCTTACCATTTATATTAGGCATCATACAAAAATATTTGATTGTAATAAAAAAAATCGCCCTTTTTTTTCTGGTTAAACGCTTGACTTTGAGCAGTAAATTATGTATTATTTAATAATGGGAGTGGTGGCAAAAATTTTATTTTTGCCACCACTCCCATTATGTAAAATATACCACAAAAAATCCCCGAAAGTCAATAGGTAATCCTTTCTTTTTTAGGGCCGAGTTGGGTGGGGGCGGGTTTATTCCAATTGTTGGTACTTATTAGATATTATTGGTGAACCCCCCCTACAGGTTAATCCAGAATGGTGCAATATCTCAGCCGAACTTTTTTCGACTCTAGCTACACAATGTAAGGAGAATCGATCGCCTTAGCCCGATTAATTGCCACCAACGTCTGGTAAATCAAAGCCGAAATCTCAGCGCGGGTAATATCCCGCTGCGGCGAAAGCCAATCGCGGGAAGGATAATTAACTACAATCTTCAAAGCAGTTGCTGTGGCGATCGCACTTAAAGCAAAATTAGGAATTTGAGAGCGATCGATGTAAACTTTCAAAGTATCGGGATTGCCGCCCTTGAGTTCCAAACCGTTAACCAAAGACACGATCGCCTCACTCTTAGTCAAATTCTGATTCGGGCCGAACTTCAACCCCGGAAACCCCGCCAAAAAACCCCCCCGATTCGCCCGTTCGATCGCACTTCTCGCCCAAAAACTAGCAGAAACATCAATAAAATTTGTAGCCGGCACCCTCGGAATCGGGCTAAACGCACTCACCAACAGCGCCGCATATTGAGCACGATTTAAACTGTCATCAGGCCGAAAAGAACCGTCAGGAAAACCGCTAATTATATTCGCCGCCGCCAAAGCTTCAATAAACTTCTGTGCCCAATGTCCAGAAATATCGCTGAACACCGCACCCCCGATATTCGGATTGCCGCCACCCTTTCTCACCGCAGCTTGCACAGCTTTAAAAGCATTCACTTTCCCGTAACCAAACCAATCGCTGCGGCGGCTGGTAGCATCGTAATTTCCCATGCGATTGCCCAACTGGGGATCGGGATCGGAATCGACAATTTTCTCAGCAGTTTGTTCGAGAATTCCCCGCACTTCCCGCGCCGTCAAACGGGGGTTAGCCGAAAGTATCAACCCTGCAACCCCAGCGACTACTGGAGTGGCGCTGGAAGTACCGCCAAAAGTATCAGTATAGTCCCCCCTGTCGTAGCCCCGAACCCCGACTCGATCGCCAGTAAACACCCCCAAACCGGGCAAATACTGCGTCACCTCCGGCGGCGTGCCGATAAATCCGGTTTCGGGCAACCAAGTTCCCGGCGGTGCGTTGTTGCTGGGGGCGCAAACCGAGATGCTGGTGCCCCAATTGCTGTAGGCTGCTTTTTTGTTGAGGGAAGTGGAAGCGCTGACGGCAATTACGTCTGGGTGGACGGCAAATCCTGCCAGCCATCTAGTTTTACCCTCCACGACGTTGTTGGGCCAGCCTTTCTCGTTAACAGTACCGTTGACTGGGCGGTTGGCATTCCCCGCCGCGAACAGAATAACGCAGCCTCTGCCGCCCCGCCCTTGGGTTGCTGCTTTGGTGATGACGGCACTCTGCCGCAGGGAAAGGGGATAGTAAACTGCCGCAGGCCCCCAACTGCAAGAAATGACGGCGGCACCTTTATCTATTGCCCAATTAAATATTTTTTCGACAGAATCGTCATCGAGAAAACCACTGGTACGGATGGGCATCAGGGCGCATCCGGGGGCGACGCCGACAATGCCTTTGCCGTTTTCTTCTGCAACGGCGACGGCGGCACAACTTGTGCCGTGGTTGTCTGAGTCTGCGACTGGCATCGGGGAAGTGTCGCCCTCTTTGAAATCGATGGGTGAGACGATTTTGCCTTGGCCTTGAAAATCTGGGTGGGTGATGTCAACCGCATCGTCGGCGATCGCAATTACGATCGATCGAACTCCGCGAGTCATGTCCCAAGCTGGTTCTGCATAAATTTGAGCACCGCCGACAAGTTCCTTGCCGCCTTTGTTATTGAGATACCACTGTTTGGGATAAAGCGGATCGCGGGGCGTGTAATGCTGCTGCGTCTCTACTAAAATGTTGGGTTCCGCTACGAGAACTTCTGGATATCTTGTCAGGCGGTTGGCAATTTTGACCGGGTTTTCTGTTGCTTGTTTTGTGACTTCGCAGACGAAAGTGTTGGGAATTCCTTCTACTGGCCGCACTATTTTTAAACCTGCTGCATTGGCGATCGCTTTTCGCGATTGTTCATCTACTTGGTCGCCAAATTGAATCGTAATTTGGTCGGTTAAATAAAAGAATGTACTGGGATTATTCGCGGGGCAATAGACGTGGCTGGCAAAAGCTACGGCATCGCTGGCGCGGGCTGCTTGCATTGCTGCTTCTAGGTTTTCCGGCGCAACCAAATATTCTTCGAGATTGCTTTGTCCGACACGACGGCTAAGTTTTGCCCCAGTTGTTGCAGCCCAATCGTTTGAGGCTGATGCTGTTGATGAGGGGCGGACTGTAAAGCGGTTTGGAACTTTTGACAGCAGCAATTCATCGCCGCCGCGCTGCAAAATCACTGCCAGACTTTCATCGGGGACTCCAATTCCTTGATAATTTTGGAGGGTGTCGGAGGTGGGTTTGCTTGATTGTACCATCAGAAATGTTCCTGTTTAATTTGGGAGAGAAGACCGGGCGGTTGAAACCGCGTCTATACAAACAAAACCCGCCTCCGCGGGTTGAAGAGACTAGGCGGTTTCAACTACCGTCTTATCTGATCTACATCAGTCCGCGGAGGCGGACATCGTTTGTGTAGACGTGGTTTCAACCGTACGTCCGATCTTTCTTCAGTCCGCGGAGGCGGACATCGTTTGTGTAGTCGCGGTTTCAACCGCCGTATTATCTTATCTCTGTCTTATCTCTTCTCTCAAATAAACACGCTAGGATTAACATTAAAAAATTCTCCCAGCGCCTTAGCTTGCGCCTTGCTAATCGCCCGTTTCCCATTAACAACCTCAGAGACTACTCCTTTGGAACCAATCACACCCACTAAATCGGCTTGTTTGAGTTCGCGAACTTCCATGAGATGTAACAGAACATCTTGGGGAGTCGCTTCTGGAATTGGGTAATATTTTGATTCGTATTCTTCGATCAACAGCCCCCAGAGACTCAGTAAAGTTTCTTCTTCTAGTGTTAATTCTTCCTTAGACATCAGAAAATCGACTTCTGCGAGGGCAAGATCGTTATCTTCTTCGTTCAGGATGGGCTTAGGCTGCGATTTCGCCAGCAGTTGACCGTAGGCTGTTTTCTCAATTGTGATATTCATGGTTCATTTCATTGTTAAATTGGACATAGTTCTGAAGTATAAGGTGGGTGTTTATTTCTCGGCATCATGCTTTTAACCATTGGGTGAATGTTTTGTATTTGTTGATTTCATCAGGTGATCTCCACGGATTTCCCGCTATATCTAGCTGAATTTTAACTTATTTTAATTTTGACCTCATCTTCATTGTCCCAGTTAATCTTGCTATATTCGGCATGAGTTAAGAATTTCTTAAAATATATAATTTTGCTTTTGTATTTAACTTGTACAATCAATCTATACCTATTGTGTTTAATATTAAATATGGTATATCCATAGACTTGATCGACCGATTTGGAATATTCCTGTCGGAGATCTTCTAGTGATTCCCAATCGTTGTCTTTGATGAGCTTGTACCAGGATTCGATCGCACTTGGGACATCACCGTAGGGTTCGATCGCACTCAGAAGATTTTTCCGAGAAATTAGTCTCATTCGGGTACCGTTTTTTAAACGACACCTCTATGTTCTCACAACGAGAACGCGAGGTCAAGTCTCTACTTGAATTTTTCCCAAAGAGCCTTTTGCCCGATCGTACCCTTTGACATTTCAACAAATTTGGTTTACACTTAGCCGGTTGCGATCGCCAATGGTAAGATCGGCTCAAGCTAAATATTTTTTTTAAAGCGCCGAGGCGCAAAGTAATTTCATGGTATACTCTGGAACTGTTTGCTGGCTTCGCTCCACTGCCCGGATTACGATCGGGGCGATCGCAGCTTTTACCCTGTTGCAACCGATCCAAGTCCAAGCACAACAACCTTCTGCGCCAGAGAACCAACTGCAAGTCGAACCTGCCGACGACCCCACAGACCCCAACAATCTTCGCCCTCTGACGCAAGACAGCAGCTTGCTGAGCGTCCCAGGAGGCCAGCGTTTGATGACAGAAGCCAGCAGTGCTATTTCCAATCAGAATTACGCACTGGCTACTCAAAAACTCCAAGAATCCCGCCAAATTTTCAATCAACTGTCCAACTTCTATCAACAACTGGGTAGCAGTTTTGCCGGAATTGACATCCGCTTGGCCGAAAGCCACCGCACCAAAGCTGTAGAAACAGCCCAAATGCGCGACGAAGCTACCTACCGACTGGCGTTGGTACACCGGGCGCAAAATAAACCGGAACTGGCTGTACCCCTGCTGATTCAGATTATTCGATCGCAGCAGCCAACTCGCGACTTGGGCAAGAAAGCTTACCAGCAGTTACTGGAATTGGGTTTTGTGGATTCACCCTTTCCCCGGCCTGCCAGCAGTCAACCGAGCTCATCGACAAAATAGTTCCACTAAAATCTAAATTACAGCCGTTTATCAGAGAAACCAATGGTTACACCGTCTCAAGTAGCAGAAATGATTAAGGCAGGGTTGCCCGACGCTAAAATACAAGTTGACGATTTGACCGGTGGCGGTGACCACTACCAGGCGAGAGTCGTGTCTGCAGCCTTTGAAGGAAAAAGCCGAGTACAGCAGCACCAACTGGTCTACGGCGCTCTCAAACAGGCAATGGCTAGTGAAGCCATCCACGCTTTGGGCTTGGAAACCTTAACTCCCGCAGAATGGGAAGCGAAAAGTCAAGTTGCTTAATTGTTGACTTGCAAGTGGATATCACAAGTTTGTGCGGGTGTCAATAGTTGCTTGAAATACAACTGCTCCACTTACGCACAAAAACCAAAGAAACCCGGTTTTTTTTACCGGAATCTATGGCTGTAACGAAAGATTTTCGTAAAAAACGCGGTTTCTGCGTCAGTCAACGTTTAAAAAGTTTCAAACAATATTAGGAGCTACCATGACTACAGCAGCACATGAAAGAATTGACGAGTTGGTTAAGCAAAACAAAATCATGGTGTTTATGAAGGGCAATAAGTTAATGCCCCAGTGTGGTTTTTCTAATACTGTGGTGCAAATTCTCAATACTTTGGGAGTGCCTTACGAAACTGTTGATGTTTTGGCTGACCAGGAAATTCGTCAAGGCGTTAAAGAGTATTCCCAATGGCCGACAATTCCCCAAGTTTATATCAATGGCGAGTTTATTGGTGGCTCGGATATTATGATCGAGATGTATCAAAAGGGCGAATTGCAAGAAGTTGTAGAAGTGGCTTTGGCTTCTTAAATTAGACAGAAAAAACATATCCCCGACTTCTTTAAGAAGTCGGGGAAATAACAGCAATCGCGTTTTACGTTGAATTAGGTTGATTTACTTAATTATTCGTTAGAGCAAGACTAAATCATTTGTGAATTTCTTACTGCCTCCCCGCGGGTTCGGGGAGGGTTGGGATGGGGTAAAAAATTTACGACTCATTTAGGATTGCTATACCAGGTAGAGCCTGGGAACGCACTGCGGTCGGCTAGGCCTCGAATTTTTAGGCTCCGAAAGCGAGGCAGAGCCTCTGGACATCGGTTCCCAGGCAGAGCCAGGGAACCCGTTAAAATTGCCAATTCCCAATTCCCAATTGCCAATTGCCAATTCCCAATTCCCAATTGCCAATTGCCAATCCCCAATTGCCAATTCCCAATTCATCAAGGGTTTATCAAACCGAATTTGCTATTTAATAGTAGTCTGCTTCAGTTTGGGTCTGTGGCATTACAAAATTGGAGGGGTCGTGAATGTAACGCGCTGCTTCTTCCTCTAGTCTGTGAATCAGATAGGGTTCCAGACCGTTGGAATGCCGCAGGGCTGCTAAATACCCGTCTAAGTAAAGCCGCAGGTCATCGAAGCGATAACCTCTATTCCACATTTCGACGAGGGCGTCGGTGAGTTTCTGGTAGTGCCGGATTGTTTGGGTGTCTTGTAGCATGGTGTGAGATTGAAATCCTTTGTGGTTTGTATAATGACGGCGGGATTTAGGAATGGCCTCGATTGATGCTGAGTCGCTCAGCTTGAGGCTATTTCTAAATAAAAGTTTTTACCCTGCTCAACAGGCTACCCTCCATAAAAAATTTCACTCGTTGCAATGCAGTTGCTCGACTTTTTGCGCGCACCTAGATAATTCGCTGTGCGTTTAATGGAGTCGGGATGTTGCTGAATTTGGCGGTCAAAGTGGCTGAGTGTTCCGGCTACCGAGCAAACAGTTGGAGGAATTCTAGTTTCACTTGCGCGATTTGTCAACCTCCTGGGAGTGGGGGCTGGGTCGGGGGGATCGCTTTTAGCAGGCGGTTGGGGCATGGGGTCGATCGGCTTTACACTGTCTTATTTTCATTGTAAGCTCATCGCCAGAATGATTTAACCTTTCTGCAGGCTGACCCTGCTAAATTAACCCAATCTTTAAAATTCCTGCCCTAGGTATGTCCGCTGCTTTAAATGCAGCTCATGCTTGAGTAGCGATGGTTACAAAAGCTTGACAAAAGCTCTGTTAACCTTGTAGCAATTAGTGATATGGGAAGCTCGCCTCTGTGGAATCTGCAAGTATTTCAATTGTTGAAGGGAATCCGCACCTGCGATCGCTCTTGGGCTGGCATCTACAGCAAGTCGGTCACTGGGTGCACCAGTCAGCGGATATCAGTCACGCTAGGGAAATATTTTTCAGCCGCCAGCCAACCCTAGTCATTCTGGATGCCCAATTGCCGGATGGGGACGGTTTGGAATTTTGCAACTGGCTGCAACAGCAGCAGCAGTCACTGATTTTGATGCTGTCGGCGCGGAATTCGGAATCGGATATTGTTGAAGGTTTGAAGGCGGGGGCAGACGATTACCTGACTAAACCCTTTGGGATGCAAGAGTTTATGGCCAGGGTGGAAGCTCTGATGCGCCGCAACCGCACGATGGTACCGCCGGCGACGCTGGAGTGCGGGCTGCTGAAAATTGATTTGGTGCAGCGCCGAGTGAGGTTGTACGAGGAACATATTGAGTTGACTCCCCAGGAATTTAGCCTGCTGTACGTGCTCGCTCAAGCTGGAGGAGTGCCGCTGTCGCGCTCGGATTTGCTGCGTCGGGCCTGGCCCGATGCTATTGATAACCCCCGGACGATCGACACTCACGTACTCTCTCTGCGTAAAAAAATCGAAATAGACCCGCGACAGCCGAGCCTGATTCAAACTGTACGGAATGTCGGCTACCGACTCAATCTGGAGTTGTTGAATAATGCCAATCAACCGCATTCCCCAGTGCCCAGGGCGGTGCTTTCTTAGACTATCATCGAGCTATAAGTCGGATTTTATTTGGGGAATTGATTGGCGATCGCATCTGTTTTCGCCGCCATAATAAAATCATTGCGATGCAGTCCAGAAATCGCATGAGTCCACCAAGTAACGGTAACTTTTCCCCACTCGGTTAACAGTGCGGGGTGATGTCCTTGAGTTTCTGCTGCTTCGCCGACGCTATTTGTAAAGGCGATCGCACTTTTGAAATCCGGGAATTTGTAAGTGCGTTCTAACTGGGGAATGCCATTTTTTTCGATGAAATTCCAGTCGGGAATTTGAGGTTTGAGTTGGACAATTTCGTAAGCTGTGACGCGGGGAGAGTTTGGGCGGCAGGCGGCACAGCGTTCTTTTGATAAAGGTTCCATAAATTCCTTTTTAGCGAGAAGATGCTAAAAGACATTATAGACATTTTTAATGGGGATTATTTTGGACGGGGCAACTGTCCTTTAAGAGTGGCGTAGACATTGTGATCGAAATCGTTCATAAAACAGATCAGCAATTCTTTAAAATTTAGGGAAATTTTCCTTCACCGTGGAATAGCTTGACCGATAATATCAGGAAGGGGCGGGTTGATTTGGCTATCTCGCTGATATTGTAAACGTTGGTGAACCCGCCCCTGCAAGTGCGATCGCTCAACCGATAATTTTCTTAATCAAATCTAACTTACCCTTATAGGGAGCGTACCGCCATTTTAAGTCAAGTAAAAATGACTTTTGCAGGACGCTTTTTTGATGAGAAAAAGTGTCAAAACTTGCTTTTCCGTGATAGCTACCGATGCCGCTGTCGCCAACTCCGCCAAAAGGTAAACTTGTTACTCCGACTTGCATAACCGTGTCGTTTATGCAAACTCCGCCGGAAGAAGTTTCCCGCAAAACTCGCTCTTGTTTTTCTTTATCCTTCGAGAACAAATACAAAGCTAAGGGTTTGGGACGCGCGTTGATTTGGGCGATCGCCTCCCCGAAATCATCATACTCCAAAACTGGCAAAATCGGCCCAAAAATCTCATCCTGCATCACCGGCGCATCCCAGGAAACCTTGTCGATCACCGTTGGTGCAATATATTTATCTTCGGGGTTTGTTTGACCGCCGACGACAATTTCTCCGTCTTTAATAAACTCTGCCAAACGTCCTAAATGATGCTGATTGATAATTCGGGAATAGTCGGGACTTTTCTGCGGATCGTCGCCGTAAAATCCGTGAATTGCTGTTTTAATTGCCTGCATCAAAGCAGGTTTAACTTTTTTATCAACTAATAGGTAATCGGGAGCGATACAAGTTTGACCGGCATTGATGAATTTGCCCCACGCAATGCGTTTAGCAGTGTATTCAACCTGAATGTCGGAGTCTACAATACAAGGACTTTTTCCGCCCAATTCCAAGGTTACAGGCGTCAAGTGTTTGGCGGCGGCTTCCATCACTATTTTACCGATTTTTGTGCCGCCTGTAAAGAAGATGTGGTCGAATTTTTCGGCTAGCAATTGTTGGCTGATTTCCACGCCTCCTTCGACGGCGGCTACGTAGGCGGGATCGAAGGTTTTGGATATCATGTCGGCGACAACTTCGGAGGTGTGTGAGGCGATTTCCGAAGGTTTGAGAAGTGCACAGTTGCCGGCGGCGATCGCCCCGACTAAAGGTGATATCATTAGCTGAAATGGGTAATTCCAAGGCCCGATGATTAACACTACGCCCAAAGGTTCTGGGTAAATGCGGGCTGATGCTGGGAATTGATCTATCGAAGCAGGCACTTTTCTCGGCTTGACCCACGATTTGAGGTTTTTGAGGGCATAATTAACTTCAGCAATCGATGCGATTTCAAGATAAGCCTCGAATTCCGGCCGACCCAGGTCTGCCTTGACAGCATCGACTATTCGTGATTGATTAAGTTCGATCGCACTTTTGAGATTCTTAAGTTGTTCGATCCGAAAATCCACATCCTTAGTTTTCCCAGTCGCAAAAAATTGCCGCTGCTGCTGGATAATATCGCTGACTCTGATTACCATATTTAGTCCTCCATGTCTATCAATAAATGTTACAACAGGAAAACGGAACTTGGTTCAGTTGACAGTTAACAGCTTGCCCTGAGCGAAGTCGAAGGGTTGACAGTTGGCATGGGATAGCGACCTCTACCTGGAAGGAAGAGGATTGGAGTAATGAATAGTCTTCTTTTAATTTCTCCCTATAAGGGTTCCGGCTTTAAACCAATTCTTTCTGGTAAAGTGCGATCGGTGTTAAAGCGCAGACTTATTCAAGAAGTCTGCGATCCGGGCTTTATGCTATAACTTATAAGGTATTAATTGTAGATTTTTAATTTGAGTTAAGTCATGAAAATATCTAAGAACGATTTTTTTTTCTATTCCTGCTGGCTGCTTTGCTTGCTTGCAGTAGCAGGATGTACCTCTAAACCCCAAAAGCAAGTTGTCATCTGCTCGAAAGACTTTACCGAACAAGTCATCCTCGCAGAAATTTTAGCACAGGACATCGAAGCTAAAACAGATATCAAAGTAGAACGAGAAGTGAATCTCGGAGGTTCGCTTTGCCATCAATCCCTAACAACCGGTAAAATCGATTTGTACGTCGAATACACCGGCACTGCTTACGCCAACCTGCTCAAACAGAAACCGATTTCTGATCCCAAAAAAGTCCTCGATTACCTCAAACAAGAATATCCCAAACAGTTTAAAGCAGAATGGACGGAACCGCTGGGATTTAATAACAGTTTTGCGATTATTGTGCGGGGAGACGATGCCAAAAAACTCAATTTACAAACTCTCTCGCAACTTGGGAAAGCTGCACCTAACCTCCGGGCTGGTTTCGGCCCAGAATTTAACGAGAGAGAAGATGGATTTCCCGGATTGGCTAAAACTTACGGGATTAAGTTTCGAGAAGAACCGAAGGAGTTGCTGTTAGGATTGCTTTATCAAGCACTGCAACAAAAAGAAGTAGATGTGATTGCTGGTAATACGACGGATGGTTTGATTCAAAGTTTAGGTTTAGTAGTTCTCAAAGATGACAAGAACTATTTCCCGCCCTACGAAGCAGTTCCGGTTGTGCGATCGCAAATTTTGGAAAAATACCCGGAATTGCGTCAAGTGCTCGCAGAATTGGGCGGTAAAATCTCCGAGGAAGATATGCGGAAACTGAATTATCAAGTTGACGGGGAACAGCAGGAAGCGGGACAAGTGGCGCGGGAGTTTTTGCAGCAAAAGTTGGGCGTGTCAAAGCCGACGATTCCCGCGAAATAAAGATGTAGGGTGCTCTGCGGCGCACCGATTGAGTTTGTAACGTGCGCCGCAGAGCACCAAGAGCCATATAACATATACTTCTAGCGGATGCCGGCGTTAGCTTAATTTGCCAAGCTGCAAAACAGGAGCTTTGATTGCTTCAATCTGGGACTCGACAACTTCAACTGTAATTGCTTCGACATTGAAACCCTCTAAGCTATAACCGTCTTCTTGACCTTCCGGCATCGGGTAATGCTCAACAATAGTTGCTGTAGCACCTTTTTTTAGATTGTATTTGGGGATGTCTTCGCGCAATGCTACCTGTGAAAAAAGTTCAAATTTCATGGCGGATTATACCATTTTAGATTTTAGATTTTAGGTGGGGAACATAAGCCTCTCTGTACTCCGTGCGGACCTTACAATTAGCTAACTAACTGTAAGGTGCTTAGCGGGGGAAATTTATTGAGTAGGTGGTCGTCACATTCAGCCTCCCTGGCGCACCCTACAATAACTTATAGAATAAGTGATTCCCCAATCTAAAATCTAAAATCTCCAATCTAAAATGGTCTTAAGTTCCTTCACTCAGCCTCCGCAAATTCAAAATATCGCTCATCTTTTTAATTTGCATACAAGTGCGCTCGAACTGTTGTTTATCCTGGATATCCATGCACAAGTCAATTAATGCCGGCAATCCGGGATATGTTTTGACTTGAGCACTGCGGACGTTGACTTGGTTGTCCTTCAAATGCGATAAAACATCATTGAGAACTCCGACTCGATCGAGGGCTTCAATTTGAATGTTAACCGGATAAGTGTTGGGTCGAGATTCATTGCGGTTGCTGGAATTCCAACTCACAGGAACCAACCGATCGCCCGGTACGCTCTCCACATTTGAACATCCTTGCCGGTGAATCGAAATTCCGCGAGTGCGAGTCACCACTCCAATAATTGATTCGCCGGGAATCGGACAGCAACAGCCGGATAAATGGTAGAGCAATCCCTCTACACCTGCGATCGGCGATTTGCTCGGAGACGAACTCGGTACTGGTTTCGGTGTCGTCGATGCAGGTATTAGCTGGGGCAATTCCTGTCCTCCTGCAGGAGCAGCTTCAATTTTTTGCTGCACTTTTACTAAATCTCGCAGTCGATTTACTACGAGATTTAGAGTTACTTCCCCGTAGCCCAAACCGGCGATTAAATCTTCGACGCTGTGGTAGTTGCAGCGCTGAGCTACCGACTGCATGGGTTCGGATTTCAGCAAAGATTCTAGGCCGTTTTTACCTAATTCTTTTTCTAGCAATTCCCGCCCGCGAGCGAGGTTTTCATCTCGGTGCGATCGCTTTAACCACTGGCGAATACGGTTTTTTGCTCCGTTTGTTTTGACAAAATTCAGCCAGTCGGAGCTGGGATGGCCGTTTTTTTGGTTCAAGATTTCTACAATATCGCCGTTCTTTAAAACCTTGTCTAGTGTTACCATCCGCCCGTTGACTCTGGCACCGGTGCAGTGATTGCCAATTTCTGTGTGGATGCGGTAAGCAAAATCTACGGGAGTTGACCCGCTGTTGAGTGCAATTACGTCTCCGTTAGGAGTAAAAACGTAGATATCTTCGTCGAATAAGTTGTCTTTAATGCTTTGTAAATATTCGCGATCGTCTTTGAGGTCGCTTTGCCATTCTAGGAGTTGTCGCAGCCAAGTAAATTTTTCGTCATCGCCGGTGACTTTTGTGTTAGAACCGCCGGTTTCTTTGTATTTCCAGTGCGCGGCAATGCCGTATTCTGCAATGTGGTGCATTGCTACGGTGCGAATTTGCACTTCGATGGGGCGGCCGCTGGTTCCGATTACTCCGGTGTGCAAAGATTGGTAGCGGTTGGCTTTTGGTAAACCGATATAATCTTTAAAGCGGCCGGGAATGGGGCGGAAAGAATCGTGGACGATCGCCAAAGCCCGATAACAGTCATCATTGGTTTCTACTATGATCCGCACCGCCGCAATATCGTACACTTGCTTAAACCCTTTTTGGCGGCGCTGCATCTTCCCGTAAATCCCGTACAAATGTTTGGGACGGCCGCTAACTTCATAGCATTTAATGCCTAAATTGTCAAGCCTTTCTCGCAAACTATCTGTGACTTCTGCGAGTTGAGTTTCTCGATCGGCCCGCTTTTCGGCCACCAAGTCTTGAATTTCGCGGTACGCTTCAGGTTCCAGGTATTTAAACGCTAAATCTTCCAATTCCCACTTAAAGCGGCCGATACCCAAACGGTTCGCTAGGGGAGCAAAAATATCTCGGGTTTCTAGGGCAATAGTGCGCTGCTTTTCTTCGGACAAATGCTCCAAAGTCCTCATGTTGTGCAGCCGATCTGCGAGTTTGACGACAATGACGCGAATATCTTTAGCCATTGCTAGGAACATTCGGCGGAAATTTTCCGCAAGGCGCTCTGTTTTGCTGGAAAAATTAAACTTAGAAAGCTTGGTGACACCTTCAACCAACTGTCGCACTTCCGCGCCGAACCGCTGTTCTATTTCTTCGAGAGTAATATCTGTATCTTCAACAATGTCGTGGAGGAAGCCCGCGGCAATCATGACGTTGTTGCCACCCATATACCGGAGTATTCCAGCTACAGCTACCGGATGGCAAATGTAAGGTTCTCCCGATTTGCGGTATTGTCCTTCGTGCAAGTCGCGGGCAAATTCAAAGGCCCGACAAATTAAGCTGTCGTCTGTCGAGCAATTCGGGGACGGGGCTGCATCAGGCTGCGATCGAGTATTCAGGCATTCTTGCAGCCAATCGGGAACTACAGCAGGATCGATCGAAGGAGAGGGAGTCAGAGTGTTCGCGTTCATGGGGTACACCTTTAAAAATTAGAAATACAAATGGTTAAAAGCCGGTTTCCGGTTTAATTGCCGAAATTATGTGTTTAGCTATACTAAACTAATTGAATGCCACAATTTGCAATTCAAAAAAATAGTCGATTTTTCTCAAACTATACCTATGTAATCCTGAGTCGCCCCCCCTCGCAGGTAAGAAAATATACTGATACCACTGCCGCCGCCGCGGTCGATCGGGTAAAATAAGCATATTTTGGCCGTAGCAGTGGAGGTAGCGGGCGATCGGCATTTACCGGCAACGCTAAACAAAAAGCAGCAGCCAGAAGGGTAGAGTCAGGGCAGCAAATCAAAAAAAGTTCTCACAAAACAGGGAATTGCTCCAAAAACGCACGGCTTCCCTCCATATGAGCAAACTTAAGTAAGTATCTACTTTGATTATAAATACAAATTTGTTTACAAAATCATGATATTGTCCGAAGACCGCCGCCAGTGCTACCAAGAATTACAGCAAGCACTAGAACAACTACAAAGAACTGCTGCACAGGATAATCTGGATCGGGCAGCGCTGGCGATCGAATACACAAAAGTGCAACAATTTTTCGGAAACCAAATTATGAGAGCCGAAAGCGATGAGTTAGACGCCTCAGAAACACCCCCAGAGCAGTCCTATTTGACGGAAATTCACAAGCAACTGCGGTTATTGGGGACAGATGTCACGTTTTTGCAAGCGTCGCGCCAGCCAGCGACAGCAAAGGCGAGGCAAACTGCGGCGATCGCGCGGCTTAACACGCTAATTGGCTACTGTGGCGCGCTGCTGCAAAAAAATTCTGGTTCTTCAGGGCCCGCCCAGATACAGAATTAATAATTGAATTAACAGGGAATTAATAAGGCAAGGAGAAATAAAGCGGTGGAATGTCCAAAATGTAAACATCCCAATTTAGAAGGCGGTACCTTAGCTGGCCGTATGTCGGTGCAGTGGTGTCCCAACTGTTACGGTATCTGGATTCCAGGCAGAGAATACGAAGCTTGGCAAAAAGAGCAGAGCCAGTGGTACAACAAATCCGAGAAGCCTGATGCGACAGGGACTCTCGGCATAGAATTCACCCCGTCTGTCTACGACAGCAAAGCAGCGCTGTGTCCCGAAGACGGTCACTATCTGTCGCGGGCGAAAGTTCCTTTCAGCAGAGTGCCCTTTTACATAGAGCGCTGTATGTTGTGCGGGGGCATTTGGTGCGATAACGGCGAGTGGGACATTCTCGAAAGTCTGGGATTCCACACCGAGATTGACAAGATGTTTTCTCCGAATTGGCAAGCTAAGGCCCGCGTGCAAGAACTCGCCTCTCGGGAACGTCAAGTGCTGACTGAGAAGCTGGGGCCGGATATCGCCGGATATGTGTTGGAACTCGCGGAAGTTTTAGCAGACCATCCTCACGCAGATTGTGCGGCTACTTACATACTGCGGAGAGCTGAGTTGAAGCGAAAGGAAATTTAGTCAGTTGGCTGTTGACAGTTGACTGTTGACGGTTGACTGTTAACGGTTGACTGTTGACTGTTGTTAGTAAGCGGTTGGTCGGTTAATGATGTAGTGATAAAATCTTTTGAGGGTTGACTGTTAACGGTTGACTGTTGACTGTTGTTAGTAAGCGGTTGGTCGGTTAATGATGTAGTGATAAAATCTTTGTTTGTAGCAATTTCTATTGGTATTTACAAACAGCATATCGGTCTCTTGCTAATAACTAATAAGTCGTGAACAATACTAATAATTAACAACTAACCGCCAGTATATTGATAAATAATAAATAACAACAGACAACAGTTAACAGACAACAGTTAACAGTTAACTGTTGACAGTCAACAGACAACAGTTAACAGTTAACAGTCAACAGACAACAGACAACAGACAACAGACTAAGGACTAATGACTAATGACTCATGACTCTTCTCTATTTTCAGTTGAAAATCTGCGAGTAGCTTATCCTCAGCGGCGAGGCCAATCCGGTTGGGCCGTTGATGGGGTTTCCCTGACGCTGAAACCCGGGGAAAAGCTCGGATTAGTTGGGGAGTCTGGGTGCGGTAAGTCAACTTTGGGAAGGGCGGCGATGCGGTTGCTGCCGGATTCAACGCTGATTGAGGGGCGAGTTAGTTTTGCTGGAGAGTCGGTGTTTGATATGAATGCTTCGCGGCTGAGACGGTTTAGGGGCGAAGCTGTAGCATTGATTTTTCAAGATCCGATGACTCGTCTCGATCCTTTGATGACTGTAGGAGAACATTGCATCGAGACTTTACAAGCTCACAGACCGAATTTGGATCGCAAGCAAGCTAAGAAACGGGCGATCGAAACTCTGGAAGCTGTGAAAATTCCGGCGTCTCGCTGGTCACAATTTCCCCACGAATTTAGCGGCGGAATGCGGCAAAGAGTAGCGATTGCTTTGGCTCTTTTGCTCGATCCTAAATTAATTGTGGCCGACGAACCGACTACAAGTTTGGACGTAACTGTCGCCGCCCAGATTTTGCAGGAATTAACCAGACTTTGTGAGGAACGGGGAACGGCTATTTTGTTGATTTCTCACGATTTGGCGATGGTGGCTGAGTATTGCGATCGCATTGCGGTGATGTACGGCGGTAAAGTCGTAGAAACAGGGCCGGTGCAAAACGTTTTTGAAAAGCCGCAACACGAATATACTCGATCGCTCCTCAAAGCAGCTTTGCACATTCAAGCCGATTCTGACAAAGGGTTAGCATTCGAGGAAATCAGGACTGAAGTCGTTACTGCAAACTTAACAAATTCGCCTCTTTTGACTGTAACGAATTTGCAGCAACACTACAGTTTAGAAAGCAATTTATTAGATCAGTTGTTTTCCAGGAACCAGCAGGTAATTAAAGCCGTAGATGGCGTTAGTTTAGAGCTAGAACGGGGGGAAATCTTGGGGCTTGTAGGGGAGTCCGGCTGCGGCAAAAGTACGTTGTCGCGCACGATTTTGCGCTTAATTCCCCCGACTGGCGGCAAAGTTGAATTTCAAGGAATAGATATCACTGCTCTGAGCAACGATGCTGTCAGGAAGCACCGCCGCGAAATGCAAATGATCTTTCAAGACCCCCACGCTTGCCTGAATCCGATGATGACTGTTGGGCAAAGTATTGCTGACCCTTTGTTTATTCACAAATTAGCTAATGCCCCGGAAGCTAAAAAACAAGTAATGCAAATGTTAGAGCGGGTGGGTTTAACTCCAGGGGAGGATTTCTTTCGTCGCTATCCGGGGGAATTGTCAGGAGGACAACAGCAGCGAGTTTCCATCGCCCGCGCTTTGATTACTCGGCCGCAACTGATAATTTGCGACGAACCTGTGAGTATGCTGGATGCCAGCGTGCAGACTCAAGTTTTAGAGCTGATGTTGGAGTTGAAGCAGGAATTTAATTTAACTTATCTGTTTATTACGCACGATTTGTGGGTGGCGAGATTTTTTTGCGATCGTATTGCGGTAATGAATGCTGGAAAAATTGTTGAAATCGGTAAGACTAGGGATATTTTTACTAATCCGCAGCACCCTTATACTCAGCAATTATTGCAGGCAGCTCCTTTACTGGCTCGGACTCAATAAAAAGGTCTAAAATTGGGGCGAACAGATACTAAAATTGGGGCGAACAGATACCAGCCACTAAAATCACTCACCGCCTTCTAGATGGATTTCGGAAATTTCGGGTTAAATTGGTTAAAGTTAAGGGATACTTTTCAAATCATCCCACCGACACCAAGCACCATATGGCAGAATCTGACCTAGGCAGTTTTGCGGTGGCACCCGAAGCCTCACTCCCGATCGCACAAGATGAAGACACTGAGATCGATCGTCCGACGGTAACTCGGTCGTCAGCATACAACAACTGGTCTGCCGACGATCCCGTGGGAGCTTTGTTCAAGGAAATGGCTCGGTATCCTCTACTGACTGCAGCCGAAGAGGTGGAGTTGGCGCGCCGCGTTCAAGAATTGGTAGCCCTGGAGAAACTAGAACAGCGTTTGCAGCAGGAATTGGACAGAGTGCCGACAAAAGCTGAACTCGCAGCGGCTTTGGGGGTGAGCGAAACTCAACTGCAACAGCTTCGCCACCAGTGTCAGTCGGCGAAACGGAAAATGATCAGCTCGAATTTGCGCTTGGTAGTTTCGATTGCCAAACGCTATCTCAATCGGGGCGTGCCTTTTCTCGATTTAATTCAGGAAGGAGCTTTGGGTTTGAATCGGGCCGCCGAAAAGTTCGATCCGGAGAAGGGTTACAAGTTTTCTACCTATGCCTATTGGTGGATTCGCCAAGGAATTACCCGGACAATTGCCAATCAAGGGCGGACGATTCGCTTGCCGGTTCATATTGTTGAACAGTTAAATAAACTCAAAAGAGTTTATCGGGATTTGAGGCGTTCTCTTCAACGCAATCCCAGTGAAGCTGAACTTGCTAGAGAAATGGAAGTTACTTGCCAACAGCTTCGCTACCTCCAGCAAGTACGTCGGCAATCTTTGTCTCTCAACCATCGCATCGGCTCCGAAGAAAGTTCGGAACTTTTGGATGTTCTCGAAGATAACGCGACGCAATCTCCCGAAGCTCAGATGAATGAGATGATGATGCGCCAAGATATTTTGGAGGTGTTGGACAGTATTTTGACTGAGCGGGAAAAAGAGATTGTTGCTATGCGTTACGGTTTGCTGACCGGCGAACCTTACACTTTAGAAGAGGTGAGCAGTTTGTTCAATTTGTCCCGCGAACGAGTCCGTCAAATTCAAAATAAGGCAATGCGAAAGCTGCGCCGCCCTCAAGTGACGGAACGATTGAAGGGCTGGTTGAAATAAGCTAAAAAACATTGAGTTGGCATTTTGAAAAATCTTAAAATTATTGTGGGGGACACTCCGACCCCGCCGTATATAGCAATCCTTGCAGGAGTCGTAAACTTTTTACCCCACCCCAACCCTCCCCTGATCAAGAGGAGGGAGTAAGAAATTCACCAATGATTTAGGATTGCTATATATGCTGATTCAATGGGGAAAAACTTAATTAAAAATTACAAATTAAAAATGTCTTGATGTGGTATTTTTAATTGTTGATTGTCGCGTACTACTTACTTATTTATGTCTTCTGAGGTAATTTTGCGTCCAGCTACCCGCGCCGACGTGCCGGTGCTGTTTGATTTGATTAAAGCTTTAGCTGAGTACGAAAAATTATCTCATGCCGTTACTGGCAATGCCGTTGATTTGGAGCATCATTTGTTTGGCGATCGACCTTTTGCTGAAGCGATTTTAGCAGAGTGCGAAAATCGAGTTGTGGGCTGGGCGCTGTTTTTTTACAATTATTCTACTTTTTTGACTCAGCCGGGAATTTATTTGGAAGATTTGTTCGTGCTGCCTGAGTTTCGAGGGCGGGGTATTGGCAAGTCTTTGATTGTTTATTTGGCGCGGTTGACAGTCGAAAGAAACTGCGGGCGTTTGGAGTGGAGTGTGTTGGATTGGAATGAATTGGCGATCGGATTTTACAAGGGTATCGGTGCTGATGTGATGCCCGACTGGCGGATTTGCCGGGTTGCGGGCGAGTCTTTGGTAACTTTGGCATCGAAGTAATTCAGGCGGGATCGCGTGCCAAACCCCTACTCCCCACCCAAAATTCATCTGTTGTGGAACAGGCATCTTGCCTGTGTGTGGAACAGGCATCTTGCCTGTTAGTTAGTGGAACAGGCATCTGGCGTAATTCAGGGCGGGCTAGGAGCAACGCCCCACAAAAAATTCATCTGTTGTGGAACAGGCATCTTGCCTGTGTGTGGAACAGGCATCTTGCCTGTTAGTTAGTGGAACAGGCATCTGGCGTAATTCAGGGCGGGCTAGGAGCAACGCCCCACAAAAAATTCATCTGTTGTGGAACAGGCATCTTGCCTGTGTGTGGAACAGGCATCTTGCCTGTTAATCTAAAAGCACTCGGGTTAATTAATATCGACCTAATTAATTGACAAAAATATAGGAAAATTTAAGTAGCAGTAGATTTTGATTGAGAGAGTAGATCGTGATTATTTGGGTAAACGAGCAAATCGATCCGTCGGGTATTCTTTATTCTTGCATTGCTTGTTGCGATGAGACTCAAGCGAAGGATTGCCACGAATCTTTTGAGCAGAATTTGACGGCAGAGCAAAAACAGCAGGGCTGGGTTGCTACCTTGCGGACTGTTAGTTCTTGGGATGAGGTGCCTGTTAATGCTTTGAAATTGAATTAATGAGTGCAAGTCATCAGCAGCTTTAGTCTCCCCCTGTTTCCGTTCGCTCCAAACGGCAGGAAAACCTTCCACGTCTGTTTGTCCAAGGCAAGATAACTCGATCGCACATTGGTCAAATTAACAGAGGTTTTGTGAATCTGAAGGCAAAAAGCTACAAGCATTTGCGGCTACCAGTCTGAGGATTGTGCCCGGGAAGGTGCGGGAATTTGGGCGGAAATTTTCGGGCCTGCAGTGCTGCGAACACGCTAGGACGAAAAAGCGTGCAAGTGCGATCCTCTTCGAGGGCTCCGCTAACGACAATTCGCATTTCTTAAACGGATTTTAGCATTACTATTAATAGATAGAGGCATTTCCAATTGTCTAGTTAAGTTTTTATGATTGAAACCTTATTTCACGCTTATACGCCTCTAGTTATCTGGACTGGCTTAGGACTGCTGCTGTTTCAGTACATCCCAGTTAATTTTCCCAAGCTGCTGAGCCACTTTCTTTTCTGGATTGGGATACCGCTGCAAATTCTAGTTTTAGCCCGTCAGAGCGATTTTTCGGGTGCTGTGGGATTCACACCGGCGATCGCCATATTCGTGTTATTTCTGAGTACGAGTTTTGCTTGGCTGACTTGGGTATTATTGCGTAGGCTGAGTGCGGCCCACATCAAAAAGCCCTATTTTCAGGGCAAAAATTCTCTGGTAAATTTATTTTTATTAAATTTTAATTCCCTGAAGCGATCGAGCCAAGGCAGTTTTCTCCTAGCTGCGATGTTAGGAAATACCGGCTTTGTCGGATTAGCAATCACTCCGTCTATCATCAGCACCGATAACAACAACTGGGCTGTCTTGTACAGCGTCACTAACAATGTTATTGGAACTTATTGTTTCGGTGTATTTATTGCTAGCTATTTTGGGAACTCCGAGCAAAAAAATCACTGGTGGACTCAGATCCGGGACGTGCTGACAGTTCCCGCCCTGTGGGCTTTTTTAATTGGTTTTTATACTAGAAACATCCCCCTGCCCGAGACAGTGGAATGGGGATTGCAGACGGCAGTTTGGGTGGTAATTGCCAGTGCTTTGCTACTGGTTGGCATCCGGCTGAGGTCTATTAAGAAATGGGAAAGTTTTGAACTGGCGTTAATCCCGTCGCTGTTAAAAGTGGTAATTGTGCCGGTGCTGATCGGATTGGGTGCTAGTTATTTCGGATTGAGCGGCGATCCGAGGTTCGTGTTGGTGTTGATGTCGGGAACGCCCACAGCTCTTTCGGTGCTGATTTTAGCAGAAGTCTACGAGCTCGATCGCGATTTGTTAGCTAGCAGCATCGCCATCACTTCCGTCGGTTTGCTGTTGATGCTTCCATTGTGGCTATCTGGGTTTAGTTAATATTAGCTAAAGTTTCCAATCAGCTTGCTCTAAAATTTCACAGTACAATCAACCATAACTGCACGGAAAAGACGATGAATGAGATAATAACTGCTACTGGTCTGCTTCCTACATTCCCCGATTATACCCCAATACGGTTCACTTAACATATTTATGCCCCGGAGATCCCCCTAAATCCCCCTTAAGAAGGGGGACTTTGAGGGCATTCTTGTCCCACCCCCTACTCCCCTTTTTAAGGGGTGTGCCAGGGATATCTGTCTTAAGTGAACCGTATTGGATTATACCCAACTGCCAGACGAAGACGGTACATTTTTGACACTCCCCGTGCTAAAGCAGCGGGGATTCTTGGTTCTGGCGACACACCTTAAAACTAGCTATCCGAGCGGCAATACTTAAACCAAATACCCGTTCGATTGAACCAAGTATCGAGCCTAATTTAGTTAGTCCCAGAGGGTTTTATCTCCCCAAGCGTTCGAGAATTACTTCTCATGTAAGTTTTGGGTGTACGAGAGAATTATCCGCATTCCTTACTACGGTATTTATGAAATGAGAACGGGCAATTTAGAAGTCTATCACCTAATAGATTTTGTGTATCGAAGGATGGAGCCAAACGAACGCGGTCACTATCCGATTCCTGTACTAGATGTAGAATTGGGACTGTGGCAGGGAAGCTATCAAAATCAAGAACTACTTTGGCTGCGGTGATGGGATTCGCAGGGGAATTTGCTGTTAACTGGCTCCGAACAAGTTGAAATTGAGCGGGCTAGAACCGAACAAGAACGGGAAAGAGCTGAACAAGCAGAGCGAAAAGCCGCCCAGTTAGCGGAGCGACTGCGAGCACTGGGAATCGATCCCGATGCTGAGGATTGATCTCAAAGTCCCAAAACTCTCTCTGTAGCGCGAGCATCCCGCACCTTACTTTTATATCATACAAAACCAAGCTTATGGAAACTAAACCACCTCTACCGCCCTTTACGTTGGAAACGGCTAAAGCCAAAGTTCAAGCTGCTGAAGATGCCTGGAATACCCGCGATCCCGAACGAGTAGCCTTAGCTTATACGGAAGATTCTCAGTGGCGAAACCGCGCCGAATTTTTCAGCGGACGGGAACAAATCAAGGCTTTTTTAAGACGAAAATGGGCAAAGGAATTAGATTACCGTTTAAAGAAAGAACTGTGGAGTTTTACAGACAATCGGATTTCTGTTCGCTTCGAGTATGAGTGGCACGATGATTCTGGCTACTGGTATCGCGCCTATGGTAATGAACAGTGGGAATTTGCAGAAAATGGGTTAATGCGAAGACGTGAAGCCAGCATTAATGATGTTCCCATTCAAGAGTCTGAACGGAAGTTTCGATAGAACATTTCTGGACTCCGACGAGAGAAACCGGGTTTTTTAGCCTGGATCAAGGGCTAGAACCAATAATTTTTGTAAAAAACCCGGTTTCTTCATAGGTTTTGTGTCCAGAAATGAGTGAGTTTAGACAGCAAAAGTGCGCGCTGGCCTGTTTGCTCAATCGCAAAGCAAACTCGGAGAAGTCAACACAAAGACATCCCTGGTTCCCACCCCTTCCGATTCCGGTTTAATCGGCGTAGTAAAGTGGAAAAACTCGTGGTCGTTAACTAACAGCAATTCTCCCGGATGCAGAATTTTATTAAAAACAGGCTTCTCTTTTTTAGCCAAGTACAAATGCGTTTCCCCGCCTACAATATTAGTTCTGTCAACCGAGAAAATCCCGATAAAATCAGTACCGTCTTGGTGAATTCCTTCCGGTGCGGGGTTTCCGAAATTGTGCGGCGAACAAGTCGTCCTGATTTGATGGATGCCGATTTCAGCTTCTGGGTGAATTTTGCAGGAATCGAAAAAAGCAAAAATCATCTGTTTGAAATTATCGAGGGCGATTAGTCGATCGTCCAATTCGGCAAATTCCCGCCTGATATCACCCACTAGCGGATTGTATGTTTTGCTTTGATACAAATAGCCGTGAGGTAACTTAACTAACTCATTTCCGTTGACTGCAAACCGCGATAATCTTCTAGAACGATACTTACCTTTCACATACGGATCGACAGGCATATCGTCAAAAAATTCCTTGAAACCTTCTAGCTTAATCGAGTTTACTTTTTTGAAAGTAAACATGAAAGCATAATCCAAATGAATGGATTCTAATACCGTTTTCATAGATTTTTCTCCATGAAGCCTTGCTCCCCTCCCTAATTTAGCCTTGAGGAGGTGTATGCTTCTACTCTAGCGCAGGTTTTTTGTATGTGTCGTAAAAGACACTACAAAAATTGCAAAGATATCGTAAAGTTTGCAAGATGAATCCGGGGGCTGGTTCTTCTTTTAATCCAAAATCCAAAATCTAAAATCTAAAATCTAAAATCGATTGACCGCTTTCACCAGCGACTGACAGGCCCGCAGGAAAACGGCAACATCGACCCCAAGTGCGACGTACTGAACGCCAGCATCAATCCACTGCTGGGCGATTTCGGGGTTTTCGGCAAAAGTACCTGCGGCTTTGCCTGCTTTGCGGATGGTTTGCACTGCTTCCTGCATCATGTCGATGACTCGGGGATCGCGGACTTGGCCGGGAATGCCGATCGACTGTGACAGATCGTAAGGCCCCAGAAAAATCACGTCAACCTCTGGCACAGTAACAATTTCTGCCAGGTTGTCGATGCCGCCTTTGCCTTCGACATGAATCACAACTAAGGATTCTTCGTTGAGTCGATCGGTGATATTTGTACCTGCGGCGGTGTAAAGTCCTGCCCGCGTAGCGAAGGAAAGACCTCGCGTGCCCAGAGGACTGTATTTAGCACTTTTGACAGCGGTTTCGGCATCGATTTTGCTTTCAATTTGAGGTACTTGAACGCCTGCACTGCCAATGTCGAGAGCTCGTTGAATTTGCGGCCCGTCGTTTTTGCGGACACGAACAATCGGTGCAATTCCGGTACAGTCGGCGGCGCGACACAAATCTTCAGCAGCAAGCGGGTGCAGGGGGCCGTGTTCCATATCGATAACGGCGAAATCAAATCCAGCGTGACCGCATATTTCCATGAATGCGGGATAAGCGCAGTTCATAAATAAACCGAGGACTGTTTCGCCTTGTTTAATTTTTTGTTTGAGTTGGTTTTGACGCATGGGTAATCCCGGAAAATTGAGTTTTTTTTACCGCAGATGAAGCCAGATTGTTTTAATAACACAGCTAAAATATTGTCGTGATAAATTAGTTTATGTTAATAGGATTGATAAAAATTTTATAGCTGCTTTTGCTTCTATTTTAAAAGGAATCAAGCACAAAAGCCAGCCAAAAATAAACATTCCTAAGATTGGTAAAAATATGGCTCCCACGGATGGTTCGACTAACCAAGCAAATAAAGAAAACATTCCAATACTGCCAGTTGTCCACAGCCAAAGAATCATAAATCCTAGAACTATTTTATGTAAACTCATCCGAATTTTTATGTAACAACCGAACTTTTGAGGATGTATATCTCCTTCTATAATTGGGATAAATGAATTGCGACCGATGATGATGCGATTGATTTTGAATCTCTTGCCAGAAATTGTTCCTTCATAGGGTTTGGCAGGTGGCGTGCCAAAGGGTAGAGTTATTCTAAAAAGTTTGGGAGGAGCGACAACTTCGTCCAACCTCGACACAACTTCCGAAAAAGTTAAACTGGTAGTAATTGTTAAACTCTCAAAAGGAATAAATAACCTAAAAAATTTGACGATCTTGAGCATAAGGTTCATCCGGCTGTTCAATAGTTGTTGCTGGTATTAATGCCTCTTTTCTAAAACAAGTTTGCCCTGACAACACCGCGAAATACCAGTATACTGCAAAATAAACATTTAGATGGGATGAGTGTTTTTCGCAGATGTCAAAATTAATTCCACAATCTCCGATGAAACTTCGACAGTATCTATTTTTGCTCAAAGGTCGATCGCTCGTCAGCTTTACCCTCAGCCTAATTACCTCAATCTCAGCTATTACCCCAACATTGGTCGCGCCGACTCGCAATCGATACAATCAACTAATCGGCAGTTAAAAAGGCTTGCTGGTGTGGCGCACAGCGCGCCTCACCGAAATTATTGATTTGCCGGTCAAATTTCCTCTCAGGGAACTTCCGCACTCGATCGACCTGCATTGCATTCCCAAAATATCTTAAAATTATCTGCGTTTATCTGTGTTGATCTGCCTGACATCTGCGGTTTCTGCATCAATAAATGATTTAGACAATTCAAGTCAGATGAAAGAGAAACTCAGTTTCACCTTGCGTGAGTTTTTGTTAGAGTTAGTTTTGATTGCTGGGTAGTGCTACAAAAAAATGTAATTTTTGCTCAAATTCTATTTTTCAAACTATGTTCACAACTACTCTAACTAAATTTACTTGAGAAGAATTTGATATCTTTTTTGGCTTCTATTTTAAAGCAAATCAGGGACAAAAACCATGGAAAAATACACATTCCCAAAAGAGGTAGAAATATTAGCCCGACAGAGCGATCGACCAACCAAACTAATAAGGCCAGCATCCCGATGCTACCTGGCATCGACATCCAAACAATCATAAATACGATAACAGCTAGGTGTAAGTTCATGCTAAGTTGTATGGAACAACCAAAGGGTTGAGGATGGATTTCACCTGTAATTTGGGGTAAAAAAGAATTTCTGTAAGTAGAGACGATACGGCTGATTTTGAAAGTGTTTCTTGAAAATGTTCCTTGATAAGGTTTATGGGATTTCTGCAACTGCCATGCTATTCTGATTTTTTGAGGAGGCTCAATAATTTGATCTAACTTTTGTAAAACTTCAGAATAAGTTAAATTAGTCGAAATTGTTAAACTATCAAAAGGTAGCAATAATCTGTACAATCTAATTAGGTTGTTCATCGGTTAATCCTGATGTTAAAAAGGTGTTGTAGCAAGTAATGTTACGCAAAAATAAAAAAACCGCCCCGATCGCACCGGGAAATACCAGTATTATAGAACTTCATTCACTTTTTGGTCATTTGCTGTAAGTGTATTGACTTGTGTCAAAATTTAACCTACAATTTCTGATGAAACTTCCGAAGTATATGTTTTCGCTCAAAGGTCGATCGCTCGTTACCTTCACCCTCAGCCTAATTACCTCAATCTCAGTTATTACCCCAACATTGGCCGCACCGACTCGCAATCCCGACAAAGAGGAAACTTGCGACATTCTCGTAGCAGGCGGCGGGCTTGCAGGTGCGGCTACCGCCTACGAAGGTTTGCTGGCGGGGCGCACCGTTTGCATCACGGAAATTACTGACTGGGTAGGCGGTCAGATTTCCTCCCAGGGAACCTCCGCACTCGATGAAAGAGACACTCAGCGATCGCTCTTATTTTACCCGCGCGGCTACCTAGAGTTGCGGCGGCGCATCAAGGAACATTACGGGAGGCTAAATCCCGGCGGCTGTTGGGTTAGCTATTCCTGTTTCATGCCCTACGACGGCCACAAAATTTTATTTAGCATCTTGCAGGATGCTGCCAAAAAAGGCAATGGTAAGCTGAAATGGTTTCCCAATACGGTGATTAAAGAATTGGCAATTACTCCGGCTGTGGCGGGGAATGCGGTTGGGGGTCAAGAGATTAAAAGTGCGATCGCCATTCAACACAAACCAGCAGCCAACACCCCGCCCATCAACACCGAAACCCTGTCTCAAACCATCGAAGATGCCTATCGCTACGAAAACTCGGCGCGATTTAACAAAACTATTATTCGGTTTACTCCCAAACCACCTAACCAGTCAAATTCAAAACAAAGAGGTGCGGATTGGTTCGTGGTAGATGCGACTGAAACAGGAGAATTGATCGGACTTACAGACGTTCCCTACCGCCTCGGAATTGACCCGCGTTCACCTCTCGAACCTTCCTCCGCCAGCCCCACCGGCGACCCTTACTGCACCCAAGGTTTTACCTACACCTTTGCGATGGAGGCAACAAAGGAACCGCAGCAGCATCAAATCCCGTCTTTTTATCAACAATATGCTCCTTACTACAGTTACGAATTGGCGAGATTGGCGAGTTTTCCGCTAGTTTTCAGCTACCGCCAAATTAGGAGCATGAGACCGGATGAGCCGCGCCCTTCCGACCCCAAGAAATTCCCGATTTATCCTGGTGATATTTCGATGCAAAACTGGACTTGGGGAAATGATTATCGCCCGGGTTCTGCCCAGGATAATTTAATTTATTCTCGCCCGCAATTGGCAGCAGCAGGTCAACTGCAACCGGGCGGCTGGATGGGCGGTTTGCGAACGGAAACTTTGCGTCGCGGCGAAGAAAATGCCAAAGGATTTTTCTACTGGTTGGTAGCAGGAACTACTGACTCGCAATTAGGTAATGCAGCGAAAAAGCCTTATCCAAATAATCGTTTTTTGAGCGGTTTGGATACGCCGATGGGGACTGTTCACGGACTTTCTAAATATCCTTATATGCGGGAGGGGCGGCGGATGATTGGGCGGCCGAGCTTCAATCAGCCTCAAGGTTTTACGGTGTGGGAAGTTGATATGTCTCGCACTGACTTTACGGCTGATTTTTACCGCGAGAATTTGTCGGAGGAAGAGTATCGCAATTTGTGGTTGGCTGTGGGTGGTTTGAATGCGCCGGCTTTGGCTGTGGGAAGTCAATCTGTTGAGGATACAAAATCGCGATCGCGCGCCCGGATTTATCCTGATAGTGTGGGTATCGGTCATTACGCGATCGACTTTCACCCCTGCATGACCAACAGCCCACCGGAAGCACCAGGAAATACCGAACGCGAAGGCACTCGCAAAGGTCAAGGGCAAGCTTATCCGTTCCAAATTCCGCTGCGGGCAATGATTCCTCAAAAGATTGACAATATGTTAGTGGCGGGTAAAAGTATTGCTGTTAGTCATACGGCAGCGGCTGCTTATCGAGTGCATTCTTTTGAATGGTCAGCCGGTGCGGCGGCAGGAGTTACGGCTGCTTTTTCCTTGGAAAAAGGGATTTTACCTTATGAATTAGTGGACGAATTGCCATCCCGCGAGCCGAACTTGGAAGTGTTGCAGTTGCGGTTGCAGCAAAATAAGAATCCGATCGCATTTCCGGGTACTTCTATCTTCAATAGTTCGTGGCAAAATTGGAAATAATCGCACTTGCTAAGTCGATTACTATCACAAAGATCGATCGCGCGTGCGGACTTCAATCCGTTCTCCGGCTGCGGACTTAACTCCGCAGAGAGCATCTCAGTTTTGCATTGATAGTGCGATCGTCCCCGCTCGCGTATTGTACTCGCTCTTCTGGGACGATCGCACTGTAAAGAAATTGCTTTTTCGCATTCATTGAGATGCTCCCGATATCTTCCACCACCAACGCCTTCGAGCCGCGCCAAACCCCTTCCAACTCCCCAAAGGAAACAGTAATGTCAACTGCACAACTAACAAAGCCCAATCCAAATAATGTTTATGCCAAACAACTACTCAGAACCTTAGTAGCTGTCAAAAAAGGAGACTTCTCAGCTAGGATGCCCATAGACCAGACCGGTCTAGCCGGCAAAATTGCTGACGAACTTAACGACATTATCGAACTCAATCAGAGAATGGCCGCCGAACTCGATCGCATCGGCACAGTTGTCGGGAAAGAAGGCAAAATCGCCCAGCGCGCCACCATCGGCAACGTTGAGGGTTCCTGGGCAGCTAGCGTCAATTCTGTCAATACCCTAATTACAGATTTAGTGCAACCAACCTCAGAAACCGCCAGAGTAATTCGGGCCGTAGCAAAAGGAGATTTATCGCAAACCATCCCCCTAGAAATAGAAGACAGACCACTCAAAGGAGAATTCCTCCAAACAGCGCAAATTGTTAACACAATGGTAGACCAGTTGAGCTCCTTTGCGTCGGAAGTAACGCGGGTGGCTAGGGAAGTAGGAACCGAAGGCAAATTAGGCGTGCAAGCTGAAGTGGAAGGAGTAGCAGGAACCTGGAAAGATTTAACAGATTCAGTTAACTCAATGGCCGGGAATTTAACAGCCCAAGTCCGCAACATTGCTGACGTGACAACCGCTGTGGCAAATGGCGATTTATCCAAAAAAATTACAGTAGATGTTAAAGGGGAAATTCTCGAACTGAAAAACACGATTAACATCATGGTGGATCAGTTAAATTCCTTCGCCTCAGAAGTAACCAGAGTTGCGAGAGAAGTTGGTTCCGAAGGCAAACTAGGCGGTCAAGCAGAAGTTAAAGGAGTTGCGGGAACTTGGAAAGATTTAACTGATAGCGTTAACTTCATGGCCGGCAGTTTAACATCACAAGTCCGCAACATTGCTGATGTGACAACCGCTGTGGCCAAGGGCGATTTATCTAAGAAAATTACCGTCGATGTCAAAGGTGAAATCCTAGAGTTAAAAAACACCGTCAACACGATGGTTGACCAGTTAAATTCCTTCTCATCAGAAGTAACCAGAGTGGCGCGGGAAGTAGGAACCGAAGGCAAATTAGGCGTACAAGCAGAAGTCAGAGGAGTAGCAGGAACCTGGAAAGATTTAACGGATTCTGTTAACTCGATGGCTAACAATTTAACAGCACAAGTCCGCAACATTGCTGATGTGACGACTGCTGTTGCTAACGGTGACTTATCTAAGAAAATTACGGTACAGGTTAAAGGCGAAATTTTAGAACTGAAAAACACCATTAACGTGATGGTGGATCAACTTAATTCCTTCGCCTCAGAAGTAACGCGGATGGCGAGGGAAGTGGGTTCGGAAGGTAAACTAGGCGGTCAAGCGGATGTCAGAGGCGTAGCAGGAACCTGGAAGGATTTAACGGATTCAGTTAATTTTATGGCGGGTAGTTTGACAGAGCAAGTACGGAATATTGCGGCTGTTACTACTGCTGTGGCAAATGGCGACTTGTCGAAGAAAATTACTGTAGATGTTAAAGGTGAAATCCTAGAGTTAAAAAACACTGTCAACACGATGGTTGACCAGCTAAATTCCTTCGCATCAGAAGTAACTAGGGTTGCTAGGGAAGTGGGAACCGAAGGGAAATTAGGCGTGCAAGCTGAGGTTAAAGGAGTTGCAGGAACCTGGAAAGATTTAACAGATTCAGTTAACTCGATGGCCGGGAATTTAACAGCACAAGTCCGCAACATTGCCGAAGTGACAACTGCTGTGGCCAATGGCGATTTATCTAAGAAAATTACCGTCGATGTCAAAGGGGAAATTCTGGAACTGAAAAACACGATTAACATCATGGTGGATCAGTTGAGTTCCTTCTCATCAGAAGTAACCAGAGTTGCTAGGGAAGTAGGAACCGAAGGCAAATTAGGCGTGCAAGCTTACGTGCGCGGGGTAGGGGGAACTTGGAAAGATTTAACCGACAATGTTAACTTGATGGCGGGGAATTTGACGGGGCAAGTGCGGAATATTGCGGAAGTGACGAAGGCGGTGGCAAATGGGGATTTGTCTAAGAAAATTACCGTTGATGTTAAAGGCGAAATTCTGGAGTTGAAAGATACTATTAATGTGATGGTGGATCAGCTTAATTCCTTCGCTTCTGAGGTGACGCGGGTGGCGCGGGAGGTGGGAACTGAGGGTAAATTGGGCGGTCAAGCTGAGGTGAAAGGAGTTGCGGGAACTTGGAAAGATTTAACCGACAATGTAAACTCGATGGCGGAGAATTTGACGGCGCAAGTTCGGGGTATTGCTAAAGTTGTGACGGCGGTGGCGAATGGCGATTTGAAGCGCAAATTAATGCTGGAAGCTAAGGGAGAAATTGCGACTCTGGCAGATACGATTAATGAGATGATTGATACGCTGGCGACGTTTGCCGATCAAGTTACTACTGTGGCGCGGGAGGTGGGAATTGAAGGGAAATTGGGCGGCCAGGCGAAGGTTCCGGGCGCGGCGGGGACGTGGCGAGATTTGACGGACAATGTGAATGAATTGGCGGCGAATTTGACTACTCAGTTGCGGGCGATCGCCGAAGTGGCAATTGCTGTTACCAGAGGCGATTTAACGAGGTCAATTTCCGTCGCTACTGAAGGAGAAGTTGCCATTGTCAAAGATAATCTCAACCAGATGATCGCCAATCTCCGGGAGACAACGCATAAAAATACTGAGCAAGATTGGCTGAAAACAAACCTGGCTAAGTTCACTCGAATGCTACAAGGTCAGCGCGATTTAGAAACAGTTTCTAAACTAATTTTATCAGAACTGACACCGCTGGTTTCTGCTCAGCATGGCGTATTCTTTTTGATGGAATCTGTAGAACACGATCCGTTTCTAAAACTGTTAAGTACCTACGCCTACCGGGAACGCAAACAGTTAGGAAATAGATTCTATTTAGGCGAAGGTTTGGTCGGACAGTGCGCCCTGGAAAAAGAACGAATACTGTTGACGGAAGTACCGGACAATTACGTTAAAATTAGCTCGGGACTGGGAGAATCCGCGCCGCTGAATGTCGTGGTTTTACCCGTACTGTTTGAGGGACAAGTGACGGCAGTAATTGAGTTAGCTTCGTTCCGCCGCTTCAGCGAAATACATTTGACATTTCTCGACCAACTTACAGAAAGTATCGCGATTGTTTTAAATACAATTGCGGCGAGTATGCGGACGGAAGAGTTATTAAAACAGTCGCAGTCTTTGACAGAAGAGTTGCAAACTCAGCAAAAAGAACTAACGGAAACTAACAAGCGTCTCGAACAACAGGCGCAGTCGCTCCGCGCATCTGAGGAATTGTTGAAAAATCAGCAGGAAGAGTTGCAACAAACGAATGAAGAATTAGAAGAACAAGCTGAATTGCTGGCGCTGCAAAATAAGGAAGTTGAGCGGAAAAATCGAGATATCGAACAGGCGAGGGCGTTGCTGGAAGAAAGAGCCGAACAGTTGGCTCTAACTTCTAAGTATAAGTCGGAGTTTCTGGCAAATATGTCTCACGAGTTGCGAACTCCGCTGAATTCGCTGTTGATTCTGGCTCGATTGCTTTCTGATAATCCTGACGGCAATTTGACTGCTAAGCAAGTTGAATACACGCGCACTATTTACTCGGCGGGAAATGATTTGTTAGAGCTGATTAATGACATTTTGGATCTTGCTAAGATTGAATCGGGCACGATGTCGGTGGATATTGAGCAAGTTTTGTTTGGGGATTTGCGAGATCATTTGGATCGAACTTTCCGCCAAATGGCTCTGGATAAGAAGTTGAGTTTTAAAGTAGAGCTTGAGGCTGGGTTGCCAAAAGGTATCTATACTGATGCTAAACGGCTGCAACAAGTTTTGAAGAATCTTCTCTCTAATGCTTTTAAGTTTACTGAGCGGGGTGAGGTGAAGTTGGATGTCGAAGTAGTGCGGGAAGGGTGGAGTTTAGAGATTGAAGCTTTAACGAGTTCTGCTACTGTTTTGGCTTTCTCGGTTAGCGATACGGGGATTGGGATTTCTGATGACAAGCATAGGGTTATTTTTGAGGCTTTCCAACAAGCTGATGGTAGCACTAGCCGGAAATATGGGGGCACTGGTTTGGGTTTGTCTATTAGTAGAGAAATTGCTAATCTGTTAGGGGGAGAAATTAAGTTGACGAGTCGCGCTGGTGAGGGTAGTAAATTTACGCTTTATCTGCCGCCAACTTACCAAGAATCGCGAATAATGAATGATCAGGAATCGGGAATGGGCAAGCAAAGGGCTCAATTGCCGACTGCTATTTCTTCTGCAGTTCCTTCGCCGAATTTCAACTTGCCGTTAGCGGAGCCCTCGAAGAGGATCGCCCCTTATCCATCACCGATTATCGCTGACGATCGGGAAAATGTCGAGCCAGACGATCGCATCCTTTTAATTATCGAAGATGACGTAAACTTCGCTCGGATTCTTTTGGATATGGCGCGGGATCAGGGTTTTAAAGGTTTGGTGGCTTTACGGAGCGATATCGGTTTGGCAATGGCGCGAGAGTTCAAGCCAACTGCGATTATGCTGGATCTAAATTTGCCTGTGATGGATGGCTGGACAGTGCTCGATCGCCTGAAACACGACCCAAGTACGCGCCACATCCCGGTTCACATTGTATCAGTTGAAGAAGGGCGGCAGCGCAGTTTGCAGTTAGGGGCGATCGCGTATTTACAAAAGCCTGTCAGTCATGAGGCTTTGAGCAAAGCTTTGACTGATATTAAGGGTTTTGTGGAGCGCCCCGTGAAGAATTTGCTAGTTGTGGAAGACAACGAAACGCAACGTCTTAGCATTGTGGATTTAATCGGCAATCACGATGTTTCAACGACGGCTGTGGGTAGCGGTGCAGAGGCGCTAGAAACTTTGAAATCTGGGCATTTTGACTGCATTGTGCTCGATTTGGGACTGCCAGATATGACTGGTTTTGAACTGATCGAGCAGATCAAGCAAGATGCAGCTTTAAAAAGTCTGCCGATTATTATTTATACGGGCAAAGAGTTGACGAGAGCCGAAGAAACTCAACTCAAGCGCATGGCGGAAACAATAATTGTTAAAGATGTGCGATCGCCTGAACGTTTGTTAGATGAAACGGCTTTGTTCTTGCACCGAGTCCAAGCAAATTTGCCGGAACCGAAGCGCCAAATGCTAGAGCAATTGTATCAAACAGATTCGACGCTCGCGGGTAAAAAAGTCTTGATTGTTGACGACGATATGCGGAATATTTTCGCCCTGACGAGTATGCTGGAGCGCCATCAAATGCAAATTGTGTTTGCTGAAAACGGCAGAGAGGGCATTGCTACATTGCAAAATACGCCTGACATAAATATTGTGTTGATGGACGTGATGATGCCAGAGATGGACGGTTATGAAACAATGCAAGCAATTCGTAATATGCCTCAATTTGCTTCGTTGCCAATGATTGCTCTTACTGCGAAAGCTATGAAGGGCGATCGGGAAAAATGTATCGAAGCTGGGGCGTCTGACTACATCACGAAGCCTGTTGATACGGAACAGTTGCTCTCGCTGCTGCGCGTTTGGCTTTATCGATAATGGAAGAGTTGACAGTTGACAGTTGACAGTTGACAGTTGACAGTTGACAGTTGACAGTTGACAGTTGACAGTTGACAGTTGACAGAAGGAAGAAGGAGCAATGACCAATGATATCGTGTCCGATCGATTAACCTCAGTAAGATACGTTCGTAGTGCGGACTTCAGTCCGCACTACGAACCGATATGACCAATTACTAATTATCAATTACTAATTAAAAATGCCCGAAAGCCATGAACTGGAAACAATCGAAATTCAACTCTTACTAGAGGGAATGTTTCGCTATTACGGATTTGATTTTCGTAATTATGCTCTTGCCTCTCTCAAGCGCCGTATTTGGAACACTATTCGCTCGGAACGGCTCACCACTGTCTCTGCACTTCAGGAAAAGGTACTTCACAATCCTGCTTACCTAGATCGTTTACTGCTGGACATTTCTGTCAATGTAACGGCGATGTTTCGCGATCCCAGCTTTTACATTAGTTTCAGAAATAAAGTGGTGCCGCTGCTGCGTACTTATCCTTTTATTCGGATTTGGCACGCGGGATGTTCGACGGGAGAAGAAGTCTATTCTATGGCAATCTTGCTGCAAGAAGAAGGACTGTATGACCGTTGTCGGATTTACGCTACGGACATGAATGAATTAGTTTTGAAAACAGCCAAAATGGGGATATTCCCGCTGAAACAAATGCAAGAATATACGCAACTATACCACCAAGCGGGGGGCAAGAAAGCGTTTTCTGAGTATTACACTGCTGCCTATGAAAATGCGATTTTTCGCTCTTCACTTAAAGAGAATATTGTCTTTGCTCACCACAACCTAGCAACGGATAATTCTTTTAATGAGTTTAATGTTATTTTATGCCGTAATGTGATGATTTATTTCAATTCACACCTCCAAGAGCGGGTACACAAGCTTTTTTATGAGAGTCTGGGAATGTTTGGAGTTTTAGGGCTGGGACATCAGGAGTCTCTGATTTTTACACCTTATGAAAAATACTATGAAGCAATTGAAAGTAGCGATAAACTCTACCGCCGAGTTAAATAAAAACAATTTTGAAATAGTGGTTGTTGGCACGTCTTTGGGAGGGCTACAGGCTTTAACAGTCATGCTGGCAGATTTGCCACAAAGCTTTCCTTTGCCTGTAGTTATTGTCCAACACCGCCATAAGAGTTCTCAGGATAGGCTTACTGATGTTTTACAACAGCAAAGCTCTCTCCAAATCACAGAGGCCCAAGACAAAGAAGAGATCGTACCTGGACGGGTTTACTTGGCTCCTGCTGACTATCACTTGCTAATAGAATCGCCCTCTGACGAGGAGTTGAGCCTGTATGAAAACGACTTTACAGAATGGGGGAGCGTGGCAGTGGAGTCAATCCATAATTCAAAATCCCTAATCCCCAATCGCGGAACTCCTAAATTTGCACTATCAACTGAGGCTCCTGTGTGCTACGCGCGGCCCTCAATCGATGTGCTGTTTGAGTCTGCTGCGGATGCCTTTGGGGAGAAAGTTATCGGCATAATTTTAACGGGAGCTAATTCTGATGGGAGTGAAGGGCTGGCAAAAATTAAGGCTGAGGGAGGATTGACATTTGTTGAGGAACCGGCTTCTGCTCTCTGCGGCACAATGCCTGCATCTGCGATCGCAAATGTTGAAGTAGACTGGATTTTACCCCTGTCTAAAATCGCTCCCTGTTTAGTCAACTTGCTAACAATTAAAAATTAAAAAAATTATGAATGTGCAGCACTCCGATCGAGTAAATGTCCTTCTGGTTGACGATCGCCCAGAAAATTTGGTGGCTCTGGAAGCTATTTTGAACAAGCCGTATTACAATTTAGTCAAAGCAAATTCGGGCGCGGAGGCTCTGAGATGTCTGCTTAATGAAGATTTTGCGGTAATTTTGCTTGATGTGCAGATGCCGGGAATGGATGGATTTGAGACGGCAACATTGATTCGCTCTAGAGATCGATCGCGATCGACTCCGATTATTTTTATCACAGCATTCAGCAGTAATGACACCCACGTGTTTAAAGGTTATTCTTTGGGTGCGGTAGATTACCTGTTCAAACCCTTGGAACCGGAAATATTGACATCGAAGGTGCAGGTATTTGTGGAATTGTTCCAAAAAACAGTCGAGGTGAAACAGCAAGCAACACAGTTAGCTGCTGTTAATAATGAATTAAGTAAAAGTGAAGAGCGATTTCGTACTTTGTGTGCTTGTTCGCCCCTGGGAATTTACTTAGCTGATGTTGCAGGCCGCTGTACTTACATGAATCCCCGTTGTCAAGCGATTTCTGGGTTAATTTTGGAGGAAAGTTTGGTATCAGTTTGGCAGCGGTCAGTTCATCCTGAAGACCGCGATCGCGTAGTAGCAGATTGGTTAGCTTGGATTAAAAAAGGTCAGGAATATTCGAGTGAATTTCGATTAGCTGATAGCGAGGATGTGCGTTGGATTAACGTACAGTCGTCGCCAATGTTTTCGGATTTGGGAAAACTGATCGGTCACGTGGGTACGGTTAGAGATGTCACAGACCGCAAGCAAGCAGAGGAAGAACGCGGCCGACTAATCCGCGAACAAGTGGCGCGGCAGGAAGCTGAGAGAGCTAACCAGATGAAGGATGAATTTCTCGCGATTCTTTCTCACGAACTCCGCACTCCTTTAAATGCAATTCTCGGCTGGTCCAGGCTGCTTCGGGTGAAAAAATTTGACGAAGACACTATTGATAAAGCTCTAGAAACAATTGAGCGTAATGCTAAATCTCAATCTCAACTTATCGAAGATATTTTAGATGTTTCGCGGATTCTGCGGGGGAAACTAAATTTAAATATGCATCCGATTCGGTTGGAATCTGCGATCAAGCTGGCAATAGATTCTTTGCAGCCGCTGACTGAGGAAAAATCAATAGTCATAGAATTAACGTGCAGTCCAAATGTAGGTGAAGTTATCGGCGATTTCGATCGCTTGCAGCAAATTGTGTGGAATTTGCTGTCAAATGCGATTAAGTTTAGTCCGCAAGAGGGTAAAGTAGAGGTGCGGTTGGAGTCAGTTGGCGATGAGGCTCAAATTCAGATAATTGATAGCGGCATTGGTATCGCTCCTGATTTTTTGCCTTATGTTTTCGATCGCTTCCGCCAAGCTGATAGCAGCACAACTAGGTCTTATGGGGGATTGGGACTGGGATTGGCGATCGTCCGTCACTTGGTGGAACAGCACGGCGGTAAGGTGGATGCAGAAAATAATCCGGGCGAGGGTGCGAAATTTACGGTGACTCTACCTCTTGCACAGAGGAACGCCCTCGCTGCTGACGATGATTGGTCGCAGCTCAATGACCAGGCACAGACCCTCCCCACTCTGGCTAATTTGCAATTGCTGGTGGTGGATGATGACGATGACACGCGGGAGTTTTTGATTGCTTTACTGGAAGACGAAGGAGCTGTGGTGCGATCGGCGGCATCGGTGGCCGGGGCTCTAGATGCACTGGATAGTTATTGGCCGGATCTGCTGCTGAGCGACATTGGAATGCCGGAAGCAGACGGCTACGAGTTGATGGCGCGGGTGAGAGAAATGGAAAGGCTCAGGGGTGGAAAGATGCCTGCGATCGCCCTGACAGCCTACGCGAGAGAGGAAGAGCGCAAGCAAGCGCTGGAAGCTGGTTTCCAGATGCACTTATCTAAACCAGTTGACATCACTAAGTTAATTGCCGGAATTGCTAACCTCACAGGAATGCTCGGAAATCCTGAACCGACAGACTCGGCGGTTGAAACCGCTTTATTGACCCCCCAATCCCGTGCCGATTAGTGAAAAAAATATTAAGCTAGCTAAAAGGACAAGCGATCGACAGTTCGGAACAAGACACTCGTTTTTCCACAAAAAACTGGATATTTGCCGTTTTTTTGCTTCAACCTGCCGTCTAAGTACAAAATTACCTGACAATCAATACATGAATATTTTTAGCAGTCTGCTTTCTGGGCCAACTAAACAACCCCAAGTCACAAAACAGCGTCGAGGCATTGAAATTAAGTCGGAACGCGAAATCGAAATTATGCGGCAGGCGTCGAAAATCGTTGCAACGGTACTCAAAGAAATTTCGCAAATTGTGAAACCGGGAATGACTACTGCTGATTTAGATGCTTATGCCGAAAGACGCATCCGTTCTATGGGTGCAACTCCGAGTTTTAAAGGCTATCACGGTTTCACAGGCTCGATTTGCTCTAGCATTAATAACGAAGTTGTTCACGGCATCCCCAGCGCCAAAAAGGTAATTCGGGCCGGAGATGTTCTCAAGGTAGATACGGGAGCATATTACCAAGGTTTTCACGGCGATTCTTGCATTACGATCGCAGTTGTGGAAGTGACTCCCGAATCTGCAAAATTAATCCGAGTCGCAGAAGAAGCTCTCTACAAAGGCATCGAACAAGTGAAGGCTGGAGCCTATTTGCTCGATCTGGCTGGTGCGATCGAAGATCATGTCAAAAGCAACGGTTTTAGCATCGTTGAGGAGTTTACCGGCCACGGTGTCGGGCGAAATTTGCACGAGGAACCGTCGGTTTTCAATTTCCGCACCCGCGAAATGCCAAACGTGAAATTGCGATCGGGCATGACATTGGCGATCGAACCAATTCTGAATGCTGGTTCTAAGTACACTCGGACGCTTTCTGACAAGTGGACTGCTGTAACGGTTGACAATGCTATGTCTGCTCAGTTTGAGCATACTGTGTTGGTGACGGAAACTGGTTATGAAATTTTGACCGATCGTTCAAAAGTTTAAGTGGAACGGTTCAAGAATAATTTTGAGTTTTGAGTTTTGAGTTTTGAATTAAAGATTTAAGAACTTTTTCATCGTTAGATCAAAACCTAACTCAAAACTCTTGAGTTGGACAACAAGTTTTTAACTTCCTTCGAGGGATGGAGTGACAATAAGACTTAAATTCGGCTAAATTCAAAGATAATAGTGATAAAACGTAAGGGTAACGGATATGTTAGCACGATTATTATTGGTAGATGATGAACCGGGCTTGCGGGAAGCAGTACAAGCTTATTTGGAAGATAGCGATTTTGCGGTTGAGGTTGCCAGTAATGCTCGGGATGGGTGGGAACTCTTGCAGCAGTACAATCCCGATTTGGTGATTTCAGACATTATGATGCCCCAGGTGGACGGTTATCAATTTCTCAAGCAAGTGCGGGAAGATCCTCGCTATAAGGCTTTGCCGGTGGTGTTTTTGACGGCTAAGGGGATGACGAGCGATCGTATTCAAGGCTATCAAGCAGGCTGCGATGCTTATCTTTCTAAGCCCTTCGATCCCGACGAATTAGTAGCAATAGTAACCAATTTGCTGGCCCGCCGCGCGGCGGCTAAGGAGACGAGCGAAAATGCTGAAAGTCCAGATATTGCTGCTTTGACAAGCCAAATGGCGAGAATTGAGTCTTTGCTGAGTGGGCGGAGTTCGATCGCCCAAAGTCCTTCGCCGATTAAAATTGATTTGACTCCGCGAGAACAAAGTGTTTTGGATTTGGTTGCTCAAGGTTTGATGAATAAGGAAATTGCCCGCCGCTTGGAAACTAGCGTGCGTAATGTGGAAAAGTACGTCAGCCGTTTGTTTAGCAAGACGGGTACTAACAGCCGTACTGAGTTGGTTCGCTTCGCTCTCGAACACGGCTTGACGAAATAGGAGCCCTCTCGGCTTGGCTGGAGGCTCTTCCTTGCTTATCTGCGTTACCAGGAAGAGCCTGTTCAGTTGACAGTTGACAGTTGACAGTTGACAGTTGATAGTTGATAGCGACCTCTACCTGGAAGGAAGAGGATTGGAGTAATGAATAGTCTTGTTTTAATTTCTCCCTACAAGGGTTCCGGCTTTAAACAAATTCTTTCTGGTAACGAGAATTATGCAAAAAATTAGAAATGTTAAGATATAAGTATTGACAGATATCCGGTAGCTATGGTATAGCACATCAGTCTGCTGGTGGCAGCGCGGGAGTGCGAAAACTGGTGTGCGAAAACTGGTGTGCGATCGAACTTCTCACGGCTTTGAGTCTGAGATGAACACTCGCAAAAGCTGGGGAATTACTTAACGGGAAAACCTGAATGTTTAAGAGTTTTCACGTAGTAAATAGAAAGGCAAACACTTGACCGGATATGCTCCGTTAAGCAAACTTGCCGCGAAGAGTCACAGATAAGGTTATATCCTATGGAAAAGCAAGCCACTATTAATTAATGACTCTGCTCAAAAACGGATACTTGTGAACGGCAGGAGTGGTAAGTAGCCCACAATTTTAGACCCTAGTTCAAGCTCTCAGATTCATCTGTGGAGTAAATCTAAAATCTAAAATCTAAAATCGACTCACAGCGCTCTAAAGTAGCGGTGGATGTTGAATGTATAGCAGCACCAAAATTTAGTTTATACTAGGAGGATACCATGAGGAAAATCACGGCGCGACAAACAATAAGTGCCATAGTAGCACTGCCACTCCTACTAATGGCCAATACAACTCAAGCTTTTGCCACTGATACCGGTCAGAAAGTAGATCCAATTAAGAAAGTTTCGGATTTTGGCGATGAGCTAGATTTTGATATTGGGCCACCAACAACCATCAGCATTGAAGAAAGCGAGGATTGGGATGAACCTGATTTTGCAGCTACTTTAGATATGGAGATTAGTAAATTTATGACAAAAAATCTTCAAGCTGTAATTGATGAGCCACCGCCGATAGTTTATCTCAGTGCTGCCAGGGGCCAGTCAAGCAAGGAATGCCGGATTTCAGCGATATGCGAATAACTGAATCGGATTTGCGCGATTTGGGCGATGGCTGGGAGCCCCGCAAACAAAAACTCTTTTGCTGGGTAGAATTTGAGCAATCATCAAGATTTCAGTAAAATCCGGTTGATTTTGCTGGGAATATGCGAATAACAGAGTATGTATTTTTTTGGGTATGCTTTAATGCGATCGGCTAAAACAATAAGTATGCAGGCTGAAATAAACTTAACTAATTGACAGTTCCCAGTGATTGGAAATCGCCCACAAGGGCAGAAATAAAATTAATCAGATGATTCTTCGCAGTGATTTGCAAACACAAAAACGGGTAAAAGTAAACTTAGAGCAACCGCCAAAACGGTTAGGACGTTCTTAATTGCACTTTCCCCTGCCGTCGATTCCTTCCATCCGTTACATCCGTTAAATAATCCGTCGATTCCTTCCATCCGTTACATCCGTTACATCCGTTAAATAATCCGTCGATTCCTTCCATCCGTTACATCCGTTACATCCGTTAAATAATCCGTTGCCGAACTTCCATCCGTTACATCCGTTACATCCGTTAAATAATCCGTTGCCGAACTCCCATCCGTTACATCCGTTACATCCGTTACATCCGTTAAATAATCCGTTGCCGAACTTCCATCCGTTACATCCGTTAAATAATCCGTTGCCGAACTTCCTTTTTTCGACAGTTGACAGCACCTATCCTGAGAAAAATTTTCAAATATTAATTATGATTAATTCGCACTGCCAGCAAGACACCGCAGCACAGCAAAACAAAAGTTCGCTGCAAACTCTCACCCGGACTCTCTCGATGTCTCAGGGGCAATTTTCGCTGATTTTGGTGCGGTGCAATTACAGTGCCATGAGAGAGGAAATTGTCAGGCAATTGCGGGAGGAGTCTGGTATCGAGATTCGAGAAATTGTCCTTCCCGCATCTGTTAAAACTCTTTACACGACGATAGAAACCGAACTTTCCTGCAGCCATCCGCCAGCTTTAATGGTGTTTGGATTGGAATCAGTAAGTGCGATCGATCGAGTGCTGACTTCTACCAACTACGTGAGGGAAGAATTTCGGAATAATTTTCCCTTCCCGGTGGTGCTGTGGGTGACAGACAAAATCTTAAAAAAACTGATTCGGTTAGTAACAGATATCGAAACTTGGACGACAAGCGTTGAATTTGTGATTGGCCCCGACGACTTGGTGGATTTCCTGGGCAAAAGTGCCGATCGCATTTTTTCCAACATTTTAGAAAGTGGCAATTGGCGTTTAACTAATTCTGCCATTCTCGGAGCCAATTCTTTGAGTGAACTAGAGTCGGCTAGCCAAGACTTGCAAACTTGCAACATCAGGTTAGAACCAGCTATTGAAGCGAGTTTGCAATTTATTCGGGGTAGGCACGAATATGCTTGTCAGCGCATCCCTGCGGCTATTGAATTGTATCAAAAAAGTCTCAGTTTTTGGAAGTATCAAGTAGCATTTATTGGAGCAAAAACAGAATTTAGTGATTTGTTATTTACCGTTAACCCAGCACCGGTGTTAGAGGGAATTCTGCTATTCCACATCGGTCTTTGCTACCGCTTCCAAGCAGAACAACACCGCAGCGGCAACCGTCCTTACTGGACGGAAGCTAAGAATTATTTTCAGGAATGTATTGATGTTTTAGAACGGGCGGGACGGCCGGATGCCGTTGGTATATTCATCAATCAACTTGGCGAAGTATTGCAGCATTTAGAAGATTGGGATGCACTCTGGAATTTAGCTATCAAAGCTCGGAGGTTACATGAAAATATGGAAAATTCAGCAGTTAATTTGGCTCAAGATTACGGCTTTTTGGCTAGAGTAGCCTTGGAGCAAAAGAACTGGCAAGGGGCGAAAGAATGGGCTTTAGTGGCTCTAGACGTTCTCAACTCAAATTTAGAAGCGATGGGACAGGGAACCCCTGTAAAGTCGCAGCATCTAGGCTTATATCTGTTAATTTTAGCAGAGGCCCAGAGTCAGTTGGGTGAGGTGCAGGAGGCGATCGCACATTTAGAGCTTGCTCGCTTGGAAACCGAACCTTGCTACAACCCGCAACTGTATTTGCGGGTTTTAGAAATGCTGCGATCGCTCTATTTTCAGCGGGGAGAATATCTCGAAGCATTTCAAATTAAGCAAGATTATCGAGCGGTGGAACACACGTATCGGTTCCGAGCTTTTATTGGAGCCGGAAAGTTGCAGCCGCACAGAGAAGCGGTTAATTCCGTCGCCGAAACTATTGCCGGCGCTGCTACTATTGCTGACGAAATTACAGCTTCCGGCAGAGAGCAAGACCTCAACCGCTTGATATATAGGATGAACAATACCCCCGACAAACTGACAGTAATTTACGGTCAGTCTGGAGTTGGCAAAAGTTCAATAGTCACGGGAGGATTAGTACCAGCTCTCAAACAAAAAAAAATAGAAATGCGGACTGTTTTGCCCGTAGTGCTGCAAGTTTACAACAACTGGCCGCGGGAATTGACCAGACAGTTATCTGCTCTTAAAACTGAAATATTCGATCCGGAAATTGCCGAAGCAGTACCTGAAATTTCTCCGGTAGATTTGACCGTAGAAGCAGGTGGAGTCAAGGGAAATCTTATTTCGGGATTTCACGGTGGCTCGACTGGGAATAATGAGGATCAAAGGGAGCAGTCACAGCCAGTAGAATTAATCATACAACAACAGGCGATCGAATACGAAAACATTATCAAGGAGCTGCAAAGAAATTCCGAACATTTAGTGACTGTTCTGATATTTGACCAATTTGAAGAATTCTTTTTCGTGTGGAAAGAGCCAGCCGAAAGACAAATATTTTTTGATTTTTTGCGGGAATGCTTGAAAATCAAATACTTAAAAGTCGTCCTGTGTTTGCGGGAAGATTACCTGCACTATTTGCTGGAATTTTCCCGACCCAAAAACCAGACAGGATTCGTTAACAATGATATTTTGGAGGACATTCTCAGCAAAAACATTCTGTTTTATTTGGGAAATTTTTCGCTGGTCGATGCGCGATCGGTAATTCGCACTTTAACTGAGCGAGCGCAGTTTTACTTAGAACCGGAGCTGATCGAAGAATTAGTCAAAAATTTAGCTGGAGAATTGGGAGAAGTCCGCCCGATCGAACTACAACTTGTCGGCGCTCAACTGCAACAAGAGAACATTAGAACTTTAAGTCAATATCAGGAACTCGGCAACAATCCGCAACAAAAATTAGTCGAAAGGTTTCTCGAAGAAGTTATCAAAGATTGCGGGCCAGAGAATGAAGTAGCTGCACGCAGAGTATTGTATTTGCTCACAGATGAAGAGCAGATTCGTCCCCTAAAAACCCGTGCAGAATTAGCCTCAAATTTAGCGACCTTTGCTGAAGCTGATAAATTAGATTTAGTCTTAGAACTGTTAGTAAACTCGGGTTTAGTTTTTCGATGGACGGAACTACCGGCAGAGCTTTATCAGCTAGTTCACGATTATTTAGTTAGCTTCATTCGCCAGCAGCAAGAATTAGATAAAAAGGCAGAAGTTGAGGAACTGCGAAAGCAAAACCAAATTAACCGAGATGAAATCGAACAAATTCGCAAAGACAGAGAGCAAGATGCTTTGCTGTCGGAAGCTAGAGACAAACAGTACCAAGCGGAAGCTCAACTTTACCAAACTCGGAGATGGCAATTGCGGGCGGCGGTTCTAGGAGTGCTTGTACTCGCAGGTGTTTCAGGGATGGCATTCGAGCAAGCAAAATTAGCAGAAAGCGCACGGCAAGAAGCAGAAAAAAGTCGGACTGATGCCCTAAATTCGGCGTCGGAAGCTTTGGTGCTTTCTAATGAAAAAAATCAATTAGGAGTGTTGGGAAATAGTATCAAAATTGGTCGTGATTCTCTGAAAAGTACAGCGCTGCCTGTGGATACTAAAAATCAAATTGCTGAGAGACTCAGACAATCAGTTTCCGGGGTGCAAGAACGCAACCGTTTCGAGCAGCATAGCAAGTTTGTTTTGGATGTGAGTGTCAGTCCCGATGGCAATTCAGTTGCTTCGGCAAGTGCTGACAAAACTGTTAAATTGTGGAGCAAAGAAGGTAAGTTATTAAAAACTTTCAATCACCCGGATAGCGTGACGAGTGTTAGTTTTAGTCCCGATGGGAAAACGATCGCTACTGGTTGTGCCGATCGTACAATTAGAATTTGGCAAGTAGATAACGACAAAAGTGCGAGTAGCATTTTATCCGGCCACCGCAATATCGTCACCAGCGTCAGTTTCAGTCCAGACGGCAAAACCCTAGCTTCCGCCAGTTACGACAACACCGTCAAAATCTGGAACCTTGCGAAAAAAAAAGTGCTGCAAACCTTAACCGGACACAAAGACTGGGTGCTCGGCGTCAGTTTCAGCCCCGACGGCCAAACAATAGCCTCAGCAAGTGTTGACAAAACTGTCAAACTTTGGAACCGAGAAAGTAAAACCCAGAAATTTACAATTAATCCCAAAACATTAACCAAACATTCTGACATTGTTTACAGCATTAAGTTCAGTCCCAACAGTCGAGAACTCGTCTCAGCAAGTGCCGACACCACAGCCAAAGTTTGGAACCGAAATGGTGAGGAAATCAGAACTCTCAAAGGACACAACGATGAAGTTGTCAGCGCGAGTTTCAGTCGCGACGGCGAAAAAATTGTCACCGGTAGTGCAGACGATACGGTAAAAATTTGGAGTCGCAGCGGCACTTTGCTCAACACTTTTCGAGGACATCAAGACGACGTGAGAGCCGTAACTTTCAGCCGCGATGGCACTATTGCTTCCGCAAGTAAGGACAAAATAGTGAAACTTTGGAAACCGGACAGCACTCCGTTGAATAAGATTTTATCGGGACACGAAAACTGGGTTTACAAAGTCAGTTTTAGTGCTGACGGCAAAACAATTGCTTCTGCTAGCGGGGACAAAACAGTGAGACTTTGGCGCAGTGACGGCAGTTTATTCAAAACCTTAGAAGGTCACAAGGATTCTGTTACCTGGGTGAGCATTTCCCCTGATGATAAAACTGTTGCTTCTGCCAGCGATGACAAAACGGTGAAAGTTTGGAGTTTAGACGGGAAACTGTTAGATACTCTGGGGCATGGCGACATTGTTAGAAGCGTGAGTTTTAGTCCAGACGGAAAGATAATTGCCGCCGCCAATGCCGATCGCAAATTGTACCTCTGGCGCTGGAACGGTTCTAAAGCAACTTTGCTTGCAAAACTCGATCACAGCAATCCAGTAATTAGCGTTAGCTTCAGTCCCGACGGCAAAACTATTGCTACTGCTACCGCTGCTGAGGATAAGGCAAGCGGGAAGAAAAAGGCTTTTGAAATTTCCGGAGAAAAGAGAGTTTACCTCTGGCAATTTAACGGTTCGTCGGCGAAGATTCTGAAAACTATCGACCACGAGGACAGCGTTAAAAATGTGAGTTTCAGTCCAGACGGTAAGACTATTGCTGCTGCTTGCGCTGACAAAAAAGTTTACTTGTGGGGGTTTGATGGCAAGGCGGTTAATTTAACTGGAAAACTCGACCACAGCGATACTGTAGAAAGCGTGAGTTTTAGTCCCGACGGCAAGTTGATTGCGGCGGCGAGTGGGGGAAATACTGTTAAACTGTGGGATTTTGACGGTAAGAAGGCGCTGCTATCGAAGACTTTGGAATCGAGCGATCGCGTGTTGAGCGTTACTTTTAGTTCTGACAGCCAAACTCTGGCTTTTGCTAGCAGCGATAGGACTATAATTCTGTGGTCTTTGGAGAATTTTGAACTGAATAAAATCATTGCTCGGAGTTGTGAATGGTTGGGAGATTATTTGCAGAATGACCCGAATGTTGCTGAGGGCGATCGACTGCTTTGTCTTGGGTTTGGGAAGCAGGCATTAAATAAGAAGAAGTAAACCTTCATTCAGTTGACAGTTGACAGTTGACAGTTGACAGTTGACAGCAAACAGGTTGACAGTTGACAGGTTGCTTAGAGAAGGGTTGACAGCACTTGACAAAAGAAGGAAGAGGATTGGAGTAATGAATAGTCTGATTTTAATCTCTCCCTACAAGGGAGAGGCTTTAAACCAATTCTTTCTGGTAAAATAAGATGGCGGTTGGAACCGCTGGGTATTCTTAAAACATCTATCTATTGACTCATTTTTTGTGCTGTAAATTTGCGGTAAATTAGAGTAATAAACTTAACTGCCCATCAATTCGCAATTCAAACAAAAGGTAAACCGCATGGAAATCAACTCCCAAAATATCCAACCCGTTCCGCCATTCAACGAGACAAACGAGGAAACGCCAGACATAGGCGGCGGTTTGCCCGTAATTGAGTTTTGGGCAGAACATACATTGTCCCCGGAAGGCACGAAACTTTGGAAAACTTTGCTGCACAAAAGTGCTTGTTTGTCATGTTCTTGGGGCACTGGCGGGCAGAAAGGAGGTTTTACAAATGAAGAGGGCGAAAAACTTCAGCGGTGCATGAAAAGCGTTGAAGCAATCTCCGCTGAAATCAAGCCGGCTATCTCAACTCAATTTTTTGAAAAGAAGAGTATTGGAGAACTTCAGCAATTAACTTCAATGGAAGCCGATAGGTTGGGAAGGCTGAGTTTTCCGATGATTTTGCGGGCTGGTTCATCTCATTACGATCGCATTTCTTGGGAAGAAGTTTATCAAATTGCCGAAGCTGCTTTTCGCAAAACCCCCGAAAGAGTGGCATCTTACAGTTCCGGTCGCTCTTCAAACGAAGCGGCTTTTCTGCTGCAATTGATGATGCGGGCGATGGGTTCCAATAACTTAGCAGATTGTTCAGATCTCTGCCACGCTCCCTCGACAACTGGCTTAAGCGAAATGTTTGCCACCCGCACCTCAGTAGTGAGTCTAGAAAACTTGAAGCAAGCAGATTGCGTGGTACTCGCGGGCGCGAATTCTTCCTACAACCATCCCCGCTTGATGAACGAGTTAATTAAAATTCGCGACAAAGGCGGTAAAATAATTGTGATCAATCCGGTGATGGAAATTGGGTTAGTCAAGTTTGGTTCTCCTGCTTTTCCCGTCAAGTCGCTCATCCCCGGTTCCGATATTTCCTCGCTGTACTTGCAGCCAATTCCCGGTAGCGATACGGCGCTATTTGTCGGCATCCAAAAATCTGTAATCGAACAAGGATTGCTGGACGAAAAATACTTGCAAACTTATACAGAAGGCTGGGAATCAGTAGTCCAGCACGCCAGCGAAACCGATTGGGAAACTATTACTAAAACCTGCGGAGTTTCCCAAGCAGAAATTGAGAAGGCAGCCAAAATTATCGGCACTTCACAGCGAGTTGTCTTTGGTTGGGCGATGGGAATTACCCAACACGATAACGGTGTAGATAATGTTTTCAGCATTGCCAATACTGCCTTAATGACAGGAAATGTCGGCAAAGAAGGTGCTGGATTAATGCCCGTCAGAGGACACTCAAACGTCCAAGGATTCGGCTCTATGGGTGTCACTGTGAATCTGAAAAAAGAAATTCAACAAGCTTTAGAAAAGTTATTAAATCGTCCCCTCAGTCCTGTTAAGGGCTACGACACTCGATCGCTCATTGAAGCAGCAGATGCAGGCAAAGTCGATACGCTGATGTGTCTGGGCGGCAACTTGTACGGGGCGAACCCGGATTCAACTCAGGCAAAACGCGCTTTAGCCAATGTTGAAACCGTTATCTACCTCGCCACCAAACCAAATTTAGGGCATTTTCACGGATTGGCAAAACACAATACAATTGTGATTCCCGTCCTGAATCGCTTTGAAAATCCCCACAAAACAACGGTGGAATCTGGGAATAATTTTGTGCGTTTAAATGATGAGGGAGAAACTCATCTCAAAAATGCCGATCTGATTTCAGAGGTAGAATTCTTGACGGAATTAGCTAGCAGAATTCACGGCGAGTTTCCGGTTCATTGGCGCCTACTTCAAGACACAAAATACGTGCGCCAATTGATTGCTCAAACTATTCCGGGCTATGAAAAATTAGGGACAATTGATAGAACAAAAGAGGAATTTACGATCGCAGGTCGCATTTTTACAGAACCTAAATTTCCTACTGATTCCGGCAAAGCAAAGATGTTTGTTACACCTTTGCCAGTCCTGAAACTACCCGCAGCCCAAGAGTTTGGCGTATCCGACTCAGTGCAGGGTTTAGTTGTGGCATTGATGACGGGACGCAGCTATTCTCAGCACAATACTGTGGTTTACAAAATTGATGATAAGTATCGGGGAATGCCACACCGCAACTGCATTTTGATGAATCGTGCGGATGCAGAAAGCACGGGTTTTCAAGAACATCAGCGGGTTACGGTGCAGGGAAATGTGGGGAAAATGGAAAATGTCGAGGTGATTTATGGGGCGGTTCGTGAGGGTGCTGCTTTGATGTTTTATCCTGAAGTTAATGTGATTTTTCACCCGGAAATTGAAAAGCGATCGGGCACGCCTGCTTACAAGCGCGTACCTGCTTTTGTTTATGCGGAAGTTCGGCAACGGATTCTGTAACGGATGTTAGGATGTTAGGATTAGTTCTGCCTTATTTCTTCTTCCTTCTGTCTTCTATAACTCACATTTTAGATGATTTTTAAGAACAGGCAAGATGCCTGTTCCACAAGGAGTTAATTTTTGGTGGGGTGGGCATCTTGCCTGCCCATATGCAAGTCTTAATTAACTCTTAATTTGCAAAGTTCTACCGCGCCAAGTCCATCCCCAACCGGTTTCTGTTTTAATCGCAGAACCGATCGCAATCGCGGCCACTAACGCACCTCCCAAACCTCCCAACCACCAGTATTTCGTCGGACATTCAGAAATCTCGGCACCCAAGCGGCGCAAATTGTAATGCTGCCAAATTACGATTACAAATAAACAAATAGTTAACCAGGTAATTGGCAATTGGTAATTGGTGATTTGTAATTGGTAATTGGTGATTTTCAGAATTTCTGCGAAGTCGCCGTTAGCCAGCAAAATAGCTAATGCCAACCACGGCATAGGATAAAGAAAAAACATAATTGCAGCCATGTAAACCATCAAGCCCCAACTGCGGTTAGCGCCGAGATACAGATTCTTTGTCCAGCCTTCCCACAATGCGTTCCAAGACCGATACATCCGCACGGATGCCAAATTTGACCCGGAATAAAGTCCGAGCTTTAAACCCGCACGTTTGATGCGCCTAGCTAGTTCCACATCTTCAACAATTTCGCCGGCAACTGCTTCGTGACCGCCGATTTTTTCGTAGCCAGATCGCCTAAATAACATGAACGGCCCGCCCGCAAAAGCACTGTCTGTTGTCGGATCGTTGACGGCGGTAAAGTCGTAGCAAACTGCTAGGTGATTGAACATTATCGGCTGCACTAACCACTCGGCAAAACACTCGCAAACCAGCGCTGGCATACAGGTGAACAAGTCTATTTTCTCGGTTTCGGCTGTGGCGATAGCGGTTTCGATCGCCCCTGGTTTGAGTCGCACGTCGGCATCGATAAATAATAAGAAGTCTCCGGTTGCTATTTGAACAGCTTGGGCGCAGGCCCAGTTTTTGCCCGCCCAATATTGGTTGGTTGGTCGCGGCTGACCTGCTAATATTTTAAGGCGGGGGTCGCCCGGCTGCTGTTGTAGGGTTTGCCCGATCGCTAACGTGTCGTCTGTCGATCGATCGTCTACAATTAAAACCTCTAAGTTTTTCACAGACAGCGGTGTACTCTCCAAAATGGCGATCGCGCAATCCCGAATATTCTCTGCCTCGTTGTATGCTGGTACGATTACCGAAACTTTAGGGAACTGCGCGGCTGGTTCCGTTGACCGCGTAGCCGAACTTCTGTCGGTTCGAGGCGCATTTTCGACCGATCGGCGCAAATTCTTAGTGTAAGCTCTACTTACAATGAGAGAAAAAATTAGCAGGGTTAACAATATCAAAGCGAACTGACCTCAAAATTTCGGTACACGATTTGTCTCCCTAAATATTAAAAAATATTAAAACAAAAAGCTAGTCGATCGCCCAAAAAGTTATTTTGACCGCCTCTTTTGCTATAATTTGTGAGCATCTTTCGGCTCGCCCGCACCGAGGGGCAAGACCCCTCACCCAGACAGCGACCGAAAAGCCGAGGATAGATATCAGTTTTCAGAGGAGATTGCAATGGGCGAATTTTTTACAGTCGATGTGTTTGCGAACACGATAGCGGTACTCGGCGCTTTGGGTTTTTTCTTTTTGGGATATCAAGCTTTGCAGATGTTGAAAAAATAAAGTATGTCAGAACTGAGATGTTGCACCATTGTCAAGAACGGGCAAGATGCCCGTTCCACAAAGAATGAGTTTTCTTGTGGAACAGGCATCTTGCCTGTTCCTAAACAAGTAATTGAGAATGGTGCAATATCTCAGTCAGAAGTCAGAAGTCAGAAGCCAGAAGGAAAGAAGTCCGAAGGAAAGAAGTCCGATGGAAGTCGTCCGATGGAAGTCGGAATAAGGAAAGAAAGAAGCAGGAAAGAAAGAAGAAGGAAAGAAACAACTATTCCGAATACCAAATGCCCTGTTTTGCCCATGCCCAATGCCCTGTTTTGCCCATGCCCAGGAACACCTAATTTACCTAAAAAAGGCTATACAACTGACTCAACAGTGCAACTGTTTCTTGCGAAAATCAACCAAAAAAAGGCTGCGTTATTATCATGGTGAGCCAACTTTTAGATGGACGCTATCAAATCATTGAAGTCATAGAAACAGGAGAATTTGGACAAACATATCTTGCCAAAGATATTCGCCGTCCTGGAGAACCGCAGTGCTTTGTCAAGCACCTGCGTCCCGGTACCACCGAACCGAAATTAATTAATACTACGCGCCGTCTTTTTCAAAAAGAAGCAGAAGTTCTAGAAAAGCTCGGTCAACACGACCAAATCCCTCAGTTATTCGCTTATTTTGAAGAAAATGAAGAATTTTTCTTAGTTGAATCCTTTGTTGCCGGTCACTCGCTATCAACCGAGATTGTACCGGGCAAACCTCTAACAGAAGAAAAAATGATTGCTTTGCTGAAGGAACTGTTAGAAATTTTAGTGTTTGTACACGGACAGGGAGTAATTCACAGAGATATTAAACCGGCAAATTTAATCCGCCGCTATTCAGACAACAAGTTAGTTTTAATCGACTTTGGCTCGGTGAAAGAAATTCACATCGCTCAAAGACAAGCGCCGGTAACTGTGCGGATTGGCACGCTGGAATATATGCCGATCGAACAATTTCAATACAACCCGCAACTCAACAGCGATATCTACGCCTTGGGAATGATTGGCATCCAAGCAATGACGGGTTTGCCGGCTTACGATTTGCCGAAACTGCGGGATTTGAAAAATTCTAATAAAGGCGAAATTGTTTGGCGGCATTTAGCGGTGTGCTCGCAAGCGCTGGCCGATGTTTTGGACAATATGGTGCGCTACGATTTTCGGGAGAGGTATCAGTCGGCGGCGGAAGCTTTAGCCGATTTGAGGAAAATTGGCGATCGATCGCGCGCGCGGATTCCCAAGCTGACAATATATCGCGAAGAAGTCGATCGGCGCAGCAGCAGCCGCGGTGATATTACAGTCGTCGGTCGTAGAATATTAGATGAACTGCGCGTCAGTTTGGAATTGCTGCCAGAAGAAGCAGAGGCGATCGAAGATGAGGTATTGAACCCTTACCGGAAATACAGGGAAAAAGGCGAACGCTACGAACAATCACTGCAAGAAGCAATGCAGCAAGAATATCCCTTTTCTCTGGAAACTCGCGACGAATTAACACGCTTGCAGCAAGTTTTAGGGCTTACCGACGAAGATGCCGCGAAAATCGAAGAATTAATCATTCCTAAATCTTTATTTGCTAAATTGTACAAGGCGATATCCACAGTTTTGGAGGGACACCGCAACCCCAATGGGCCACCACCGAGTAGCGCCCCTCAACTCGAATTGCAGGCAAGTCCGATGGTATCCTCGCAGGTAAATCTGAACGGAAAAACCGATTTGTCGATCGCCAGCCCAGCAGCACTTGTCCCCAAGGAAACTCGCAAATTCAATCCTTATCTCGCCGGGGCAACGATTGCGGCTCTCTTAGCTGCGATCGGCGGAATTTACGGATATCTCAAGTGGCAAGAATGGCAGCAGCGAGCACAGCAAGAATCCCAACAGCTCAATCAAATTGAAGCTCTTTATAAAGCCAGCAATTATGAAGACTGCATCAGCCAAATACCAACAATTGCCAACACGAACAGCAGCTATGCGTCCGCTCAGGACTTGCAGGAACAGTGCCAAGCAGGCTTGCTGTGGAAGAACGCCAAAGTCAAAAATTTCGCTCAGCATTCAGATGCCGTTGGGTCTGTTGCTTTCAGTCCAGACGGCTTAATGTTAGCCAGCGGTTCTAAAGACAAAACCATCCAAATTTGGGATTTAGCTACAGGCAAGTCGATCCGCACTTTTCCAGGAGATTCCTCCACCATTTGGTCGGTTGCTTTTGACTCAAACGGTACGAAACTGGCGACTGGAACCGGTTTTTGGCGAGTCATGCTGTGGGATTTGAAAACAGGGCAAGTGATTCGCAGTCTCGACCACACTGCTTCTGTTTGGTCTGTCGCTCTTAGCCCCGACGGACAGCTTGTGGCTAGTGGCAGCGGAGACAAAACCACAAAGATTTCGGATGCAGCAACTGGTCGTTTGATTCAGAGTTTTCCAGACCATACAGATTTTGTTTATTCTGTTGCTTTCACTCCCGATGGAAAAAGTTTGGTTAGCGCTTCTAAGGATAAAAAAATTACAGTTGTTGATGTCGCAACGGGGGGGTTGCTCAAAACTCTTGAGGGACACGGCGACGCGGTGAGGTCGGTTGCTGTTAGCCCGGACGGCAAGACAATTGTTAGCGGTTCCTACGATGAAAGTATTAAAATCTGGAATATCGAAACCGGAGATTTAATTCGCTCTATCAAGGGACATTCTGACGATATTGTCTCGGTTGCTATCAGCCCGGACGGGAAGTTTATTGCGAGCGGGAGCAAGGATAAAACTATTAAAATTTGGGATTTTGCTACCGGAGAATTGCTGAATACTTTGACAGGACATACGGATGAAGTTTATGTAGTGACTTTTAGTCCCGATGGCAAAACTATTGCTAGCGGTTCTAAAGACAATACTATTAAGTTGTGGCTGAGGTAATACCATTTTAGATTTTAGATTTTAGATGGGAATGACTTACTGCATAATCGTTGGGAACTTCCCTACAGTTGCATCCTTGTGAGGAACTGATGTAATTAGTCATTGGTCATTTAATTGCTATAATTCAGCTCGTTTTTTAAGCTTGGGGGAAAGTGCCAATAAGGCGTTTCTAATTCGTCCTCAGTTGGATAATTTTCAGTTGAGTCCTCTCGGATTTGAAAAAAGTAGTAGAGGTTAGCCACAGTTAAATCGGATATTTCTTGCCAATTCGAGGCCGCTAAAGCTTGATAGCCAGTAGCGATCACCTGCTGGCTGATATAAAATTCGTATCTCCGGCGGATTTCCGGCGACACAGCGAAGGTTAGCTGGTCGCGCAAGGATAGAAAGTGAGACTTTTGCTTTAAACTTTCATAAAGTGAAGGTTCCGCAGCTAATACCGCGAATGTAGTGTACACGCTGCTTTTTAAACTCTCGCCGGTGAGTTTATCTAAACTAGCTAACTGGTGCTGCTCTTTTGCAGACAAAGTTTGCATCCAATCAACCTCATTTTGCCAAAATTCTATTACACTTAAATCATGACCGAGAATCCTAGTAACTTCGGGAAATAAAAAATCTAGTTCTGGTTCGGATTGACATCCTTTAACAACAGTTAGAATATTTTGACGAATTTTTGATTGGAGTTCCAGCAGGCGATCGCTCACCATATCGTAGGCCCGCTGCAAGTGAAACGTGATGCCGATCGCCTGCTCGATCGCCCAAACACATTCCATTTGCCTGAGCTGTCCAGCAGAACATAGCCCCTCCAACAAACTAGGATTATCATAAATTTTTAAAGCCTCAAACAGCATATCCCGCCCGGTATTAATTTCGGAATTCCGAAGTTTAAGATCGGGCACTGTCAGGGCTGACTGACAGCGTTTGATAGCTTTAGAAAAAATATCGTAACCGTTAAACAGTTTCTGGCGGTGCATTTCAAAACTAGAGTCGTGAGCCACCTTAAAAATCTGCTGGATCACCTCTACTCCCCTATCTTTGAGGATGTGTCTGAGATCAATAAATCCGTCTTTAATTTTTAGCTTCTGGTGCTTTGCCTCTTCTCGGATTTTTAATACTTGGTTGAGGTTTACTGCTGACAAAACTGTGCTCGATACAGTGCCAATACCAATGACAGCAGCAGTCGCTTGCATCACTGCCAAATTAATTTTCAGACAGTTAAGCATTCTGTATATTTTTTGAAACCCCTGATGAGTTTGAGCAACCTGCAACGGCGCCACTGTCACGTACACGGGAGCTACCAGCGGCTGTATGGGGCCACCTCCGGCTAACTGTGCGAGCAATCCTATAACTCCGCGCGAGGATAGAGTTTCACTTCTTGATTGATAAAAAATTTTTGCGATCTCCACAAACTCCCCTGTCACCGGATCTCTAGCAGCAGGGAGCAATTTTCCTGTTTTGGCAGCAGGCTGTACAAGGTTGCCACTATTGAGTCGCGCCTGAGTTGCAGGGGTGAATATATAATCCATGTTGTGACTCAGTTTCCATTCAAAAAGGCAGATGTTCTGTATTGTATGCTGTTTAGGGAAACGAGGGATGAAAGGAAATGAATGAGTATCTCAAGGCATTCCAGGCTATTACCCTGTTTAGCGATCGATTGTTGGCAGACGAATATCAATCCGTGGAGATTAAACAGTCAGCTACCCAACTCAGCTTAGATGTGGAACCTTGTATTGACGAAATTAAGCAATCTGCCATCAGACTCAAGGGGTTACTTCAGGTATGTTTCAAAGATGTATCTCAGGCTGAGGATGTCTGGAATAGCAAGCCGAGAATTGCTGGAGCATCTCCTGTTGATGTCTGGGAGCAAATTGGCGAACTAAGCGGATGCGATGTGAGAATTCGCAGTTTAGGAAAACAGGGCAAATATGATACTGTTACTAAAGTTCGCCAATCTTGGAGCGACAAGGCGACCAAGTTAAAAAATCAGTGGTTTTTGTGGGATAAAAACTCTCAAGTCTTTCAAAGAGATACTATTGGTTTTTTTGAAAAAGATAATTTGCACAAAGAGTGGCGGAATGAAGTTGATTCCCAGGCAGAGCGAGTGAGTTTAATTATGGAGAATGAACTAAGTTTAATTTTTAAAGAATTACAATCTATTGATATAGAAAAAATTGAATTTTGTATTGAATGCTTCGACATCAAAAGTCAAGCGAGATTTAGAGAGCGACTGCAATCCATAGGCAGTGAGATTGTGTCGAAGTTTACGGAACCTCTGAAATATTTGCCTGACTCTTATATGAAGACTTTTAAAGAAACGCTGAAAGAGCCTGTAGAAACTCTAGTTCATAAAAGCAAGATAGGAATCAGTTTGGTCGATTTTGAAGATTCGTGTAAAGTGATTGAGTTAATCCTGGATAATGTAATTTTAGCGATTTTTGATGCGCGTATGAAACTGGCAATTCAAACAGTAGAAAAAGCGATGATGTTCTACAATAATTTTTTAGAGAAGCAGGTGCGGTATCAGCAAGAAACAGCCGAACAGCGAGCGACGGAAAAAAATTGGATCGAATGCCAGCGGCAGCAACTCAGGGAAGTTCAGCAGTATATTGATGCAGTCATCAATCATTAGTGGTTAGTTATTAGTCATCAGTCATCATTAGAGTTCTTGCAAAAGTCAAATTCACCTCCCGCAACTCCCCCCTTATTAAGGGGAAACAAGAATAATCTTGCCCCCTCCCCTGATTCAAGGGCAGGGTTGGGGTGGGGTGCTTTGTATTTTTGCAAGAGTTCTAGCCATTAGTCATTGGTAGGAGGTAATTGGTAATACAGGGTGATACCCCATCAGGCTTTAATACTCGGTGATTCTTTAGTTTCTCGGTCGGATGATAGATGAGTTTAGGGGCGGTTTTAACGACCGAATCTGAAGAATTATATCAATTATTAAAAGTCGCATATCCGCGCACCGGAGACGGCAATGCACATTGGTGTCAACTTAATCCGAAATACCGCTTAACCCCAAATACCGCCAGGGGTTTAAACCCCTGGCTAATAGCCAAAGTCCTCTATAAGAGGACTGAATAACTCATTAGTCCTCTTTTAGAGGACTTCAGCTTTGAGGCAGGGGTTTAAACCCCTGACGGACTATCGGTTTTACGTTAAGTTGACACCAATGGGCAATGCTGTGTCCCTACTTTTAAAAATTAGTATAAGTTAGGGAAATAAAAAAATTAGACTTTAGTTCAACCTCCCACTCAAGGCTGGGGAGTTAATCTAAAATCTAAAATCTAAAATCTAAAATTGGCTGACTATTGATATTGACCGCTGATTTCGTAAACGATCGCGCCCAAAGACGCTAAGCTAGCTAAAATTAGCATTCCGGCGGGCATGAATTTTTGAGTTTTAACAAGGCGCACAATAAAGACTATTACTAAAACAGCGGAGATGGCTGCTGCTAATGTTAAACCCCAACTTTGTCCCATAAGCTGGGCGGTGCCGGCAAAAATTAGCAGCGAACCGCTAATCAAGCCCGAAATCAGCGAGGCTTGGCTTTTGGCCTTGATATAACCCATGATGCCGCCAACCAGTGTTAAAATGCCGTAGCCGATCGCCGCTGCTGTACCTAAATTCATTTTTAATCCTCCCGATTTCACTCTTTGCATCTAAATTTATACAGCGCGGCCTGCAATTAGTGTCACGAATTGTTAGAAAATTTATTAAAGCCAGTCAGGATATGTAACTGTTATACAATTGCCATTATGTCAGCCCTAACTTCTGGTGCGATCGCCCAAATCCGTTACCTCCAGCGCCTCGCAGCATCCCTGCTGCTGTATCAATCAGTTCTCAAAAGCCCCGCAGGTCAAGCTTTTATCGATTTGCTGCAAGCCCTCCACCACAGCGAAGTCAGCGGTTTGGAATGTCAGGTAGCTTACGGGAACTGGTTCAAAGTTCAGGCTGCTAAAAATTTAAGCTGGAAAGATTCTCTGATTGCCGAAATTCTCAAAGACGAAAACCCCTTTTCTCGCCGAGCACAGCAAACAGATTTTGCAAGTTTGCCCCCCGCGTTGGTGGAAGCAGCGCAACATGATTTACAAGTGCTGCAAAATATTTACGAATGCAGCAGCGAACAGTTGAGCAAGTGGGTGCGGGTAGCGGGTCAACTTGACGCTGTGCCTCCGATTTGGCATTCAGAAACTGTAGCAAAACAGGGAGATTTGCCGCTGCACGAAAAACTGGAAAAATGGTCGAGTGCGGCGGAATCTTTGGCGGTTTATTACCGACAGTTTGGCACGGGTTTGTTTGCCGAATATCGCGCTTTTAGGTGGCGGGGAGGGGAGTTGGCAAATATTTCGCATCCCGATGGCATAACTTTAAAAGAGTTGGTTTGCTGCGATTGGCAGCGGGATGCTCTGGTGAAAAATACGGAGTTTTTGCTGGCAGGTTATCCGGCTTTGCACGTCTTGCTGTACGGGAGTCGCGGTTCGGGCAAGTCTTCTTTGGTGAAGTCGCTATTAAATGAATTTGGCTCTCGCAATCTGCGCTTGATTGAAGTATCTAAATCGGATTTGCAAGATTTGCCCCTAATTGTCGAGAAGTTGCGCGGAGTTCCTCAAAAGTTTATTATTTTTGTGGATGACCTTTCCTTTGAGGAAGATGACGATGCTTTTAAAGCTCTGAAAGTTGTCTTGGAGGGGAATGTCACTGCTCGCTCTCAAAATGTGGTAGTTTACGCCACATCTAACAGGCGGCATTTAATTCGAGAGTTTTTTGACGACAGGCCTCGCCCCCGCGATGGAGATGAAGTTCACGCTTGGGATACTGTGCAGGAAAAACTTTCATTTAGCGATCGGTTTGGCTTGACTTTAACTTTTGAACCTGCCGATCAAAACACTTATTTAACAATTGTCCGACATCTGGCAGAACTTGCTGGAATCAAACTCGCTGCTGAGGAGTTGGAACACCGCGCTAAAGAATGGGCAACTCGTCGCAATGGGCGATCGGGCAGGACTGCGCGGCAGTTTGTTGATTTCCTGAAAGCAGATTTAGCCCTGTTTGACAAGTAAATGGTCTGCGATCGAGGGCGGGTTTTAGCCGATATATGGGAAGGCAATTCTGGATAGGAATCAACCCGCCCTTACAGCACCCAAGGGCGAAATAAAAATTCTTAATTTTTTCATAATTTTATTGATAACAAATAGCTAACAAAATTTGATATAATTATCGAAATCCCAAACAAACCTCCCGAGCCAGAGCTGATCCTGACTCCATGAATCCACTACTAAATAATGAGGAAAATATCATGGGTTTATTTGATAAAGTATCGCAGACTCGCCAAGAAACGGAAGTAACGTTAGGGCCTGCCGAATCATTTGCGGCGATCGCGCTAATTGCCGTAGCAGCCGACGGTTACATCAATGACAGCGAAAGTAAAGCGATTAGCATGACGCTATCTCGGATGCAACTGTTCCGCAGTTATCCTGATGACGTGATGAGAAAAATGCTCGAACGCCTGCTGATGATTCTGCAACGGCAAGGAGTTGAGGTACTGTTTAATGCAGCTTTGGCAATGCTTCCCGACGAACTTAAAGAAACCGTTTTTGCTGTGACAACTGATATCGCTTTAGCCGATGGCGAGGTTTCAGAAGAAGAAGAACAACTTTTGAACGATCTTTACAGTGCATTGGGGCTTTCCGAAGATATTGCCCTCAAGATTATAGACGTGATGTTGATTAAGAACAAAGGTTAAGAAAGAAGGGGGAGGAGTGAGGAGAGCGAATTTTACAATATAAAAAATTAGCGCCTACTTACTTAGCTGATAACTTCTCCAAAAGTGCGGGTTTACCGATATGATGGTTGGTAAAATTGCGATCGAATTTGCGATCGCCCGTTACTACCTCAAATGCCTTTCACTTACACCCGCACTGTTCACTTTCAAGATACCGATGCTGCTGGAGTCGTTTACTTTGCTAACGTTTTGGCGATGTGCCACGAAGCTTACGAGGCATCTCTAGCAGCATCTGGAATTAATCTCAAAGCATTTTTCAGCAATCCCGAGGTTGCCTTTCCCATAATTCATGCTAGTGTAGATTTTTATCGCCCAATGTTTGCGGGAGATCGGCTAATAATTCAATTGACGCCCAAACAAGTTACTGGCGATGAATTTGAAATTGCCTATCAAGTATTTTCTGAGGAAGTTGCAGGAAGAAGCGCTGCTAAATCTCTTACTAAGCACGTCTGCATCGATGCAGTTAGCCGAACTCGAAAACAGCTATCGGAAGACTTGATGGAGTGGATGAGAAAATTTGAGAGTTGAGAGTTGTGATTAGCTCTATCTTTAAATAATAGCAGGGTATGACAGTCAAATTTCTGTTTTGTTGATATTATTTCTGACTTTTTGATATTATGTCAAATCGCAATTATGCCATTGTCGGCACGGGAGCTTTAGGCGGATTCTACGGTGCTAGACTGCAACAAGCAGGTTTAGAAGTCAATTTTTTGCTACGCAGCGATTACGATCGCGTCAAAAAACACGGTTTGATTGTCGAGTCTCCCGAAGGCGACTTCACCCTCCCCCACGTCCGCGCCTACCACGACGCACACAAAATGCCTCAGTGCGACGTAGTAATTCTAGCGCTGAAAACAACTCAAAATCACTTGTTGCCCAAAATTTTGCCTCCTTTATTAAAGGATAACGGCGCGGTTTTAGTATTGCAAAACGGATTAAATACGGAACCGGAAGTCGCTAAAATTGTCGGTGCAGAACGAGTGGTTGGCGGGCTGTGTTTTCTCTGTTCTTATAAAGTTGGGCCAGGTCACATCTGCCACCTAGATTACGGAACTATCACGCTGGGAGAATATGCCCAAGACTACAAAGCAATTGGTATTACTGATAGATTGCACAAAATTGCTGCGGACTTTAAACGTGCTCATATTCCTATTAAAATGAGCGAAGATTTGCTATTGTCAAGGTGGAAAAAGCTGATTTGGAATATTCCTTATAACGGGCTGTCTGTAGTGTTGGATGCGAGAACTGACGAACTGATGGCTAATCCCGATACTCTGATTTTAGTTAAGGAAATCATGGGGGAAGTGATAGCGGGAGCCAAAAGTTGCGATCGCATTATTCCCGATGACTTTATCCCACAGATGCTCGAATACACTCAGAAAATGAAGCCTTACCGCACCAGCATGAAAATCGATTATGATGAATCGCGGCCCCTGGAAGTTGAGGCGATTTTTGGTAATCCGATACGGGTGGCGCAGCAAGCAGGTATTAAGTTGCCCCAAATAGAGGTACTTTACCGAATGTTGAAGTTTATGGATGTTCAAAGACAAGAAGCAGAGAGGACGAGAAGGCTGTTAGGTTTGTCGTAATTAGTCAGTTGACTGTTGGCTGTTGGCTGTTGACTGTTGTCAGGAGTCGGAAATAAGCATGAGAAATTCTGCCTTCTGCATTGATTGCGATCGTCTAATAATTATTGATATTCGATCGCAATTTTTGGCAATTGTTCTCGATTAACTTTGCCTTGAGAATTGCGCGGCAATTTTTCGACGATTACCCAATATTTCGGTCGCTTAAACTTGCTCAACTTATCTTCTATTGCCGCTTGCAGATTTTTGACAGTAACTTCGGAATTAGCGGGAACGTAGATAGCCGTAACGACTTGACCCCAATCTTTGTCTGGCAAGCCAATTACAGCAACATCCGCAACTAAATTAGTCGATCGCACAACGGCTTCAACTTCCGCCGGAAATACATTTTCTCCGCCTGTGATAATTTTGTCGCTGCTGCGTCCGACGATATTTAAGTAGTTATTTTTATCAAAAAATCCCAGATCGTCTAATTGGAAATATTCGCGATCGCCAAATTGTTCAGGATAATAACCCAACGCTAAAGATTTAGCATTTACCGCAATATTTCCGATTTGATTATCACACACAATATCGCCTTTTGCACTGCGAATAGTTATTTTAGCATGGGGTAAAGTTTGACCAGAACTGTTATTGCCCGCGAGAAAATCTTGAGGCTTTAGTGTAGCAATTTGCGAGGCGGTTTCTGTCATGCCGTAACTGGGTGCTAATTTGATTTGATAGTTTCTAGCTGTTTCTAGAAGTTCCGGCCAAGCGGGAGCACCGCCCAAAAGTACAGCACGAAACCGTCCCAGCCAATTAGCTGTATCTTGGTTTTGCAGCAGCCGTTGCAGTTGAGTTGGAACTAAAGAAATGAAAAATTTTTCGGGTTCGAGATCGCATATTTTACCATTTTCTAATTCTTTAAATGGCTGAATAGCGAGTTTTCCTCCGGTAGTAAAGGAACGCATAAATTGCATTAAACCGCTGACGTGGTATAATGGCAAAACGCAGAACGAGTTGATTTTGTCAACTTGAAAATATTGTTGAAAACCTTGTACTGATGCCGTTAGTGTTTCCCAAGTGTGGATGGCAAAACGGATTTTTCCTGAAGAACCGCCGGTGGGAATCATAATCGTATCAAAACCGCTTTTACTGGGCGAATGGAATTCGGGCGAATGGAATTCGCGGCTATACAAACGAAGTCCGCCTTCGCGGACTGGGATATGGGGATTTTTGGGCAGGGGGTATTGTCCTAAAAATATGTCTGGTTGGACTAAATCAAAGACTTGTTGCCATTCTTGTTTTACCCAGTTGGGATTGCAGAGAAAAATGGGGCATTTGGCGGCGCGGGCGGCGGTGAAACTGGCAAGAAATTGCACGGGTTCTGGTTCTGCGAGGCAAATTTTTGGAGGTGTTTCTCCTGCTTGATTTTGGGTGATTTCTTGAAATAGCCGATCGACAATTCGGGCAAATTCGCGACTGTCACAACCGATAAGCCAATTATCGGGCAAGCCAGACGCGATATCCAGGATATTTACTGTTAGATTTGTTGCCATAGATGCTTTCACCAAGTTTTTCGATTCAAAACAATTACAGGAATTACGCACTCCGACAAAGAAACCTGGTTTTTTACCGAATTTGCCGGCTGCAACGCGTCTTTTCGTAAAAAACCCGGTTTCTGAGCCCCCAGGAGTAATCTAAAATCTAAAATCTAAAATCTAAAATCGAATGATTGTCATCGAACCAGCAATCGGTGCCGAAGCCGAGTGCTCTCTTATTTAAAGACAATTGTGTTGCTAAGTTTAATGCTGCTTGTCTACCTATTTTGGTTTCAAATACTGATGAGAAAACAGCGTCTATATTGTGAGTTTGACAAAATTTTCGCAGTTGGGATGGAGAACCGCAGATCGCAGGTTTAATGACGAAAATTCCCCGCCAGCCTTGGCTGTAGCACTCTTGGATGCGATCGAGGTTGGCGGCAGATTCATCAAGGGCGATCGGAGTTGCATAAATAGCATTCAATTCTACCATTTCCTGAAACTGTGTTACGGGCAGCGGCTGTTCCAAAAATTCAATGTCTGCAGAAAAATCGGGAGTTGCTTTTACCTTGTCGCAAGCTTCCAGCCATGTTTTAGCCTGCGAGTAACTGAGTCCCCCGTTGGCATCTAAGCGCAAAAATGCTTTTTCGCGATCGCACAAATTGTGCATTGCTTGGATTAGCTGCTGAAAAATCTTTAATTCTTCCTCAATTGCAGCAACGCCAATTTTCCATTTAAACGTGCGATATCCCTCTAACCAAAGCACTTGCAAAGCCTGCAAAGCTGTTTCACCTGCTGGCAATAAACCGCTGAACCGATTTTTTTCTTCCTCATTCCCAACCTCTCTCCATTGGTGACTGCTTAAGACTGAACCCGCAATTAATGTCGATTTTAGGCGAAGTCTAGATCCCCCTAAATCCCCCTTAATAAGGGGGACTTTGAGAATATTTCTTGTCCCCCCCTTATTAAAGGGGGTTAGGGGGGATCTAGAGTTTGATAGTGCTGACTCAAAGCCAAATTGACAAGCCGGCAATTCACCGGAAATAGCAAAAATCATCTCTGATGAAAGATTAGCTGGCAACTGGTGACAAAAATCTAAAGCTTGCTCAAAACTTTCCGAACCAAACCAACTCAAAGGGGCAATTTCTCCCCAGCCAATTTGATTATTTTCTCCCACAAGTCGCAGGATAATTCCTGATCGAATATCCCAGATGCCGTGACTTGTTCGCAATGGACGCTTAAACTTTCGCTGATAAGTGCGAAACTCAAATTGATAAAGCATTAGTTTTTTAGTTAATCATAAAATTCTCTCACAACTGCGACAAACTTATCAATATTTTCAAAATGGATATTGTGGCCAGCTTTTGGTACAATTTCCAGACGGGCGGCTGGACACAAGCTGGCAATTTCGGTATTTATAGTTGTAAATTTATCATCATATTCTCCCGCTAGCAAGAGGATGGGGATTTGATTTTGTGCGAGTTTTTCCCAGAGAGAGGGCTGGTTGCCGGTTCCCATATTGCGGAGTGATTTGGCTAATTCTAAGGGATTGTTTGCTAAGCGGGTTTCTATGAGTTTGTCGAAGTGGGGAGAGTTTTTTAAAGATTTGAATAAAGGGCGATCGTACCAGTTGAATAAAAAATCTTTAATATGGCTATTTTCTAGGTTTTGTGCTAGCTGTAAATCGGCTTCCATGCGGTGCGATCGCTCTTTTTCTGTCTTCAATCCCGGAGAAGCTGACTCTAACACTACTTTCTCGAATCTTTCAGGAAAATGTAATGTCATGTAAAGTGCCAGTCGGCCGCCCATTGAATAGCCCAACAACAAACATTTGTCTATTTGTAAATCATCTAATAACTGTATCAATGCTTTGGCTGTATTTGACATATTGTAGCAACTTTCGTCGCCGATTACTCTGGTTTCTCCATGACCGGGAAGGTCAACTGCTAGGCAGCAATAATTTTTAGATAGTAAGGAAATGACGCTGCTAAAATCTTGAAAGTTTCCAGTGAATCCATGCAAAAATATTATTTTTGGCGAATTTTTATTAGCAGTCAACGAATAGTGAAAGTGATAATTATTAAAGTTTTCCATTTTCTCACAACATCACGGCTATGTGATCAGGTATCGATGCAGTATACTCTATTGCTACAGATTTTCCATTCCTTAATGAAAGCTTACTGTAAACTTCATCCTGTTCTGCTGCATGGGCTAAAACTTCACCTATAATCACGTTTAATTCTTCATCTAATTCAGGATTGACGATGAGTACCCACTCATCAGGATATAGGCTAAAAATTTCTTCTAAACTCATAATTTGACCGATTTCTGTTTGCATACTCATGATTTGATTCTCCTTTTTTACGATTCAATGTGAGGTACGGATTGCTGAATTAAAGAAGATTTTGAGAAGTCGCGCAACTCTGCCAACTCGCCCAACTCCCTCAGCTTAGCAAACCATACCTCCAGTTTACCGGGATTCTCGATCGCCCGATCTACAAAGCAAACCCCAACGCCAGCAGCAATCCGCTCGAAAAATGCAGCGTAACTGCGATAAACTTAGAGTTGCTAACCTTTCCCGGTTGGTCGTGATAGTCTGTGACATGGCGGCAAAGGTCGATCGCAAATGGCAAACTTCCAAAAATTAACAACGTCCAAATTGGGAACATTCCCAAAGCCACAAATAGCACAGTCAAAGCATAAATGCTGCCGCATAACCACTGCAACAACTGAGCACCTTTTTTCGTACCGAGTCGAACAATCGGCGATTTTTTGCCGGCCGCCACATCGTCCTCAACTTGGTGAAAGTGAGAACAAAATAAGATGATACTCGTAGTAATTCCCACGAGTGTCGAAGCCGCAAAATTAGTTGCAGACCAAGTTTGAGTTTGACTGTAATAAGCAGCGGCGAAGGCTAGCGGCCCAAATGTGAAAAAGCAGATGATTTCGCCCAAACCCTGATAGCCAAGACGAAACGGAGGCCCTTGATAAGTGTAGCCGAGAGCACAGCACAAAACTACCAGCCAAATTACTGTTGGGTCTTTCTGCCACCAGCTTATGGCGCAGATTCCAGACACTCCGACTGCTAAAAATAGATTTGCCAGCCCGAAAATTAAAGCTTTATTTCCAGTTAAGTTAACTAGAGAATGCGCTTTGTTTTTATCGATGCCTGTTTCAGAGTCAAATACATCATTGCTGAGATTCAGCCATGCTATAATCAGAATGGCTGACATTAAAAATGTCGAAAAAATTGACGAATTAATCGTTTGATTTTCGGCAAAAGCAATTGCAGTTCCTAGTGAAATAGGAATCACTGCAACGCTGTACATGGGCGGTTTGATTGCCGCCAGCCACAATTTACTATTTGAACGTTCAATTAACTTTGTTGTCATCACACAAACTTGATTCAATTGATAGCAGCGTAGTAATTTTACAATTTTATTGGTGAACAAAGTCTACTCTCGATCGGGTTGAGTGCGCGGCAGACATCCACACAGAGGCTGTGGCGGTACTCAAACAGCGCAAGTAGCCCGTCTGTAAACCTCTGCAGGGGCGATCGACTTTTGCGAAATTTAGCCGATCGATCTTAAAGTTTTGTGTCTAAATGTTTCGCTCGATCGCCCGACGGTCGGTTTTTTTCCCCAACAGAGCCCAAACAGGGAGGGAAACTCAAAAGGTCGTGTTTTGCGATCGCCCTCCCGTGCTTAGATCGAAATAGGGGTTTTAGCCGGACAAACCCACACTCTATCTGACAAATCTGCTATTCTCGCTTTCATGACAGTAATACCGCACCGCGCTAATCTCTTGCAAGACCGCAATCAACTGCATCAGTTTCTGTTAAATTGCCAGCAGTCTTTAACCGAGAAAGATCGCACAAAAATAGTTAGTATTTCTCAGGAAATTTATCCCCTCGATCCGCTAGCTGTACTGCAAGAGATTTCCGAACCTTGTCAGCGGCACTTTTACTTTGAAAAAAGAGAACCCATTGCCGGCAAAAGTTTTGCAATTGCCGCCCTTGATTCGGCAATCCATCTCACCGTAGCAGGAACCGATCGATTTGTGGCAGCTCAAAACTTTATTCGTTCAACAGTTGCCAATACAATTACCATTGGTGCGGAACGCTTGCCATTTAGCGGGCCTCACTTTTTTTGTAGCTTTGCTTTTTTTGATGAGAACATTGCTGCTAATTCTTACTTTCCGCCCGCCACCATATTTTTACCAAAATGGCAAATTACCAGACAGAAAGATAGCTGCATTCTCGTCGCAAATGCCATCATAGAAAAAGATCGAAACGTTAAAAACATTGCTGAAAATATTTGGCAAACCTTTGATAAAATTGAATCTCGCAAATACCATAAACTAACTACTGCGATCGACAGTTCGATATCTTTGAAACAAATCCCCGTCAATGATGCCAGTCAATTTAAAACATCAGTCAAGTCTGCTTTAGAATTGATCGCCTCTAAATATTTTAGTAAAATTGTTTTATCCCAAGCCATCAATGTGATTTCTCAAACCCCTTTCAGTTTAATAGATTCATTAAACAACTTGCGCCTCAGCTATCCAGATTGCTATGTATTTTCAACCAGTAACGGCAAAGGACAAAATTTTATCGGTGCTAGTCCAGAACGCTTAATTAGCATTCACAACAATCAGTTATTAACAGATGCTTTAGCAGGTTCAGCACCGAGAGGAAAAACTGAGGCGGGAGATGCGAAATTAGCCCAAGGGTTGCTAGAGAGTGAGAAGGATATTCGCGAACATCAAGTTGTGATTGACTTTATTGTCGATCGCCTGTCTAAACTCGGCATAACTCCCAAATTTTCCCCAGTGCCCAGACTGCTGCAACTATCAAACATTCAGCATTTGTGGACACCTATAACAGCTCAAATTCCCCCTGATATTCATTTATTAAAGATTTTAGCTCAACTGCATCCAACCCCAGCGGTAGCGGGCGTGCCGAGAGATATTGCCCTCGAACAAATTCGCCGCCGCGAAAGCTGCGATCGCTCTTTGTACGCAGCCCCCCTCGGCTGGATCGATCGCACCGGTAACGGCGAATTTGCCGTGGGAATTCGATCGGCATTAATCGATGGCGATCGGGCTATACTTTATGCTGGTGCTGGTATTGTGGCCGGTTCGGAACCAGAGAAAGAACTAGCCGAAATTCAGCTCAAATTGCAGGCACTTTTAAATGCTTTAGTTTAGGAATAAGCTGTTGCGGCATTTAGATTTAATTTGGGGGGCGGGCTAGAAGCCCACCCCACAAGAATTTTCAGAAACAGGATTGTGAAAATTAGATTCGTGCCAGCTTATCTCATAAAAAAATAATCGATCGCCAAAACAACCAAATGCTTGACTTTCGCAACACAAATACCGTCTGGGCTTCCGTATTAGCAGAAACTTTGCAGCGGTTGGGATTAACTACAGCCGTGATTTGTCCCGGTTCGCGATCGGCACCGCTAACAATAGCTTTTGCTCAAAACAAAAAAATAGAAACTATTCCCATACTCGACGAACGTTCAGCCAGCTTTTTTGCATTAGGAACCGCCAAAAAATCATATTTGCCAACCGCACTAATTTGCACATCAGGAACCGCCGCTGCAAACTTTTATCCTGCGATAATAGAAGCCAGAGAAAGTCGCATTCCGCTGCTAATATTCACCGCCGATCGACCTCCAGAATTGCGGGACTGTCACGCCGGACAAGCGATCGACCAAGTAAAAATATACGGCAATTATCCCAATTGGCAAGCCGAATTAGCAATACCTTCTGCGTCCAGAGGAATGCTAGACTATCTGCGCCAGACGATCGTGTATGCTTGGGAGCGATCGCAATTTCCAACACCAGGCCCCGTCCACCTCAACATCCCGTTTCGCGACCCGCTTGTACCCGTTCCAGACATAGCCGTAGAAGCTTTAGAAACAGAATTTAATCCCGAAGATTTCTTTGCAGGATTAGAACCCATTTTCGCAGGAGAAAGCTCTACCCCCCCCAGCCCCCCCTTGTTAAGGGGGGGAGAAGAAAGTACAATCCAAAAATGGCAAAAGTGCAGCAAAGGGATAATTATTACAGGCGTTTCCCAGCCTCAATTTGCCGAAAAATACTGTAGTGCGATCGCCCAAATTTCCAAATCCTTAAACTGGCCAGTTTTAGCAGAAGGACTATCCCCAGTCAGAAACTACGCCCAACTAAACCCCCATCTAATTTCCACCTACGATTTAATCCTGCGAAACCGCGAACTAGCAGATAAATTAACCCCAGAAATCGCCATTGAAATCGGAGACTTACCCACAAGTAAAGAACTGCGAAACTGGCTAGACAAAACCCAACCTAAACGCTACATAATCGACCCCAGCCACCACAACTTAGATCCACTCCACGGCCAAACAATTCACCTGCGAACCTCCGTAGAAAAGCTCGCCGCTAATCTCGCAACTATATTAACTCTTGTCCCCCCCCTTAATAAGGGGGGGTTAGGGGGGGTTCTAACCTCGCCATCAAACGAATACCTCCAACTTTGGCGCAACACCGAAACCCAAGTCAGACAAACAATAGACCAAAAAATCTCAGCAATTAACAACATAATCGAACCCAAAGTTTCCTGGCTGCTTTCCCAAATTTTGCGGCCAGCAACACCGATATTTATTGCCAACAGTATGCCCGTCCGAGATGTAGAGTTTTTCTGGAAGCCAAACAACTTAGAAATAAAACCGTTTTTCAATCGCGGCGCTAACGGCATAGACGGCACATTATCAACAGCTTTGGGAGTTGCTCACCGCAATCAAAGCAGCATCATGCTAACAGGCGATTTAACACTTTTGCACGATACGAACGGTTTTTTAATTAAAAACAAATTTGTTGGTCATCTGACAATCATATTAATTAATAACAACGGCGGCGGAATTTTTGAAATGTTGCCAGTTGCCAGATTTGACCCGCCCTTTGAAGAGTTTTTTGCCACGCCGCAGCATATCAATTTTGCTCAGTTGTGTGCAACTTACGGCGTGGAACACGAGATAATAGACGATTGGGAACAGTTCAAACAAAAATTAAGTTTTTTGCCAAATAGCGGGATTCGCGTCTTAGAATTGCAAACAGACAGGCGATCCGATGCTAAATGGCGGCAAGACAATCTAGGTAAATTTGCTGCGGACTAAGATAAGCCGCCGACTGGAAGTCGGGGCTACACATACGAAGTCCGCCTCCGCGGACTAAGAGAAAAGTGTACAAGAAGTATTTAAACTGCTGGTTGAGCTAGCAGCGCATCTAATTCTCCATCTGCATCGAGTTTGTGAATGTCATCGCAGCCGCCTACGTGTTGGTTATTAATGAAAATTTGAGGTACGCTGCGGCGTCCGTTAGCGCGATCGGCCATTGCCTTTCTAGCTGCTTCGTCGCCATCAATTTTGTATTCCGTGAAATTTACGCCTTTCCACCACAGCAAAGTTTTGGCGCGGATGCAGTAGGGACAGGTTTGCCAAGTATAGATTTCCACATTGGCTTTGATGCGATCGGGCTTGCGGCCCAAGATGGGATTGAGAAAATCAAGCATTTTCGGTACTGGGGTAAAAATTAAACTGGTTGGGGGATTAACGATCATTTTAGCGAAATGCCGTCAGCCCCACGTCCTACCCAAAGTTTAGGGTGAGATGGAATTACCGCCGCACCTGTGGCACTGTGACCCAAGTCACACATTTACTCTACTCGGATCACTTGCTTTCACCCCTGACAATCACCTTCGCAGCCTCATTAATATCACCGATCTTTTGAGGAAACCAGAAGATGATAAATATATCGAATTCAACCGCACTGCCATGCATCCCGTACAACTCCTCCCCGGCGCTATCTCTGAAATCCTCGCTTCTGTAACCGATACAGGCGTTTTGACTCTGGCGGATCGCTACGGTTTGATGGCCGCCACCTTCGACGACTCTCTGAATGACGAAGACAGAGGCTGTGTCAACCGCTTGCTGCGGGCGGTGCTCAGAGGCCGAGTGAAAGTAGTCAACGAACTTTCAGCAGCATTCTAATCGGGATTTGAAGTTTTGTTCTGAAGGGAAGGTGAGTCAGCGGTAGATAAAGATAGTGGAAACTCAGGCAGGAGTGGAAACAGCGGTAATTTGAATTCGATTTAAAGTTTTCTCCTCTAACTCAACAACGGTTTTTTTGTCAAAGCAGCCTTTACCGGCTGCTTTTTTTTTGATTTAATCGCGGATTTCGAGGTTGTACTGGCGGCAGAGGGCGATCAGTTTTTGTTGGAAGCGATCGCGCACAGTGTCTGGAGACACAATGACGCAATCTTCGCCGTAACGAAATACCTCCCGAATCAGCCAGAAGGGATTGGAGACGCGCCGCACGACTTCTCGCACCTTGGTTTTTCCCTCTCCTAAGACTTCATCCTGAATATCCTTGTCCACTCTGCGTTCATAGGCTTTGATCAGTCCGCCCCGAAAGTGTAAGTACACTGCTAGATAATCTAAGCCTTCGCCCCGCCAGTGTCCACTTATAGGGACGATCGCTTTGATGTTGTCGAAGCGCAGACAGCGGTTGTGGATGAGTTCGGCAAAGTCGGGATTTTTGATGTCATCAGTCTCTTCGCACCAGATGTTGAGGTAAAAGCGTTTTTCTTCAAAAGACACCTCGGCGTATCGCACGGTGTACTCTAAGTCCTCTCCTTGGTTATTGCGGTAGAGGAGGTGAAATGGCTGTTGAGCCTTCCTGAGCTGATCCACGCGGGGACGCCATCCCTCACTGGGTTGACTAACCAGTTGCAGAATTGATTGACGCAGGGGAGCATCAAGGTTGCCCCGATCTAACATTAATGCTGCCAGGACTTCCGCGTCTCGAAGATGGCCTGAATCAACAAGGAGTTTAGCTGCTTGCTGCAAGGCTGCAACCTGCGTGGAGTTGAGGGTGAAGGGTTCACCAACTTCTATTCGGTGTTGGGCGATCGCCACCAGCAACCCGGATACGCTGGGGGATTTACCCCATTTGATACCGAGGCGAAGGGCGATCGACTCTAGCTGCTCCTTAGTACCCGATGGAATTGAAAGTGTAATTGTCTCTTTTTTGCGAACCATTAATAAAAGTGTAACTACATACTTGACAGATTGGGTTTTTAATGTCAATATAATTGTAGTGCAAGTGCAAAAACCAAAAACACCAGTTTCAGAAACATCGCCTGAGCGGAGAGCAGCATGAATACCGACTGTTGCTGAAGGGCAATAATAGGATGTAATGCAATCTTATGAGAGGTTTACAGAAGATTTTCTTAATTATCTGCGTTTATCTGTGTCGATCTGCCTTTCATCTGCGATCGATCTATCAATCAAAAATTTATCCAATTCGAGTTTACCCTACAAAAATCAACCATGCTCCAAATTTCCCCAACGCTGACTGAACTTCAGGAAATTGCTTCACAACTTCCCGAACAAATTCCTTACCTCAAAATGCTAATTCTCTTTGGTTCTCGCGCCCGAGGCGATACTCATCCTAAAAGCGATTGGGATTTTGCCGCACTTTACGATATGGAACTTAGAGAAGAATCTTGCAAAGATAGAGGATTTGCTTGGTTTGAAGTTCCTGTAATTTTGGGTGAAGCTTTTCGTCTCAATAGCGATGAAATTGATGTTGTTGAGTTAAATAGATGTTCTCCACTAATCGATCATTTCATTGCTCGTGATGGAATACTTATTTATGAAAAAGAGCCGGGTGAGTTCGAGAAGTTTACAGAAACTCATCTCATGAGTGATGCAGAGTTGAAAGAAACAGAACGTGAACTTCGCCAGAAAATTAATAATTTTCTTGAAGAATGGGGTGTAGTATGACTGCTTTAATATATTGCCCGCGGTATATCCAGCAGGTTGCTGAATATATTGCTAAATAAACCTGAAAACGGGTTTATGAATCTCCAAAGGTTGAATTACAACTATGACTAATTCCATCAAAATTAATTTCTGCAACCAATGGTTGCAGAAATTGGTGGGACGCACAATTTAGTCATTCTGGAGAAGTGTAAAGACGATCTAGAACGGGAGTTTTATCTCCGCATGGCGCACAAGTTTGGATGGACAAAAAAGGTTTTGCCTATACGCCTTTTCCTTGATATCAGCGATATTCAGCGTAGTGGATATGTTGAAAAGATTGAGGAGAAAGGGTTTTGCCCGACATCAGAAGGCGACAGCGTTTCAATCCCTAAGAGGTATTTAGGTATTTCTACCAGTGCAGCACTGAACTGCAACCTTTCTCCATATATATAGGATACACGATTTTGCTCGCCCGTCAAACTCAAGGCTACAGCAACGCGCTTATCATCGACTATCATAAGGCTACAGCAACCACTTGACATTTCACAGGAGAGGATGGCACGATGGGAACAACCTCAACAGACTTCTTATGGATATTCATCTCAACGACAGCGATATCTCTCAGATGCCAGAACTGCTAAGGACTTCGTTTCTCGACTGGCTGCCTCAATACCTCAAGACAAATACGTTACAGCCCGAAGTAGCAGTTCGCCAGCAGTCCAGCAAGCCAGAGACATCACCGACTCAGTTAACTCTCGATTTGGCACTTGCCAGTCAGACTTCAGAGGAGAAAGCAGACAACTCCCATGTCAAGCTAACTCAGCTATTCGATGCAGGTATCACCAAGCGAGGAATGCCTGTGCGAGTCAGACTGAAGCGGGATTTGGCACAAAAGTTAGGTCGTAACTATATCAATAGCCTGGAAATCTCCATCAAAGGAACCATTCTTTACGACGGACAAGATTTTGATAAACCGAGTCCATTGGCAGAAAAAGTAAATGGCAGTTCAGCTAATGGTTGGGAGTACATCGAGGTTAAGAAAAATGACCAGTGGATTTGTTTAAATGAATTACGTGAAATCTGGAGGAAGACCAATGACTAGAGATAATCTACTGTCCCGAATTTCGATCGATCCAAATATTTGTTTTGGAAAACCTTGCATTCGCGGCCATCGGATTTGGGTTTCCCTAATCCTTGACTACCTAGCTGGAGGAATGGCTGTTGAGGAAATCCTAGAAGCATATCCGAGCATAGAAAGAGAAGATGTATTCGCTTGTATTGCTTATGCTGCTGAAGTAACGCGAGATTATTATGCCGAAATTCCATTAGGAAAAAAGGAGGAAGCAGCAACGTGAAGCTAAAGCTAGATGAAAATGTCGATGTTCGCGTTATCACCTTTTTACGTTTGGCAGGGCATGACGTAGAAACAGTCGCAAGTGAAGGTTTGACTTCAGCACCCGATGTCGAACTTATTAATGTTTGTCGTCAAGAGGAAAGATGTTTAGTTACTGCCGATCGCGGTTTTGGCAATCGAATGCGGTTTAATCCATCTGAGTATGCGGGGATTGTTGTAATTCGGCTAACGCCTCGTGCCAATTTTACAGAGTGGAGAGAAGCAATAGAAACATTAATTCTCGGATTGCAGCAAGCAGAAATTATTGGCAAATTGTGGATTATTCGACAGGGCACTATTCAGGAATATCAACCCATTGAACCAGAGGAAACCGAATAATGCAAAGCATAAAAATTTAAATCTCACTCCTTAAATGAATTTATTAGAGCAAAATTATGTCAAGAAAAAGTCTGCTTTCTGATCAAGAAATAACAACTTTAGACGATCGCTATTTTGCAGAAATTCGTCCCCGGCTGTACGAACTGCATAGCAAACACTCACAGTACGGCAGCCGCCAAGGACGCACCCTCGCCGAACATCTCGATTCAGCTTGTCAGTTCGTCCTGACTGTTAGCAAACTTGCGGGAGTTCCCGACGACAAACGCGCGTGCATTCTGGCTGCAACCGCCGTTCACGATTTGAATAAGTTGGCAGACGACGGACGCAATGTTAAAACTTTAGCGCGCGATCGCACTTTTCTGCAAGAACAACTCGATCGCGCTTGTGTTGCCCAATTCGCCCAAACCGACGAACAACTCGAACTCATCCGCCGCCTGATAGAACGCCATTCCGGTCACAGCGCCAGCGACGGAGCCCGCTTTTTGCCGGAAGATCCCAACATCAAACGTTGGGCCGCGATGTTGATTGGCGGTGACTTATTCGACTTGGGAATTGAGGAAGAAAAACGCATTCGCAAAGTCGAAACCGAGTTAACAGTTGCGTTGCAGCGTCCCTGTAAGTTGTTTCATGTCAGCCTTTCCGAAGACCGAGGTTATTTGACTTCGCTGTTGCTGTCAGCTTGCGAAGAGGTTTTGCACGATCGCAATTTGCATACTCTCGCGATCGATCCCAACGGCCAGATTTTTGTCGGCGAAGCCTTTCCCGACGGCGATTTGAGCAAAATCATCGCTCAAAAATGGCAGCAAAAGATCGATCGCGTTTTTAGCAGCAACGTCGAACAACTCGTTAACGCCACCAAAGACGGCATCAAAATCGACCCGCAAGCCATCCAACAAAACCCCGAAGGAACCTTAGATGAAGTAGATAAATTACTGGTTAAAAAAGCCAGCGGTTACAAAGCCGAAAAAGTCGCCAAGGACATTGAAAAATACGGCGGCGATGCTGGAGAAACCGCCGTTATCGCCGCCGCCGCCGTCGGCTTGCATCCAGTATCAAATGCCGAAGAATTCGCCATCTCCGAGGGACTAAAAACCGCTTACCTCAGCTATCGGGCCGCCGAACTCAGCCCCAAAGATGTTTGGGATCGAATTGCCGCGCAAGTCGGGCTTTCTCCCGAACAGCGGGCTGCTTTAGAACCGTTTAACGCGCAGTACGGACGCTGTTTGTTTGCGGCCAAATCAATCGAGGGCGATCGCGAACAGATGCTAGAAAAGGTATTTGCTGCCTTAGAAGACTCATTTCAATTGCGTCCAACAGCAGAAGTAGAAGTCTCCGCAGAATTGGTGAATGCGGTTCGACAATTGCTTAACTTTTCCACACCCGCAAACTCGCAAGGTTTTAACGAACTAACAGCATATATTGAAGCCAACCCACGCCAGCGATGTTCCTTGGGCATAACATCGCTGCAAGTCGGCGAATTGAGTTCGCCAAAAATGCCGCCGGGAACCAAAGTACAAGCTTTTTCCAACCGCCTTCCCGGTGGTATGATTGCCGAACCCAAGCGGCGGGCAGATAACTTATCAGCGCTTGGTTATCAGTTGATGGCAGTTGGTGCAAACTTCCCGAATGCTGTCAAACAAGACCCGCTTTATCTGCACTTTGCCCTGCCAAAAGGTTCGAGTGTGGAACTAAGAACAATTTGGCAAAACTTTCTGAGAAAAACCGCAGCCAAGAACGAAGACGGCACAGTAACAGTTGATGAACTGCAACTTTACCGCGAAAACTTGCTAATTTTTCAATCCAACAAAATGGTAGGTTTAGCACTGCCAAAACGTCCTGAATTCATCAACTCAACGGTAACAATTCCCGTGCTTTGGGGAGAAGTTAATAACTCTGTGGCGTTGCTGAAATCGCTGCGACTGGCATTGGAAATGAGTTTAGCCTTTGATTTTGGTTTTCCCTTTGTTTTGAGTGCCAATCTGGAAGTCCAACCAACTTGGGACTTTTTCGCAAAAGTTGATGGAATTCCATCATCGTTGCAGCCGTTATTAGGAAACGGTCAGTATCGGCGGGACGGTCATTTTTCCGAAAAAGAACGATGTGCAGTAGTAACGGCAGAAAAAGTTTTAGAACGACTGCGCTGTGTTGGAAAATTAACAATTTCTGTAGCAAGTCTTAGGAAAAAAGATGATTGTCTGTACGACTTAGCGCGGGCAGCAACTCGTCCTCTTAGCTTGTATTACGTCCTGCTGCGCTGGATTTTACGGGAACAAGACGATCCTAATTTGGAGGCTATTTGGTCTCGCATTCGAGAACCTTTGAATACTTTATTGGAGAGTTTGATGTCTGAAGAACACGAAGTAATTAAACAGTACATGATGGAAGCTGCAAAAATTGCCGCCCAGTATAACTTACGGGGAAGTTCGTATAAACGTACTTCCCAAACAGAACCTTTTACCGCTTTCTTACAAGCGGTGAGATCCCGAAAACCTCATATGTCTTGGGATGTTATTTTTGCTGCACTCATCCAAGAGTATCGCATTCGCTTGGCAAGAATTCTAAAACAGTCACAAATCAGTCAAGAACGGGAGGAGCAAATTAAAAATTACTATCACGTCCTGAGAAAGCTTTTTCAAGAAGTTTATCATGAACGGGCTGACCGCTTATTGATCGATCGCAAAACTCTTGAAGCTGCTTACTTATTCTTTGTTAAAGAAGCACAGAAAGAATCAAAAACTGAATCTAAAACCGAATCTGAATCCACATCTGCAAACAACTAGGAGAATACAAAATGTCGATCGCAAAATTGCAACCATTCCTCGCCCCCAGCTACGAAAACTTTCCCAAAGGCCGTACCATTGGTATGGTTGTCCTTCGCACAACGCAATCGGAAACTATTTTCCGCACGGAAGGAACGGGCGAACCCATGTGCAGCGAATACGTGCAAGCTGGGATTGAAGATACCGAATCAATTCCTCGGTTGGTGATGACAAAACGCAAACAAGTTGCACCGGAAAGGCGGAAAGGACGAGAGTTTTTGCGATCGCACAATCTCCTTCATACCGCGAAAACCAATGAACTTTGCGCCCTCAATACCAATGCGCCTTGTGAAATGTGCGTTGATTGCTTCCTCTACGGCTTCGCGGCCGGTGGAGAAGGAGCACAAAAAAGCCGAGTCTGGACGGAAGATGCGTTTAGCGTGCTGCATTCAACAGAACTGATTGGCGATCGCACGATCAATGCTATTTTTGAAACCGGAACTATGCGCGATGAAAAAGGTAACGCTTCCACCGCCCTAAACACTAGCGAATACATCAAACCAGGGGTTCATTTCCTCGATATTCTCACCCTCAAAGATGTCACCGCTGACGAATTGCGCTACACCCTCGGCAACATTTTGCTAACGACTCGTTACGGTGCTGTTTCCAGCCGCGTCGGACGCATGGACAATCAAATTCTCGGTATCTTTGGCGGCATTGCTGAATTGCCTAGTTCTCTGGAATTGGTACAAGGAGTTTACGACAAACTGAAAGCCAAAAATACCGCCCTCGAACATCCTTTCAAGACTAAATCTTTAGTCGATGCAACTCAGGAAATTATCAGCACTTGGACAAACAAACGAGGTGTTTTTATGCAGTTGTCCGCCGCAGAACGTGATGCACTGATTGCGGATGTCGATCGCCATTGGTCGTTACCAGAACAAGAAACATTCCTCAAACGTTTGGATGAATCCTATGCACCCTGGCGCAAGGTGAAGAGTGAAGGAAGCGGGAAAAAAGGAAAGGGGAAAAAATCCGAATAATCGTAATTGTATGGGCGAGGATTTCGCCCTGCCTAAAATTAGGAAACAGGAGAAAAATCTACATCTTCATACAAGTCCTCGATCGCGCAGGAAAAACCCACGCTACTCAAATGAATTGTATCTCCTGCGTGATAGGGATAGAGAACCCATTGTCCTCGATCGTTGCGACGAAAACAATCGACTTGGATTCTAGTTTGGCTGATGAGTACGTATTCTTGGAGAGATTCTAAATGTCGATAATCAGCGAATTTGTCGCCACGATCGAAAGCTTCCGTTGTCGGAGATAAAACTTCCACAATCAAACAGGGATGACGCAAGAAATTGCTAAATTCCCTGTCCCGGCGATCGCAAGTAACGGCAATATCTGGATAGTAATAGGTATTAATCGACTCAATCCGAACTTTGGTATCGGAAATGTAGGGAAGACATCCCCGCCCGCGTAGGTGATTCCTCAGCAACGCATACAGATTACCCGCAATGAGTACATGAACATTACTTGCCCCTGCCATTGCATAAACATCACCCTGCCTGTATTCATGCTTGATCTCACTTTTTTCTTCTAGCTGGAGATACTCTTCTGGAGAAAGATAGTTTGAATTTTGACTTGCAACCATATTCTTCATCCCTTTTAATTGATGATTCAAAACCCGTCCAACTCTATTTTGACACATTCCACCGCACGGTTAATCGAACTGTGGTGCGCCGAACCGGTGTTCTTTGCCTCGCGAGAACTTTCTGATACTTATTATACCGAAAGTGCGATCGGCAATTATGCCCTAGCCTACGCTTTGGGTTGGGCGCGATCGCCCTATCGACTCACGGGACAAGACACCGGAAGACCCCGATATATTGAGGATTTAACGCCCCTTTCCGGTGAAAGCTACATCCTCCCCGCGTGGCCAGCGAACGGCACTGTATCCTTGCGATTTGAGCGGTTTAACGCCCTTTCTGACTCCTATTGGTATGCGATGACGAACAATCGCGTGGCAACAGCGCGGGAAGATGTACCACTGAGTCGATCGGGCAAAAAACCCAGTACCTACCGCCCCAGCAACTTCCCCCAAACCGGGCGATTGCGGATGATTGAACGGGGAAATCGGTTTCAAACATTGGTATTTGGCGATCGCGAATTACCCGAATACATTCGCGTCGGCAAATTCACCAGCAAAGTTCGCGTTGACATCCTTAAAAAATTCGATATTGTGCAACTTCCTAAAGGCGATTATCGCTGCAATACCTATCTCAGCGCGGCCGATTTACCTGCAAATATCGAACTCCTCGCTTTCGACTTAATTTCGATGCCGCCCGCCTCGTTATTGAAGAACCTTTCCTTTCGCGGTGAGGCGCTGCAAGCGGGCGATTTCATTCTCCCAGCTAACCTTGAATTTTGCGGTCAAAATCACAATGGATAATCTAAAAATTCAACTCGAACCAGCCAGCATTTCTGCTTGTAGCGAATTGCCGCCACAACTGGAATTTATGGGACAAGCCTTGCAGCATCAAGTCGATGTTTATGCAGCATCAGAAGATAACGATATAATTATCGATACCGCGCCGACGGGAACGGGAAAAACAAAAGCAGGATTGAGTGTTTTGCTGCACAATCCTCAACGGAATGCGATCTATATCGCGCCGACAAATGCCTTGATTGACCAGCAAACAAAAACCGCAGAAGAGTTTGTTCGTAAAGCAAATTTGCCGCATCTCGTCAAAGCAGCTTCTGCTAAACAAGTCAATTCGTGGTCAGAAGATTTAGTTGGGAAACGTTCTGGGGAAAAAATTTATAATGTTTTGCGAGAACCTGCGACAATCTTTCCCGAATGTGGCGGCGGTAGACCGATTTTGTTGGTGACAAACCCGGATATTTTCTATTATGCCACGTTCTTTGCATACAATAAGCTCGATCGCAGCAATATTGCTAGCGAATTTTACAGCAGTTTCTCAACGTTAATTTTCGATGAATTTCACCTTTACGATGCCAAACAGTTAGTCAGCTTGTTTTTCTATCTCGCTTTATCCAAAGAATTTGGTTATTTTCAGCACAACCGCAAAATTGTTTTGTTGACAGCAACGCCGGAACCTGCTTGCGATGAAGCCTTAAATGTTTTGGGAAAAAATGGTGTCAGAATTTATCGAACCGATAGCAAAAATCAAATAGAACGCCTGCTTCCTTCTCAAACTCAAGTCAATCTCGAAATTCGTAAGCAACCAGAAAAAGACAATTTAATTGCAGAAATCGTCGCAGAAGTTGTGCGGCGGCTGCGCGAATTTCCTGACGAAAATGGGGCGGTGATTCTCGATTCTAAGGATACATTAGGGCGGATTTGCGATCGACTGCGCGATCGCGGATTTGCCGATGTCTGCGGGCGGATTACGGGCGATACACCCAAGGAAGAACGCCCGCAGGCTGCCCAAAAACAAGTGATTTTGGCTACCAGTACCGTCGATGTGGGCTTCAACTTTGAACGGGATAATCCGCCACCCAGACAGAATCTCGATTGGTTGATTTTTTCAACGCGCGATCGCTTTTCATTTTGGCAGCGCATCGGGCGTGTGGGGCGGGTTTTGGGGAAAACGCAAACCGATATTGCTTCAGGGGCGATCGCCTATTTGCCCGATCGGGCGTGGGAACAAGGAATCGCACAACTTGACTGTAGCGGCGGGCGCAATTCCCTAACAGAAATGTTAGCAAGTTTAGACTGTATGAAACGTCCGTTTCTAGAAATTTATTGGCGGTCTGAAGCATTTCTAGAAATTGCCAAACCCTTACTCGAACTAGAAATTTTCCTGGACAAATTGCCCGAAGCCAGTTTAGTCACGCAGTTGTATCAAACCCTGCAAATTGTGTTAGGAGGTAAGCGAGATTGGAGTTATTACCGCCAGCGAATGAAGGTATTGCAAGGTTCGGAGAATGTAGCTAAAGCTACAATCAAACAAATTCAAAAAGAGTGGCAGTATGTTAAAGGCGGTCAAAACTGCGTCAAGAGTTTTATGCAAGCCAACTATCCCGAAGATTGGGAAGAAATTCGTGCGGGTAGAAGTGCGATCGAATCAATTGAGAAAAAGATTTGCAACAACCAAAAAGTCGCCGCAGAGTTGAAAGAATATGCAACGATTCTCAAAGCCAGCTATGCGCCGCTGTTTAAATTCCGAGAAAGCTTGTTTGAAAATGTCAAAATTTACGACCCCCACAAGTTCTTACTCGATGAAGTCGGCGAAACCAATCTCGATC